>Ga0115551_1003109_pt1 | contig 9898 bp, 8 predicted proteins | sample COGITO_mtgs_1103_FD_87179 | JGI IMG/M metagenome (GOLD analysis project Ga0115551, IMG submission 87179) | Pelagic marine microbial communities from North Sea - COGITO_mtgs_110321 | ecosystem: Environmental > Aquatic > Marine > Epipelagic | place: Germany:Helgoland, sampling site Kabeltonne, North... | reverse complement strand
TCTATGTCGGCATCGTTGAAAACGATGAAGGGGGCGTTGCCGCCCAATTCCAATGACATCTTTTTAACCGTGGGGGCTGACTGTGCCATGAGAATGCGGCCCACCTCGGTGCTGCCTGTGAAGCTGATGTGGCGCACCACGTCGCTGGCACACAAGACCTTGCCCACCGCAATGGACTGTGACGCATCGGCACTGAGCATATTGAGCACACCCGCTGGGATACCGGCACGAATGGCCAGCTCTGCGGCGGCCAATGCGGTCAGCGGCGTCAACTCGGCTGGCTTGATGATCACAGGGCAACCTGCGGCCAAGGCCGGTGCGACCTTGCGGGTAATCATGGCTAACGGAAAGTTCCACGGCGTGATCGCTGCACACACGCCAATGGGCTCGCGCAACACCAGCAGGCGGCGGTTGTTATCAAAGGTGGGAAGGGTTTCGCCATTGACGCGCTTCGCCTCTTCAGCAAACCATTCGACGAAGCTTGCGCCATAGGCGATTTCGCCCAGGGCTTCGGTGTATGGCTTACCTTGCTCTGCGGTCATGATGCGGGCCAAGTCGGCTTGGTTGGCCATCAGTAAGTCGTACCACTTGCGCATGATGTTGGCACGCTGCTTGGCGGTGGTCTTGCGCCAGCCGGCCCAAGCCGCATTGGCCGCATCGATTGCGGCCTGTGCTTCTTTTGGCCCCATGTTCGCGACATTGGCCAGGTGTTGTCCGGTTGCGGGGTCGGTTACAGCAAACTGGGTATCCCCGGCCAACCATTCGCCGTTAATCAAGGCGCCTGTCTTTAAAAGCGTTGGGTCAGCCAGCTGGCTTAGGGGGGTGTTTTGATCGGTCATTTAGTCAGTCGCGAGGCGATTAGTTGGAAAAAAAAGAGGCAGCCGTTTCGGCGTTGACCTGAGTCTAACCAAGGACGTATGCCCCGTCAAAATGTCGGTGTCCGATTGGCGGCAGCGCGTGGGGCGCCACAATATGGCGATGCGCCGCAAATCAGCGCAAAGATGGGTGAAAATAGGGGGTTTAGACCCTTTCTTCCAGAGTGTGCCCATGAGCCAAACCCCATTGACCGTCGCCGAAATTCGCCAAACATTTCTAGACTTCTATGCACAGCGATCGCACGCGGTGGTGGCCAGCAGTTCCTTGGTGCCCGGCAACGATCCCACCTTGATGTTCACCAACTCAGGCATGGTGCAGTTTAAGGACGTGTTCTTGGGCACCGACACGCGCAGTTACAAGCGTGCGACTTCCGTGCAAGCCTGCTTGCGTGCGGGAGGAAAGCACAACGACTTGGAGAATGTTGGGTATACGGCCCGGCATCACACCTTTTTCGAAATGCTGGGTAACTGGAGTTTCGGCGACTACTTTAAGCGCGACAGCTTGCGTTGGTCTTGGGAGCTGCTGACAGAGGTTTACAAGCTGCCCGGCGAGCGTCTATGGGTAACGGTCTATATCGACGACGACGAGGCCTATGACATTTGGCTGAATGACATTGGCGTTCCTGCCGAGCGCATTATCCGCATTGGGGATAACAAAGGCGGCAAGTACATGTCGGACAATTTTTGGATGATGGCTGATACGGGGCCATGCGGCCCCTGTTCAGAAATCTTCTATGACCATGGCGCTGACATCCCTGGTGGCCCCCCCGGCAGCCCCGATGAAGACGGCGACCGCTACATTGAGATCTGGAACAACGTGTTTATGCAGTTCGACATGCAGCCGGATGGCTCTGTGAAGAACTTGCCTGCGCCTTGTGTCGATACCGGTATGGGCTTGGAGCGCTTAGCCGCGATTTTGCAAGGTGTGCACAGCAACTACGAGATCGATATTTTTACCGTCCTGATTGCGGCCGCTGCGCGCGAGACAGGCTGCCCAGACTTAGCCAACCCGTCACTTAAGGTGATTGCAGACCATATTCGTGCAACGGCGTTCTTGGTGAGTGACGGCGTCATCCCGTCCAACGAAGGTCGTGGCTATGTTCAGCGCCGTATTGTGCGTCGCGCCATACGCCATGGGTACAAGCTGGGCCAGAAGACGCCGTTTTTTCACAAACTGGTGCCCGACTTGGTCGCGCAGATGGGCGAGGCGTATCCCAACTTGGCAGCGAGCGCACAGCGTGTCATGGACGTTTTAAAAACCGAAGAGGAGCGTTTTTACGAGACACTGGCGATTGGTATGGACATACTCGATGCGGCCTTGCCCGCAGGCACCACGGTATTGTCTGGCGATGTGGCGTTCAAGCTGCATGACACCTACGGCTTCCCACTAGACTTGACCCAAGATGTATGCCGCGAGCGAGATGTCCAAGTCGATGCGGATGGCTTTAACGCCGCGATGACGCGCCAGAAAGACCAAGCGCGCGCCGCAGGCAAGTTCAAAATGGATAAGGCCTTGGCCTACGCCGGCGCACCCAACGCCTTTGTCGGTTATGCCGATTTGAGCCAAGAGGCCACCGTGTTGGCCTTGTATGTCGACGGCGTCGGCGTCGACACCTTAAGCGCAGGGCAACTTGGTGTGGTGGTGTTGGACACCACCCCTTTCTATGCGGAGAGTGGTGGCCAAGTGGGCGATGCCGGTGCGATCAGGGGCGACGGTGTGGTGTTTGACGTGCTGGATACCCAGCGCATCAAGGCCGATGTGTTCGGTCACCACGGCACGCTAGCGCAGGGTTCGCTCACGGTCGGCGCGCGGGTACAAGCGGCCGTCGATGGGGTACGTCGTGCGGCGACGGTGCGTAACCACTCGGCGACCCACTTGATGCACAAGGCCTTGCGTGAGGTGTTGGGAGAACACGTCCAACAAAAAGGCAGCTTGGTTGACCCCGATAAAACACGGTTTGACTTTGCCCACAACGCGCCCGTCTCGGATGCGGAGATGCGAAAAATTGAACAGATAGTGAACGCAGAAATTATGACCAACGCCGAGGCACAGGCGCGGGTCATGGACATTGAGTCAGCGCAAAAAACAGGCGCCATGATGCTCTTCGGAGAAAAGTATGGCGAGACCGTCAGGGTGCTTGATATCGGCAGCAGCCGTGAATTGTGCGGGGGTACACACGTGAAGCACACCGGCGATATTGGGTTCTTCACGATTCAGTCAGAAGGGGGTGTGGCCGCTGGTGTGCGTCGTATCGAGGCCCTAACCGGTGACAACGCGTTGCGCTATGTGCAAGACATGGAGCGCACGCTTGGCGGTGCCGCAGGGCATCTGCGTGTCACGCCGCAAGAAGTACCCGCGCGCGTGAGCGCTGTGCTGGAGCAAGTGCGTGAGCTCGAAAAGGAGTTGAATGCCTTGAAAGGGCGCTTGGCATCGGCGCAAGGCGACGAGTTGGTGAACCAAGCGGTACAAATAAATGGCGTGGCCGTGTTGTCGGCTGAATTACCCGGGGCGGATGCAAAGGCACTGCGTGAGACCATGGACAAGCTCAAGTCAAAACTGAAGTCAGCCGTTATCGTGCTGGCTGCCAGCGATGCGGGTAAGGTACAAATCGCCGCAGGCGTGACCACCGATGTGATGGGCCGCTTGAAGGCGGGCGAGCTGGTGAATATGGTGGCGACACAAGTCGGCGGTAAAGGCGGTGGAAAGCCCGACATGGCAATGGCGGGTGGATCAGATGCCGCGGCCCTACCTGGCGCGCTAGCCAGCGTGGAAGCGTGGGTGCGCGCGCGCCTGTGAGGCGTGGGTGAGGCGGCGGTGGCCTGCTTGGTCGGCTATCGCTTTGTAAACACCAAATCCCACACACCATGGCCTAATTTGATGCCGCGATTTTCAAATTTCGTCAGGGGGCGATAGTCTGGCTTATTGGCGTAGCCTGTGGCGAGCGTCGCGGTGTTTTCCAAATGCGGGTTGGCCTGCAGCACCTCTAATATTTGCTCCGCGTAGTTCTCCCAATCGGTCGCGCAGTGCAGGTAGCCGCCTGGTCGTAAGCGACCCACCAGCTTCTCTACAAACGCCGCTTGAATGAGCCGGCGTTTGTTGTGGCGTTTTTTGTGCCAAGGATCAGGGAAGAAGATATGCGCGCCATCCAGCGCGTCGGCACCCAGCATGTGATCAAGTACCTCCACGGCATCGTGGGCAACAATACGTATGTTGCTTAAATTTTGCTCACCGATACGTTTGAGCAGAGCACCAACACCGGGTACGTGGACTTCGCAACATAAGAAGTTGTCCTCAGGTCGCACGCCCGCGATATAGGCTGTTGACTCCCCCATGCCAAAACCTATTTCTAAGATCAGTGGGGCCACACGGCCAAACACGGCTGGCGCGTCTAAAACAGTGGGCTGGTAAGGGAGTGTGAAGACAGGGCCTAGCTGGTCTAGGGCCTTGCTTTGACCGGTGGTTGTGCGCCCCGCACGGAGCACGTAGCTCTTGATGCGCTTGGGGTAAGGGGTGTCGGCGGGCGCGGCGTTCTGTTCTGACATGGCTGGCGGGTTAGCGGTAAGTGGGGCGTTAGCGACGGTGCAAAGTCCCCCATTGTAGGTCGCTAGTGGCACATCCACTTCGCAGACCATGCCGGAATCCATGTTTGTAACAGCGCGTAGGGGTCGCTCAGGTGCTGACGCCTGTCATCGGATGGTGCGGGTAAACCAAGGGCAGTGGCCGCTGTGCACAGGCAGGTCAATGGGTCACTCAGGTCCAGCGCTGCGGCGCCATTTTGCTTGCTTAGCTTTTGCCCGTCATCCGCGAACACCAGGGGTGTGTGCAAGTAAATAAGCGGCTTCAAGCCTAAGTTGGCTTGCAAAAATTGTTGCCTAGCGGTGTTGTCAATGAGGTCGGCGCCGCGCACCACGTGCGTTACGCCTTGATCGGCGTCGTCCACCACCACGGCGAGTTGGTAGGCCCATACGCCATCTGCGCGCCGCAGCACGAAGTCGCCGACCTCGTTTGCCAGCGCTTGCTGCTGGGCGCCCAAGCCTCGGTCTTGCCAGCAAATGGTCGCTGACGCTTGGGTATTGATTCGCACCGCACAGGCGCTGGTGTTGATTGGTCGTGCAGGGAGTCGGTGGCGGCAGGTGCCCGGGTAAACGGCGGCGGCGTGGCGGCTCGGTAGCGTGCCAGCCCGGGCGAGCGCGCTGGCAATGGTTTGCCGCGAGCAGTCACAGGCATACAACAGGCCGCTGTGTGCCAGATGGGTGAGGGCATCTTGATAAAGCGCCGTACGCGTGGATTGCCATTGCACGGGGCCGTCTGCATCAGGCCGCATCCCCAGCGTGCGCAGTTGATTCAATATGTGTGCGTCCGCGCCAGCAGTGATTCTGGGTGTGTCGACATCTTCCATGCGCACCAGCCACTGTCCACCATGCGCGCGCGCATCCAACCAGCTTGCCAAGGCGGCAACCAGCGAGCCCGCATGCAACGGGCCGGTGGGTGATGGGGCAAAACGGCCTATGTACGACACAGTCTAAGCAGTTGCTAAGCGGCGCACAGGCTTGCCGTTAGGTAGGCCCTAGTCTTCGACGATGGCGAGTGCCAACTCCAGGCCAGAGATAAACGCATTTTCGACGCGGTTGCCCAAGCACCAATCACCGCAGACGCCCAGACCTGCTGCGCGATTAAGTAGGTAGCTTTGTCCCAAGGCACGTCGAGTTTGCGCATAGACCCAGCGATGGACTTCGGCGTGACTGGCCTCCGCCCGGATACCGGTGATCTCGCCAAAGGCTTTGGCTAACTTCGCTTTCACGCGGTCGGGTGCGTCGTTAACGTGTTCTTGCGACCACTGGGGGCTGGCCTGAATGGTCCAACGCTCTACGGATGAGCGGCCAGGTTTGCTGGACTCACGTGCGACCCAGCTGATGCGGTGGTGCGTACTGCGGGCCACGTTCCAGTGCGGGCCCAGATGACTGAGACCGGGTTGGCTGGCATTGGGGTAAGCCAACATAAGGGTCCAGCAGGGGTCAACCAAAACATCGGAAATCTGTGACTGCCAGTCTGGCATCAGGTCACTCGCTTCTAGTAAGTCGTTGGCCTGACCGTGCGGTATGGCCACCACAACATGGTCAAAGCCTGAGAGCAGGTGCTGAAATTTTTTGGCATCGCCGTTCGCGACCTTCTCGCACGTAATGGTCCAGTGCGCACCGTCGCGTTTGAGTTCCGTGACGCGTGTGTGCAGGTGGACGTTGCAGTCGTGTAACGTCCCGTTTTGTAGTGGTGTCCCCCAGGTTTTTAGCAACGAGCTCATGCCAGGGACGGGCACCCAGTGGGCGTCGTTCGGGCGTCCTGTGCTGGCCAGTACATGGCCAGATGCATCCATCACGCGAACCGTATTGGCACTCCAACGTTTGATAACATCGGCCGTGGTGGCCAGTGCGGCCTCAAAGCGTGGATCGCGCACCGTGAAGTACTGGGTGCCATGGTCAAAGTCGCCAAATTGCGAGCGGCGTGTGGACATGCGTCCACCGAAGCCACGACTTTTCTCGAAGACGCTGACTTGCCAACCTGCTTGCGCCAGTGTGCGTGCACACGCGATACCCGCCATACCTGCACCGATAACGGCAACGTGTTTTTTGGCGGTCTGTCCGGACTGTCTGTTGGGTGGCATGGGATTCCTAAGGTCTAAGCAAACTCCCTAGCAGGATAGCTTATTTGGGTTTGACTGCAAGCGGGCTAACCGTGATCGTGACCTTGGTTCCTGTGATGCGGTTGCCTTCGTTAATGAGTACCGTGGCTGATCGGTCAGCTTTGCTCAGCGTCAAAATGCTGGTCGGGCCGTAGGAGCCTGAAACGACAAGCCAACCGTAGGCCTTGGCCTGATCGCGGAAGTACACAAAGGCATCCTGCTCGCCGATGCTGAGCGACAGGCTCAGTCTCCCCGTCCAATTGCTACCGCTGCCGAGAACCAGTGTTTGGTCCGTCACGATTTGTGATCCGGCTGGGATGGGGAAGTCTTGCGCGACGCGCGCTTGTGGCGCGTTGGGGTCCGACGACAGTGAGGTGTTATCTAAAGATGTTCCTGTGGTGGTACACCCGCCAAGAAACGATACCAATGCGATGCCGAACAAGGCCTTGCGCAGACCGAGCCCCACACTCGCTCGCGCACCAGATGCGTGCCCTGCGGTGTCACCGTTGGTGAATGGGTTCGTTGTGATTGTGTGCGTACAAGTTGTCATGGTTTTCCGGTATCCGTCGGTTGTCGGGCTCCGCGCCCGCGGGTCACCGAGACCTGCGGGCGAGCGGCTTAAACCGCAGGTGTTGCTGTGCGTTGGGCGATTGCCGCAACGCGTGGTAGCAATAAACGATAGGGTAACAACAAAGCCGCGGCCATCGCCCATTTAACCATCAAGTCGCCGGATGCGAGCATGAGCCAGTTCATGTCTGAGCCATAAAACGCGATGAAAAAGAAAATGCCCGTATCAACGACTGATGCGGCAATGGAGCCGATCAGCGGCGCTTTCCACCAAGACATCGCGCGCAAGCGGTTAAACAAGGAAATATCCAGCAACTGCGCACTAATGAAGGCCGTGCCAGATGCGAGCGCTATTTGCCAATTAGCGAAGTACACCGACAAAACGACCGCGAACACCAAACCCACCCAAGCTACCTTGCGTGCGCCCTGTGGTCCAACCGCTCGGTTGGTGAGATCAGTCACTAAGAACACGAAGGGGTAGGTGAAAGCGCCCCACGTTAACCAGTCATTGATGGGCACCATCACGGCAACGTTGGAGGCCACGATGACGATGGTCATCGCGAATATGGGCAGCCACAGGCTCAAGACGGTCAGTTTTGAGCGGGCATTTTCGGGTGTGATCGCGGAATTTTTCATAGCGATATTGTCGCATGTTGCCTGCCGATTTTGCTGCCCTCAGCCCCTGTGCACCCCGCACAAGGCGTGTGCGCGTCCTGACTATTTTTATTAGGGTTTTTACTCATGCATATATCAGCATTAAATAATATACTTGTTTACAAATAAACACACCCATGAACCCTATCAAAGAAGCCACCGCATGTCTGAGTTGAACGCTGTATTCGAATCGACGGCCCGCTATTTCAGTGTGCTCGGGGAGCCAACACGCTTGAAGATATTGCACGCAATATGCAAAGAGGAGCGTTGCGTGAATGACATCATCGAGGCCACAGGTGCTTTGCAGGCCAATGTATCGCGGCATCTTGGTTTGATGTATCAAGCGGGTGTGTTGACGCGACGCCGCGAGGGAACGCAGATTTTTTACCGTGTTGCGGACCCGCTGTTCGTAGAGCTGTGCCGCACGATTTCAACGCAGGTGGCCAGCCGCCTACCTGCCGCTGACAGTCAAGCCGAAACCGCGTTTGGTTTCCGCGCTTGACGCTCCGTACTAACCGATTGACGTCTGACTGAGAAAGAGGGTCTATGCCTATCCACCAAAACCTAAACATACCCAAGGGCAATGCACTTGACCAGCCAATTGGCCGTGTCGTGCCCGCGCCAGAGAACACACTCAGTGCCGACGGTTTAGAGACCGCGCGTAAAGCCCGTCGCAGCTTTATGGGCAAGGCCTTGGCCATGGGTGCGGGCGTCGCGGCAGCCAGTAAGGCGGCGTTCGCTGCACCTGCAGGCGAGGATGCCATTTTGAAACTTCCCGCCCATACCACGGGCTTGGGACAGGGGGTTGCCACCGACGGTTACGGCAAGCCAAGTAAGTGGGAGTCAAATCTCACGCGCCGCGAAAGCCCTGGCTTGACCCGGGTGACGCAGGCCTCGGTGAGCTTCTGTCCGCTACAAGGCTTGTTCGGCATCATCACGCCGTCAGGCTTGCATTTCGAGCGTCACCATCAAGGCTGGTGGGATATCGATCCTTCCAAGCACCGCTTTATGGTGAATGGGTTGGTGAGTAGGCCGCGCGTTTTTACCATGGACGACTTGATGCGCTTACCCAGCGTCTCGCGTATTCACTTCATAGAGTGCGGCGCCAACACGGGGCCCGAGTGGGGTAACGTGGCGTTGCCATCGGTGCAGTACACCCACGGCATGATCAGCTGTGCAGAGTTCACCGGCGTGCTGTTGTCAACGGTTCTGGAAATGTGTGGCATCGATAAGAAGCGTGCCCGATACGTCTTGGCTGAGGGTGCCGATGGCTCGAGCATGACGCGGACGATCTCAATGGAAACCGCGATGGATGACGTGATCGTGGCGTGGGGTATGAACGGCGAGATGCTGCGACCTGAAAATGGCTACCCCTTGCGACTGGTGGTCCCTGGCGTGCAGGGCGTTAGTTGGGTCAAGTATTTGCGACGCATCGAGGTAGGGGACAAGCCCTATGCAACCAAAGATGAGGCGATTCACTATATTGATTTGCAGCCCGATGGGCAGCATCGCCAGTACACATCGATACAAGAGTGTAAGAGCGTGATCACCACGCCTTCCGGTGGTCAAACCCTGTTGGATCAGGGCTACTACAACATCTCGGGTTTGGCTTGGTCTGGCCGCGGCAGCGTTAAGCGCGTGGATGTCTCCGTTGACGGTGGGCGCAACTGGCGCACGGCGCGTATGGAAGGCCCGGTGCTTAGCAAGGCACTCACGCGTTTCAACATCGATTGGGTCTGGGACGGCAAGCCCGCCATCATTCAGAGCCGCGCCATAGACAGCACCGGTTATGTACAGCCCAAAATCAACCAACTGCGCGCTGTGCGGGGCACGCGCTCGGTTTATCACAACAACGCGATTCAGTCGTGGAAGATCACCGAGAACGGTGAGGTCTCTAATGTTCAGGTGTATTGATATGAAGTCACTTCTCCATAAAACAGCGCGCACGCGCCGCGCACCGTTGGTCGCCGCTCTGGCATTGAGTCTCTTGGCCGTTGGTCCTGTGCGGGCTGAAAAGCCATGGCATGACATCGGACGCGATGCGAAGCCGGCCGAAATTGCCGCATGGGATATCGATGTACGTCCTGACTTCAAGGGACTGCCCGTTGGCGCAGGGTCCGTGGA
>Ga0115551_1003104_pt1 | contig 9907 bp, 14 predicted proteins | sample COGITO_mtgs_1103_FD_87179 | JGI IMG/M metagenome (GOLD analysis project Ga0115551, IMG submission 87179) | Pelagic marine microbial communities from North Sea - COGITO_mtgs_110321 | ecosystem: Environmental > Aquatic > Marine > Epipelagic | place: Germany:Helgoland, sampling site Kabeltonne... | reverse complement strand
GGACTTTTATGCGAAAACTTGCATGCAAACCTTGGGCTTTACATCTGCAGAATTGTGTGTTCATGGGAGGAGTTGCTCTTAATTGTGTGGCAAACAGTCACATCAGAGATATATGGAATGATATGTGGATCATGCCTAATCCTGGAGACTGTGGCTCAAGTTTGGGCGCCGCCGCGCTAGCATATGGTAAAAAGTTAAACTGGCAAGGCCCGTATTTAGGCACAAACATTCCTGGTGAATATCCCAGTGAGGATATAATAGGTGAACTACAGCGTACTGGTATTTGCGGAGTTGCTAGCGGAAGAGCAGAGTTTGGGCCACGTGCTCTGGGTACTCGTAGTCTACTCGCTGATCCTAGGGGCAAAGACATCAAAGACAGAGTTAATGAGATCAAACGCAGACAGAAGTTCAGACCCTTTGCTCCTATGGTTCTAGAAGAACATGCACATGAATATTTTAAATTCCCTGTTCAGTTTGATACCAGTCCCTATATGCAGAACACTTACAAGTGTAAACGTCCAGATCTATTCCCTGCTATTGTGCATGAAGACGGAACAAGTCGCGTACAAACCGTGGGTCGTGATGGACATCCAGGAGTGAGAGATTTATTAGAAAAATGGTATGTGTTAACTGACTGTCCCATGCTATTGAATACATCATTAAATATCCGAGGTGAGCCCATGGTTAATACTCGTGCAGATGCGGATAACTTTGAACGAGAGTATAGAGTTCGAGTATGCAGTTAATAAGACTACATGATGATTTTTATCGTATTGAAGATGCTTTTGATGAATCAACATTATCTAGTTTAGTTAAAGAGTTTGATAGCAAACACGGATGGAATGAATTACTACAATGTGAAACTGTAAGACTGGAAGGCAATCCAACATCAACTGATATTAGCAATTGGCAACAACAATTAAAACAAACAATTAGCGAATATTTTAATACACCTGCTTGGCCTAACACTACACAATTATGGTATGACTATGATGGTTATATTAATGAAATGCATTGTGATCTTAGTCCTAACCTAATTGCCAATGTGCAGATTTATTTGTGCGATGGAGACATAAGCATGGGCACACATTGTTGTATTGATGGTATGTGGCGCAGTGTTCCTTATTTGACAAATAACGGCTACCTAATGTTTAATCCAACAAAATATGAACATGGTATGAAAACTCCAGTAAAAGAAAAACGCATGAGCTTGTATCAAAGTTTTAGAATCACAGAGGAACCTAGTCCCATATGGTAGATAAAGAACAGATTATAGCAAATTTACGTGAAGTATTTGATCCGGAGATTAGTATTAACATCTATGATCTGGGATTAATATATGATATTAAAATTAATCAAGAGGACTGTTGGGTAGAAATTACCCATACGTTAACTAGCGCATTTTGTCCATTTGCAGATCAGATCGTTAGTGATATAACAGGTGCAGGGTATGCACCAGGGGTTCTTAATGTTGAGGTGATAACCACGTTCGATCCTCCATTTACTATGGACAGTGTGTCAGAAGAAACAAAAATGATAATGGGGTGGTAATGAAACAGAAACATAGAATAGCACATATGAAATCAGCATTTAATTATGCTGAGTGTTCAACCGCAGTACGCCTGCAGGTTGGGTGTGTATTAGTCAAAGACAATCGTATTATTAGTATCGGCTACAATGGCATGCCAGCTGGCTGGGATAATCGTTGTGAGACCAGTGAACTTTGGCAAGATGGTAAACAATTAGTTGAGCCAGTTCTGGTATCCAAGCCAGAGGTTCTACATGCAGAATCCAACGCTATTTGTAAACTTGCTCGCAGTAGTGAGAGTGGAGAGGGTGCAACGGCATTCGTAACACACCAACCCTGCTTGGATTGTGCTAAACTACTCTACCAGAGTGGTGTTGCTGAAGTCTATTATGTACATGAATATCGCCTAACACACGGCGTTGACTTCTTAGAAAAGTGCGGTATTCAGGTAGAACAGATGGTAGTCTAAATGTTTGATATCTTCTGTATGCAGATTACTGGAGAGCAAGTAGACTTACCAGCCCACACTCAATATACACGTTGGAATGGAACGCATCTGGATACTATTCGCAGGTGCGTTAATCACGCTCAAACAGAGTATGTCTGGGTTGTAGCAGACTGTTGCAATTATGCAACATTCGATTTCACATGGCAACCCGTGTCCTGGGAAGCAGGCCAGATACACTGCTGGGCAAGTGGCGATCAACAATTTGGAGACACATTCCTGGTGCCTGTAGCCGCTTTCGAGCGTCAACAAGCGGGCTTAGAATTATTAGAGTGGTACGAGCATATAAACTGGCATAGTGAGCCCTATATACCCCGCTACGAGTGGCCTACGGTTGCTAGTTTAGATGACCAAACCAGTCTATATGCATGGATCAAACAAACCCCCGCTGACATTGAATATGAACCCAATCTCTGGAAAGAACGCAATCTACACGTTTTTAATAAGAGCGGAAGCGTACTACTAGCGCCTAGGGACTGTAAAACGCAATTTAAGACCCAATTCTATGACTACCCATACATCTTGCGCCATAATGCCCAATATATTAAAGAAAAACCACTAGATATTGTGTATCTTTCAAATGGTGAGAAAAACGCAGAAAAAAACTGGTTCTTACTCAAGTGTATGCACCCAAATGCCAAGAGAATTGACGGTATCACAGGCAGAGCAGAGGCCTACAAGGCATGCGCTGAGGCCAGCGACACTGCTTGGTTCTTTAACGTGTTCGCTAAGTGCGAGGTACTGCCTGACTTTGACTTTAACTGGCAACCTGATTGGCTACAAGGCCCCAAGCACTGGATCTTTCATGCTCGTAATCCTGTTAACGGATTAGAGTACGGGCATATGGGTATTATTGCATACCATAAGCAAACGGTACTAGAGCAAACTGAGTGGGGATTAGACTTTACTCTTAGCGCCAGACACGGCGTTGTTCCTGTTGTTGGGAGTATTGCAGATTTTAATACAGACCCGTACGCTACCTGGCGTACATCGTTTAGGGAATGTATTAAACTTACTCAACAGACAGACATAGAAAGTCGTCACAGATTAAAGATCTGGAGTACTGTGGGAGAAGGTGATAATGCTGAGTGGAGTATCCAAGGAGCAACTGATGCAGTAGAGTTTGTCGCAAGTGGTGAAGACTTAGGGCAAACTTTTGAGTGGGCGTTCCTTGAAGAATTCTTTAATAGCAAGTATGACTGCTAATACTTCTTCGTCAGTCATATATGGATCACATGGTATTTGTAAGAAGTGATGGCAATTGAGCACGGCTTGTTCCGTATCTGATATAGGATTAGCATAAGCACGTTTGGTCTCAATTTTACGATGATGTAAATGTTCAGCCAGTTCCGCCCGCCATGGTGTGCTTATAACAAACTTACTAACCTGGCCCGAATACTCAGTAATACAATCTACATACTCACGCAACTGACCGTGATAGTCTCGGGCAATCTCTTGCCTACGCTCAGTCCAGAATGGGAAGAAGTCTAACTTTACGCACATTTCAGCACACTCGCGTTCACTCATAATGCTATTGCCTCCTGTGTGTCCATTAACTGTGTGATGCCTGCGTAGAAGTGTTACACCCTCAATAACATGTTTATCGTTACTAGCCACTGCGCCGCCGTTGCCGAAGTTAGGTAATGTTTTTGTAGGATCAAAACTATATGCGGCTGTGTCTGCTTGCATTGGTGCTCCAAAGTGTTGAGCACCATCTTCTATCACAGTGATACTATCTGTGATGTTGTCATGGTTTCCAAACAACCCAACCCAAACAGCGCAGTCTATACCCTGAGGCACAAGGTCCCAGCGCATGAGACCGCTAGCGTTTACGTCTATACAAACAGGTAAACATCCTGCTCGTATGATACTGTTGCTTGTTGCAATATATGTGTGTGCAGGCATTGCAACTGTGCCTGTGATGTTCTCTGCTACAAGAGCATACATTAATGCGTCACTACCGCTACCAACTACTGCTGCGTATTTGGATCCTGCTACTGTAGCAATTCGTTGTTCCAAATACTGCGTATAGTCTCCAAACATGTGTATGTTCGAGAGTAAGACACTTTCTTGTACTGCAACTAGTTGCTTACGTATTTCGGAATAGAGCCTATCAAGGTTGTGAAGGCGTATCATCTAATTTAAGCTCAGGTTCAGATTGTATTTGTTTTGTTTGAAGTGATTCAATCAATAATTCTCGAGCTTGCTCTTTGTTTACTTCGCCTGATTCTAGCAAAAATAATGCAGAATTTGCAGAAATTTTCCTACTACGTGCAATAGCGCCAGCCAATCCACAAAGCTCTAGTCTTCCTACATTTAATAATTGTGTTATGCCTTCGATGTCGGGTATTGATCGTATTTCTTTTGGTTTTGCTTTAAAATATGTCATTTTACTTGCTCCTATGTTCTGCTAACCACCTAATAGTCCAGTGTAGCATCTCGTTACGATCTTCGAAGCTCATTCGAGCTTCTTTTGTATTAGGATCAAACCACCAACCCCATCGATGTTTACAAGTATTATTAGTCCACTCTATGCTAATCCCCATAACTCCTTCGTTTTCTAAAGGAACATCATATTCAAAATGTTTGTTATATCCGCAGCCTAAGCGCGGCAGGTGTGTTAATTTGGGATTGTCTATTTCCACTCAAATATTTCGTTAGCAAGCGGAAATACGTCAGCAATAACTTTTGCACAAGCATGTGCAATTTCCATATGTTCTTTTTGTGTACCATTCGCACCACGTAATTCGATATAATGCACCCAACTACGAATTGTGCCATTCATATACAAGCGTGTTTTTGTAAGACCTTCAGGCAATACTTTACGTGCTTGTTCTTTAGCAATACCTTTCTTAATAGCCCAATCATATTCTTTTTTGGCTAGTACTGCTATACGTCTTTGTGCATGTTCCCAATCAAGTTGTAATTTTGCATCGTCAACTTCAACACTGTTTTGTCTGTTCTTTGGATCTTGTAGTCGTGCTTCTGAGTATTCAAACATTTCACCCTGTTCTTTAGGATCAGCATAACGCTGACTAAACTCCTGAAAAGCAAAACTACGATGACGCACAATTTGATGTGCAATATCTCTTGTAGTATTAATTTCTAATACTGCGTTAACCATTTCTAAAGGTGACCAATGTTGGTGTTTAATCAAATACTTAATTAAACGTTCACTTGTTTCTGTATTAATTTGTGCGGCAGGGTTTGATACCTTTGCACAAAACGCAATTAGTTCTTGAAGGTCTGTTAACCCTTCTGTTTGAAATTCGTCTGTTGCTTTGCTATAACTTAGTAGCTTAACGTTCATTTATGCTGATGCCTTTGCTGGACGACCACGCTTCTTTTTAGGAGCGAGGCTTGGATCCATTGAGATTGCTTCTTCTGTTAGGCGTGAAACTTCCTTTTGGATACTTTCCATCTGAAGTTTAAACCCGTCTGCCTGCTTTAGTAGATCCTTTGCAATATCTGCATCACTAAGTACACCCGATGCAGCAGTTGATGCTGCCGCATTTGTGCTTGCTGCATATGCAGTGTCACTTAGTGTCTTAGCAGGATCTGCAATACCAGATTGTGCATCTATCTGCGCCAGACGTTTTGCTGCATCAGCACCTGATTCCATCTCTTTAATGATCGTGTTAATCTCATCAAGACGTGCACCTGGTTTGCTGGGTACTGGTGTCATAATTACATCCTGGCAGCGTACCTTTTTCATCCAGCGTTGGCTGTGAGCCGCGGCAAGTAGATTACGACCATCAGAGCCTACTACTCTTTGCATAGCTTCACCTAGGTGACTTGATGCTTGCCCTGCATTGCTTTCAATGCATTTCATTAGATCATCATGGTATGCTGTGGGTAATTGGTCTGGATATATAACGAGACACATATGATCTTCGTTAGGGACTTCCCGAAACACTGTAACGACTTTTTGATCTGAGTGTTTACCTACGTGTTTAATCATTTTCATTTTCTCCGGTAATTTTGTTTTCTGCGGGTGCTTCTTCTGCGGGTGCAGTTTCTTCACTACCTGGCGCTTGTCGGATGCCATTTAAAATAAGGAAGTGATTGAGTTTACTGTACAGTTGACCAACAATTTGCATTTCATTTGCCCGAATTGCACCGCGTTGAGCAGTCGCTTCAATAACAGTAGCCATTGTGTTAAGGTCACTAGCCTGTAGGGAATTTGGATCTTGTACTGCTTCTTCAGAAACAGCTTCTTCCACTGCTTCAACGGCGTCTATTTCTTCTGCTTCGATAGTGTCTGTTTTAGTATTCTTAGCCATTTTACTTCTTTTCTCCATTTGGGGTATTTTGCATTATTTAATAAGTACTATTATAGGGTATTTTTATCATGAAATCAATATATATTTTACTAATCTCATTTTTTATTTCAATATCTCCAGCAAAGTCTGATATTGTGCCTACGTCTGATGAGTTAGTGACTGCATACAAACAGATAGTTGCTTGCCAAGCTGGAATTAAAATAGTAGCATATTATACTGGAATTTATAATTCGTTGTCTTTACTCCTAGATAAAAATGAGTCGAGTGCTAATGCTAACTCGCTGGATACTAAACTAAGAGCTGATTTTACTAAGTTTGAGTACATGTTAGGGGCCTTAAAAAAACGTCTGGTTGAGTTAAATGTAGATATGCAATTTGAAGAAAATTTCTATAAACAGTCCCAAATAGGCATTGTTATCGAAGGACTATCAAACCCAAGTACACCTACGCATGTAGTAACTCTAATGACGTTTGTTAACGCCTGTAATGATATTAAAGTTAAAGTTGAAGAGTATATGAAAGAGAATCAGGATCCTAATTTATGATCTTAACCCTTAATCCTGACTATTAATCCGCCTTCTTCTCATCGTAGTACGCATAATTACCGAACGGAGGCTTAATTGAATCTGGGCCGTGAATCACAAACACTGTATCGCAATAGAAGTCATCACCCCATGACCCACAAGGGTAGCCATCAGTAAACATAATAAACCGGTTGGGCTGAATTTCTTCCTGCTTCATGTAGGCCCAGTTACACATAAAGTCTGTTCCACCACCGCCCATTGGCTGGTAGTCTAGGATCTCGTCAATATTAGCAGCATTAAATTCAGCGTAGTTATAGACACTGGTGTCAAAGCACCAGATCTTGATATTAAAATCTGTGTACATATCCATGATAGCTTTAATTTCGCTAAAGAAATCCTTGGCCTGCTGGTCACTAATTGACCCACTCATGTCAACTGCAATAGCAACGTCAATGGTCTGTTCAGCAATCAGGCCGGGAAGCAGTACACCACTGTCCCAGCCCTTGCGTGAGGGACGCTGAAAACTATAATCACTCTTAATAGAACTTTCAATGCTCATAGCAAGCAGAGCACGCCAGTCCATCTTGGGCTCTGTGAGGTCTTTGATAATACGTGCAACACCGCCTGGGATATCGCCAGCACCACTTGCCTGTTTGGCACTGTTAATTAGTGCCTCTTTAATTTGATCTCTGATCTTCTTCTTTTCTTCGTCGGTGTATTTAGGTTTGCTCTTACTTTTAAGATTGCCGTTCTCATCTTCTTCGGGACCGTTGCCACCGCTTCCCTTGCCTTCTTCGTCTTCACCTTCAAGATGTTCGTCCAAGAGCATGTTTGCAAGTTGATCCAAATCAATCTTCTCTGCATTATTAAAGATGTCATCGTAAATTTCCTCCATGCTCATGTTATAATATTTGGTGTCATGGAGTGCTGGGACAGTGGTAATAAGAGTACCAATTTTACTTTTAACAAGATCACCATTAACAGCAAAATCTGCTGCAATATTAGCAATCTGAGGATTGTGCTTGTTCATTTTGCTACGACCAAGATGCTCGTATACATTGTGTAGCACTTCGTGTCCGAAGAGGAATTGTACTTCCTTCTTCTTGAGCATGTTAATGAACTTGCTGTTATAGTAGAAATAACGACCATCTGTGGCTGCTGTAGGTAACCACTCGTCAGCGTTAACAAGTGGCAAACGAGTAGCCATGTTACCAAACCAGGGTGCTTTCATAAGCAGTGCAACACGAGCAGTGGTTAGCTTCTCGCGAGCCTCGTAATCTTCAGCAGGAACAGTCTCGAATCCCACTGGCAGTTGAGGTATGTCTTTCTTGTTTGCAGTCGTATTAGGCATATATCCACTCCTTCACTATATGTATAATAGCACACATAGCGAGATTGTCTACCAGTTTTAGGTCTTTATTGCTTGTTTTTGCACCTGATATACGCCATCATCTAACATTGTTTGCCCTGCAATCTCATGAATAAAAGTGTTCTGGCTAGCTATACAAGCATCGTTTAATTTAAGGGACCAAGTGCCCTTAAATTCTCTCCAAATATTCTTATCTATGTACATTAGTCCTACATAAAAATTTAATTCTTGAGAGTAGTTAACCAGTAAATGATATCCGCCTTTTGCATTATCACTTGTCCAATTAGGATTTTTCTTGTCAGTATTTTTTACTTCTACAGTGTTAACAATAGTTCCCTGTAAATCTTCAATGTAGATATCATATTTTTCACTAGTAGTGCTTACACGAGCAGTAAATTTGCTATCTGGATTGCAATTATTAAAGCATTCAACAAAATATGCGGCAGCCATATAGTGTATTAAACCGGAATAGTGCTGTTTATCACAAACCTCTGTTAGATAAATGCCTTTAAAAAGCGGTACATCTAACTTTGATATTGCAAGGGCATAGTCCTTTAACCCTTCTACCATATCGATCTCTATCATTTTCATATGTTGCTCTAAGGCAACATCTTGGTCATATTCGCGCTCCTGGGGATTGTGCAATGCCCTATGATATTTAAGTTGAATAGAATGTAGAGCTCCAACTGTGGCCTCTTTTTGACCATCTTTTAAATCGTCGATTGCCCAGGGCGCAGGTTGAACTTGAACTCCCTTCAATTTATATCCTTACATTAAATTATGTATTTTTGTGTACTTGCCTTTGGGACCAGAATTTAGTCCTATTTCATTACAAATATTTTCAATTTCTAATTTATCAAGCAGTCTACCAAGACTTTCCTGTTTACTTTGTATTCGTGCTTCAATAGAGAGAAATTTAGCAATATCAGTAGGATTCTGACGAACATTGTCAGCAGCCCATGCCTTGTATAATTTGTCACAATTAATATCATCTGCTTCTCCTACAACCGAAATAGGAAAATCAATACAATTTAGTGTATAAAGTATTTTCCTGCGAGTATGTCCGCCCATAATAACATATTCTTTAGTGCTTTTTATATACCATACCTCAATAGGTCGCATAAGTCCATTTTGTAGGATGTTATTTAATAGGTTGTTATACTCTTCCTCACTTTCAATATTACTAAATCCCCTATATTCATCATTTAAAGTATAGGGAACAATATCATTATAGGAAACAATTTTATCACATTTTCCTAAAAATTCGATAGGTGAATTACCTGTTTTTGCTTGTAGAGTAATAGTCATATAGAAATCTCCTATTCCAAATTATCAATTATAGTAACACAGATAGCGACTCAGTCAACCAATTTTACCACAGGAAATTCTGCATATTTTGCACGCCGCATACCGCTATCACTACGGCCATGGCGCATACCTACAGCAAAACCATTATCAAGTTCTACCCAGTAGTCAACGTCACGTTCTTCTCCAGGCCAGCCACGGTTACTGCCGTGCTTGTATGTAACCGTTTGGTCACCAAACTCCTTGGCAGGAATATCATGGTTGCGATACTTGGGCATATCCCACCACATTTCAAAGTCTTCAGCGAGTGTTAATTTGTTCATCTTTTGTCTCCTTGTTGTTATTTGGTTATTTCTTCTATATCTCTTATCATCTCACCATCACGAACTACAT
>Ga0115551_1003101_pt1 | contig 9914 bp, 10 predicted proteins | sample COGITO_mtgs_1103_FD_87179 | JGI IMG/M metagenome (GOLD analysis project Ga0115551, IMG submission 87179) | Pelagic marine microbial communities from North Sea - COGITO_mtgs_110321 | ecosystem: Environmental > Aquatic > Marine > Epipelagic | place: Germany:Helgoland, sampling site Kabeltonne... | reverse complement strand
TTTTCAACTAATTCTTTTTCTAATTAACAATTTAAAAATACACCCCCCCCCCCCCCCCCGTTTACAAATGATAAACGGGGGTTTTCCATCCTAGAAAAATGCAATTAATCCTCTAAAATGACATCTAGAATCTTCACGATATTCTTGGCATCATCCACACCTCTGTATTGCGTTTCTTATAGGTCTATTATTAATATGTTATCTGTTGTATTTTACAAAACTAATTATTTATTTTTCCTCTTTTTAGAGTTCTTCTTTTTAGGCATTTTATCTTTGATACGATTTTTTTCAGAATCGAGTTCGTTGATAAAATGATTGTTGTACGTATGCACTTTTGCTGTTTTGAGACAAGACAACGCGGCTTTATATGCTTTCTTCTTCTCAAATAAGATGGCTTTTTTATAATATAGCACTGCTTTATCGGTTCCTTTTACGGTTAATGCAAAGTCGATTAACTTGGCTGCTTCAGTATAATCTTCGTTCCAAAGTAACACATTGATGTATTTTGGATAGCTATTTACCGCATGCATATCTTCAGCTAAAGCACGTTCATAATATGTTTTTGCTAGTTCATAATTGCCTAATTGCTCGGCATAGATTCTCCCCATTAAACATAAAGCAACTGCATTTTTCTCATCGTATGACAACGCATAGTTCAAAGACTCTATAGTTTCTTCAAGATTGTATGGGTAGGCATCTAGTGCTTGAAATAGATATTTATCTGTTGTTACTCCCATGATTCGTTTTTAAATCGTTTTTAAGGGCTTGCCTTTTGGAGGCATAGCTCTTATTCTTTTTTTGATGTTTGAAATCTCTTCCTTCAAATACCTGTATCGGATTTCCTCGCTCTATGTTGAGGTGTTGTTCCCAACTTGCATTGGCTTGCTCTTTTAATTGTTTCAGGTGATGTACTTGAAACTGCTCTTTAAGCCTTTGCAATGCTAGTTTCTTATTCTGGTGTTGCGATCTGCTATCCATAGCGACACATTGGATTCCTGTGGGAACGTGTGTGGCACGAACGGCTGAGTTGACTTTATTCACATTCTGTCCACCGGGTCCTGTGCTGCGCATCGCTTGATACTTGACATCTTTCTCGTGAAATGGCATTGTTTTGATTTGTGGTACTTCTTGTACTTTGATAAACCAGTTTTTGCGCTTATGATATTTCCGATACGGGGATTTACCAATCCATTGTATCGTGCCTATCCAATTGGCTAAAAAGGAGTCAAGCTCTTTTCCCGAAAGACTCAAAATAACAGACTGCACGGCTGTGACGCCGCTTTGTTCTTTCTGAAGGATGGTATGCGAAATCTTATGTTCTTTAAGGTCTATAATAAATGCTTTTAAGACATGTGCGACCACCCAATGACATTCGGTGGGACCTCTGCCTGCTGTAATTTGTATAAGTGTGTTCATTGTTTTTTAATGAAACGCCGTTTTAAAAAGTTGCAAAGCAATACATTTAAAATGGCTAGTTAAACCTGCCTATGCCGGCAGGCAGGCTAATCCCGCTTTTTCAGCGGGATCTAATGTTAATACCTCGAAGCTTGCCCCGAGGATTTTTTACTTTTCTTGATATCCTTAGAAGTGCGTCAGGGATTGCCGTGAAAATCCCACAGGCACGCCTCAAGCGTGACGAGGAATTGCAACAGAAAGCCCGACACTATGTTGCTTTTTGGGCAACATAGTGTGACGCCCATATCCAAATAATGCATTAGAAAATCTATTACGTTTTGAAATAACTTCAAAATCAAACGCTTCGCTGTACTTTTTAATTTAACCATAGTAAAGACCATGCTGAAATCAATAAAGCACTTGTTTTTCTTGCACTTTCAAACCTCATTACGAAGTTCTAATACACTATTTGGAATTAAATGGATCCTTTACTTGTCCATACGAACAATTTTTGGTGTAAAAGTGCCCAGCACTTCCACGAGTTCTTGTTGATTTGCCATCACTTTTGTAATATCCTTATACGCCATCGGTGCTTCATCGACACCGCCGCCTATAAGGGTTACATCATGTGTGGCGAGTTCTTTTTTAATACTACTTTGGGTAAATTTCTCTTTACATTTTCGCCTTGAGTGTAAACGCCCAGCTCCGTGAGAAGCCGATTGCAAACTGTCTGGATTTCCGAGACCTCTCACAATATATCCGGGTGCTCTCATAGATCCAGGGATGATCCCTAATTCGCCTTTGGCAGCCGGTGTAGCACCTTTACGATGCACTATACACGTCTTACCGTTGATCTCTTCTTTCCACGCAAAATTGTGGTGATTGGCGATATTAACAAGCGGTTTTGCACCTAGCAATTTGCTGATTCTCGCATGAATGTTCTCATGACAAGCTTGTGCATACTCTCCAGCCAGATTCATTGCCATCCAATATTCCTGCCCGTCGTGTGTATTGAGATCTAGCCAGGCTAGATGTTGTACATGCTTAGGTAAGGGGCATTGCTTGGTAGCGAGGTAGGTGTAGTGTTTGGCAATATTGGCACCGAGACCTCGTGAACCGCTGTGTGATAATAACCCTAGGTATTCGCCAGCTTTTAAATTCCACTCATTTTCATCATTGGTAATAGAGACACTTCCAAATTCCACAAAATGATTGCCACCGCCAGAGGTTCCTAGTTGTTTATAGGCTTTGTCTTTAAGCCTTTTGACTAAAGGAATGTCTGTAAATGCGGGATGGCTAAAAATCGCGTGGTCATGTTTTCTGTCGTGCGTTTCATACATCCCAAATTTGGTATGTTCTGAAAGAATATTGACCAGTTGATGTTTCTTCCCTTTGAGGTAGGAGATTTTAATAGGATAGAGCGTTAAACTCATTCGGCATCCTATGTCAACGCCTACTCCATACGGAATCACAGCATTGTCTGTGGCAAGCACCCCGCCTATCGGTAATCCATACCCGCTGTGTGCGTCTGGCATTAATGCACCCGCTACGGCGATTGGTAATTTTAAGGCATCGTATAGTTGGTATTTTGCTTGATCGTCTATTTCGTTTTCCCCATAAATGGTATGCGGAACTCTCGTAGATCGTAGTACTTGTTTTTTTACAACGACTGGATCTGTTAGACTCTCTGCTATTTTACCCCATACACCATCGCCTATATATTCCTCTGGATGTGCGAGTACCAATGCGGCTTGTTGTAATATTTGTTCTTTTTTAAGCCTTTTATGGTATCTGTTTATTTGTCCTAAAGTGATATTGATGCTATTATTTTTTGGAAAGCCTAATTTGATCAGGTCTTTTCCGCTTAGTTTTTTTCCCATGATAGTTCTTCATTAATAATGTCTTGGATTTCAGAATCTCTCAACCCTTTTAATTTGGCGTTGATATAATTTCTTCCTCTTCTGTTGTAGGAAGACCATCTTGAATTCCAAGGATGTAATTTTCTTTTTGCTTCATAATATCCAGGTCGTAAGTACAGGCTTTCTAGAAAGTTTTCTTCCTGCTCTAATAATGGATCTATGTTGCGTCTGTGTGTTATATACGCACGTGTGAATTTGATACGATACGTTCCTTTTGGAAGTTTTACATAAAAGCGAGTTCTTGTTTTGTGCTTGAATTCGTAAAACCGAAAAGGAACACAAATGGCTTTTGCTTTGTCACTTAATCTGTTAAACTGACGCTTGCTTAGGGTTGGAATATCTCTAACAATGAGATGCTCAGAAGTTCTTGAATCCCATTTTCTGGCAGCCTCTTCTTTGGTTCTTCCCCAATCGTATTTTTCAAGAATAGCTATGATTTCTAACATAGCATCTTGATACTTATAGCGTTCCATTCTTTTGGTAACAACAAATTCTTTATACCAACCGTGGCGGATAGGCATATCTAATTTTGTATAGCCCAAAGCATGTTGTATGGCACGAATTGCTTGTTGTCTTTTATAAATACGGCGTACTTCTTTTAATCGCTGGCATTTGATGTGTGCCGGTTTCATAAATCAGTATTTTTCGTTAATACTTTTTGATGTTTGATTCCGGAATATGCCTGGCAATTCTAGAATCTTATGGAATAAAGGTTTTAGGTTTCATAAGTGTTGATTTTTAAATAAATGACTATTGGTTTCTGGGAAATGTTACTCTGTGATGCTTTCAACTTAGATCCCGCTTTTCAGTGGGATTAGCCTGCCTGACGGCAAAGGCAGATTCAACTTGCAATACTGAGTGCGTTTTTTAGACTTCTCACTATTGAGTTTTACTAACATAAAAAAAGCCCGAAACGTTTTTTGTACTTCGGACTTCAGAGTGTGGCTTTGTGGTAAAGCTATACGGTGTAGAAGTCTCGAAGAAAATATCCTGTAGCGTTTCCGTTTTTTAGGATATTGTATGTGTTTTTATTTATAAACATAGATACTTCGATTTTTAAATAATGAAACAATTCGTTTTTGTTACAATTGCGATGCAAAGATGAAATGGATTTTTGAATTTTGCAATAAAAAAATGAATTTATTTTATTGATATTCAGTTGATTAAATTAAATATAAGACAAAGAATTCCCTGTCCGCTTTCGCGAAAAAACCTACAGGACTACAACTTTTTGATTTCCTTTATTTTAGCTTTTAGCATAAAATAATATTGGAAGTAGCAACTTTTTGAGAAAAACTATTATTTCTTGAGATCATCTCTTAAAAAATAGCGTAAAACAAAAAAAGCGTCCAGATGATGGACGCTTTTTTGTAATATCTCTTAAAGTTTTTCTACCTAAAAATTGGTTTCCTAACCCCAAAAATGGCGTCCGTGATATGTAGGTGAAATAAACTCATAGGTTCTTTATATTTTATAATTTCAGGTGCAAATATGGGAAATATTTTTTAAATACATTTTTTGGGGATTTAAGTAGATCACTCTTTTTCATTCTTTTTTAAGTACTTTTATAGGAGGACACCTCTTTCTAAGAGGATTTAAAATACGAGGATTATGAGTATAAAACGCCTATTATTACTTACGTTGTTATTTTTTTTCCAACTTAAAAGTAACGCACAACAACAAGTTTCATTAGAAGATTTTGGACTTTCATTTACACTTCCTGCGGGTTGGACAGGAGATATTCAAGGAGATTATATTGTTTTAGGACATACATCTATACCTGGCATGATGATTTTATCAGAAAATTCCAATAGAACCATTGAAGCCGTAGTTTCTATGGCACAACAAGGCATACAAGCCGATGGATTTAACCTCACTGCCGATGGTACTTTTAAAACAGTCAGCTCAAAAAGAGCAGAAGGATTTTATAAAGGCACGTATGACTATAGCACGGCTGTTAAAGCGTATGCCATTGGTCTCATAGATGGGCAAGGCAAAGGAATGAGTATTTTGGTTCTTACCGAAACCAATGCTTTTGCAAATGATCATATTAATGCTGCCAATCAATTAGCAAAATCGGTTCAGTTCTTTACACCAAAAGCATCTCCAGCAACATTGCAATGGCAAAACCAATTAGTAGGTAAAAAATTAACGCATAGATACACGAGTGGTGGGGCAGGTGGTAGTAGCGTTACCAGAATCATTACCTTATGTGCTAATGGCACCTTTACTTTTTACGCTAATACGCATGCAAATCTTGACGGACCTGGCGGATTTGGTTATGCAAATAGCAATCAAGATAGCCGTGGAAATTACACCATATACTCTATACAAAACAATTCCTATCTCACCTTACATTTTGAAAATGGAAAGGAGTCTGAATATACACTCACGCGAGATGAAAATGGGTATACGTTTTTAGAGAGTTCTCGATACGCGGTGATGGATACCGAAGATTGTGATTAATTACTTAACCCGTTGCATCATCAGCTAGAATGGTAAGTGCTAGAGTTGAACTAGCCGTTACAGGTACTTTGATTAATGTCTTCAAATTTTTATCTGAAAAAGGATATCCATACGAATCAGATCCTTCATGAATGACTTTCGCGTAAGCGTTCCCAAATCCGTTTGCAAAAGGAGTCATTGTAGAAAATAGCGAACTATCATTTTTTCCAGTAGCAGAGAAGTAGCCTTCATTGATACCTATCATAATATCTCGATATACAGCGGCACAGGTATCATTAGGACTCATAGCGTTTCTTGTCACTTTATTATATACACAACTCCCATTACTTAAATAAATCGTTTTGTCAGTTAAATCGGCAGCTGGGATTTCAAACATGAGCTTTGGCGATGTTGAAGCTAAAGAGATACTTCCATCCGTATTAAACGTTCCTGTAAAATCATATTTTAAAGGACTGGTTTTTACACTTTTTATGGTTATTGATTTGCCTTGTAATGTTTTTAAATAAGGAGTATACGATGGTTGATTCATATAGAGCACATTAGCGCCCACCACTTTTGTGTTTCCTTTTCCATTTGTACGTTGCACTGCAGTACCATTAGTTCCTCCTAAAGCGGCAGCTATTTCTTGAACAATAGTATTGTGAGATTTTGAATACCCCAATTTTGTAGTTCCTAGCTCCATGGCTATAGGCACACCAAAGGTATCTACCGATGAAAGATCCGTCCATAAAACGTTATCTGTTCCTAACGTCAACTCGATATACCCATAATAATTGTCTGAGGTAGGTGCTGGATTTGTAGGCAGTGCCGTATAATAAGAAATGTATAAACGCCCGCCATCAATTTGAGTGACGTCAAAAGAGTTGTTTGTTAATGATGATAAAGGCGTTGATTTTCCTACCGTAATGCCACTACCCTTAAAACTGTTTCCTGTTAATAGAAGGAAAATTTTTTTCGCGTCAGTGATTGCAGATTTGTTTGTAATGGTTATTTTCATGGAGGGTTGTTTTTATAGAGCCAAAATAGTTATAAACCTTCTAAAAATGAACCGTATTTGTACGGGTTTTACTCGATAATCGAGATTTAAATGCTCCGAGGCTTGTCTTAAAACTAAATGGTTTCTTTCCTTAAAATCCCTCGTGGGTTTTCCCTGAGATAGTTTACTTAACAGATGCTTCTTCAATACTAAGTTTGATTTCTCTGTAAAGTACCTTCTCCTTCTTTTCTATAGTTTTCAAGAAGACATTTGCAATTTTATACACTTCATCAGAGAAGATTCCAAAGTCAGCTACATTCGTGTTGATAGAGGCATCGATCACAAGGTCATAATTCGGAAAAAGGATTAAGAAATTTTGAGATCCTTTACTCACGCCTCCATGATGTACCATCCATACAGGGGTTTTGCCGTCTAGGAGATTGGGGTTTGTATAGTCCAAATATGAGCGCCATCCTAAAGCATAGAGTTGTTCGTTGACCTCGCCGTTGTCTAATTTCATAGGTGTCCAGAATTTTCTTTTGGTGTCGTGACTGATAAAAGAATCATCTTTAAGATAGGCATTTCCCATCTTGACAAGATCTGTAGGAGTGGAGATAAACCCACCGCCAGCCCATTTATAGCTTAAGTTGATATCGTACACTTGCTCAAAACTTCGAAACTCTCGGTAATACTCATTTCTAGTTTCGTAAAAGGTAGCAAAGTCTTCTGTTTTTGGGCGGTTGTGATCGCCGTATGTGTCCTTCATTCCTAAAGGCTGAAATATGTTTGCTTCCATATACTCCAGAAAAGGAGTACCAACAGCCTGTTCCAAAACCACACTCGCAAGATTAATATCAAATGTCGAATATGCAAATGAAGTCCCAGGTTCAAAAATCAAATCATACGGGTCAAACACGGTTAATCCTTCTGAGGCAGTTGTAAACTCATGACAATTACACATGGTATATTTCGCGGAAGCTATCCCAAAATCTTCATAATTACCAACACCAGCCGTATGACTCAAGAGTTGTTGCATACTAAAATCCCATTTCTTTTTTGTCCAATTCACAATCGTATCTCCGATGATTACCTCTAACTGTATTCTATGAGCATCCACCGCACGAGCAATTCCTGTGGTTGTGACAGCTTTTGAGGTGCTTCCAATACGGTATTGTGTTTTGGGAGTCGCGGCAATGCCTGCATCTATATCTTGATACCCAACCGCAGCCGACCAAATAACCTTTCCGTGATGTCCAACCGCTACAGAAAACGAGGGTAGTTTTTTGTCTTCCCCTATAGCGGCAAGTACGGTAGTGGCTTCTGCTATTGGGTTTTTGTAATCAGGATGACTTACGGTGGTGGTGATGGGTGCGCTTTCGCGAAAGCGTGTAAACGTAGAAAAATAGTAGATATTCCAAATGACTAAAAGTCCAAATAAAACACAGACAGTTCTCCAGAAACGGCGACCGATTTTATTGAGTTTAAATTTTTTCATGGCGATTCGTTTGTTGAATTGATACCGTAAAAGTGCTTTAAATTGACATGTAGATTTTGAAAAATAGACCAATGAGCGATTGAAAGAAATAGAGAGTGCGTATGCGTAGATAAAAAGACTCGTCTTCGGCAAGGGCTTTTTAGTCGACGATAGATCTGATCTGGTCGAATAGCTGTAATTTTACACTAAATAACAGCTATTTTTAATCATTATGATTGTACAACTCGCCGAAGGAACCATCAAAACCAAATACGGAACATACAGAGAAATCCTCTTTTATGACGGAATCAAAGAGTCGCATGCGCTGGTGATGGGTGATGTAAAAAATGGAGAAGCGGTGTTATGTCGCGTACACTCATCCTGCATTTTTGCACATCATTTTAATAGTGTAGAATGTGATTGTCGCGAGCAAATGGAAATCTCTCAACAATTGATAGAACGAGCAGGGAAAGGGATTGTGATTTGGTTGGAACAAGAAGGAAAAGGCAACGGACATTATGCCTTACTCAATACATTACCACTTAAAAAAGAAGGTATGCCACAAGCCGAAGCGTATGAAGCGGTCGGTTTTCATAAAGATAACCGCGATTTTTCGGCAGCGGCAAAAATTTTAAAACAATTGGAAGTCAAGTCGATTGTAATGATTACTGGAAATCAAAAGAAAACAGAAACTTTAACGCGCCACGGCATTACCGTTGCGGGGATACAACCTACGGTGTTGGATTAATAACTTGAATTGAATATGAAAATAAGAATAGTAAGATTTAGTATCGATATAAGCATATGGTGATTGTTCATTTTCTTTGCTTGTCCAAAGAAAACGAACCAAAAGAAAAGACACTTTTTATGCGTGTGGTTTCTATTTTAAATTTTGGAACTTATGAATCTTTGATTTCTTAGGTATTTTTTCGCTTGAAGCGAAAAACCGTAAAAAATTCTCTAAATTTTCTCCAAGGCTTCAAAAATTTTTAACGAGAATTTTTTACTATACTAGAGAAAAAGAAAGCTAAAAAATAAAATAATAGTTATTATACTTTGATTTTTTTGGCTCTCGAAAATTTGTCGTAAAATTTGAAGTGAATATCCCGTAGAATTTCAGACTGTCTGAGCGTAGCGAGTTTCGGAAATTCAGGGATAGAACAATAAATTTAGACAACCTTTCGTAAGCCTAGACTTTTTTGTTTCTTTTTTTTGGCAATGAAAAAAAGAAAAGAATAAAATTGAAAATAATAATACACTAAAGTTGAACAAAAAAAAATCACATAAAAACCACATCCTATTCTGGGGAGTCTTACTCTTCAGTTTTGCATTGATTCAGTTTTTTCAAGAAGGAAATTCACAATCCTTTTGGTCCATTTTTGCGCAAAACTTAAAACACCTTCCAGCATATCTCATCGTTGCCTATATTTTCAATAATGTATTATTGCAATATTACTATAGAAATAAGAAATATCTATTATTTGGGGTTTTTACAGTGGTGTTATTTTACGTAGCAAGTGCGTTAGATCGGGTATTTACGGTGTATGTGTATGAACCTATTTTTAGAGAACGTCCGTTTGAGCAAGAATCATTCGTACAGATTTTTAGTGATTGGGAATTTCTATTGGATGGATATTTGATTCCGTTATTGATGGCAACCCTTGCGATGACAATAGATCGTATG
>Ga0115551_1003099_pt1 | contig 9918 bp, 7 predicted proteins | sample COGITO_mtgs_1103_FD_87179 | JGI IMG/M metagenome (GOLD analysis project Ga0115551, IMG submission 87179) | Pelagic marine microbial communities from North Sea - COGITO_mtgs_110321 | ecosystem: Environmental > Aquatic > Marine > Epipelagic | place: Germany:Helgoland, sampling site Kabeltonne, North... | reverse complement strand
AGTATGTGTTGTGGTGTAATCGTTGCAGCAACCTTATCATTTGACCCGATGACAAACTCAGCGGCGGCGCGTGTCGTAATATGTTCAAAAACTATCTTGAGTTCAGGAAATTTTTTTACCAAGGGCATTAACACCTTGTCTATAAAAACGGCTTCGCGATCAAATACATCGACATCGTCACCCGTTACTTCACCGTGCACCAATAATGGTAAGCGCGTTTCCATCATTGCTTCTAGCGCTGCGTAGGTCTTCTTTATATCCGTTACACCTTGATCAGAATTGGTCGTGGCACCAGCGGGATAATATTTTAATGCCTTAATAATACTCGACTCTGCTGCTGTTTTTATCGTATCTGCTGAGGTGTTATCTGTAAGATATAAGGTCATCAGCGGTTCAAAATTATATTTTTCATCGACACACTGTAAGATACGTTCCCTGTAGGCCAGTGCCATTTCTGTATTAACCACCGGTGGTTTAAGATTGGGCATGACTATCGCGCGCGAAAATTGCGCAGCGGTATGATTTACGACACTCGACAATGCAACACCATCGCGCAGGTGGAGATGGAAATCGTCAGGTTTTGTTATGGTTAATGTCTGCATACGGCTTTGGCTTAAATATTCGTATGTAAAAGGTATCATATACAAGGTGGTTTGTCCGTGACTGTCATTAGTCACATCAACATTTTAAAGGCATAAATAAATATGGAATACACTAAGTTAGGTAAAACCGACATTGATGTCAGTCGAATCTGCCTAGGAACAATGACCTGGGGCCAACAAAACACAGAAGCTGAAGCACACCAACAACTAGATTATGCCGTTGATGCCGGAATTAATTTTATTGATACAGCAGAGATGTATCCGGTGCCGCCTATGGCAGAGACACAAGGTCTGACTGAAACATATATCGGTACCTGGCTTGCTAAAAGACACGATCGCGACAAATTGATTATTGCCAGTAAGGTTTGTGGGAATGAATCATTCGTTGATTACATGCGCGAGGGTGGTGTCAAACTGGATAAGAAGAATATCCATCAGGCATTAGATGCCTCTTTAAAACGACTGCAAACGGACTACATCGACCTCTATCAAACGCACTGGCCAGATCGTGACACCAATTATTTTGGTCGATTGGATTATTACCATGCTCCGGAAAAAGACGGTACTGCAATTGCCGAGACACTGGATGTGCTTGATGGTCTGGTGAAAGCAGGCAAGATTCGCATGATTGGTATCTCAAATGAAACCCCTTGGGGGTGTTCTGAATATCTGCGTGTTGCTAATGAACTCAATTTACCAAGAATAGTCAGCATCCAAAATCCTTATAATCTATTGAACCGGTCATTTGAAATTGGTCTTTCAGAATTTGCCCACCGTGAACAAACTGGTTTGTTGGCATATTCACCGCTCGCCTTTGGTGTTTTGAGTGGCAAATTTTTAAACGGTGCTCGACCGGAAGGCACACGATTGGTGTTGTGGGATCGTTTCAGTCGTTACACCAACCCGCAAGCGGATGCGGCGACGGCAGACTATGTCAAACTGGCACAAGAAAACAGATTGGACCCAGCGCAAATGGCTTTGGCCTTTGTCAACAGCCGCCCCTTTCTGACCAGTAATATCATTGGTGCCACATCCATGGAACAACTAAAGAGCAATATCGACAGTATTGATATCAAACTCTCCAAAGACATCATCAGAGCAATTGAAACCATCCATGAAAAAATTCCAAATCCTTCTCCTTAATTATTACATAAGCCTAAGTTGTGGTTTGATTTCCCCCGCTGCCTTTGCATCAGAAGCAGAGGAGATATGGCTATATGTATTTTCATTACCAATCTATTTCATATTAGCCCTGCAATCTCTTTTGGGTTTGTTTATGTTGGCCATGAAACAATTCAATTCTAGGAAATCTATTTTAGTCACCATCATCCCGGCAAGTTTGTTGATGATAACTGGAATATTAATCACGCTTTATTTCCAATCTGTAAATGAATTATGGGGTCTCCTCTCAATATACTTATTTTTTGGTCTATTTATCTTTGTGTTGCCATCCACTCAGTATGTGATTTTAAATAAATCTAGCAAGAACAGCGAAGAAGAGTCGAAGGAAGACCTCGAAAATTAAAGGCACCGACACTCTCTAGCTGGCTGTTTGAATCAGAATTAGACCGATATAATTGGCTCAAACAAACTGCTAATCCATGTATAATCTTGGGTCATAATCAATTACCAAGAGTCGCTATGGAATTATCAGCATTAACCGCCATCTCGCCGATAGATGGCCGTTACCAAAACAAAACCAATTCATTAAGACCGATATTTAGTGAATACGGACTATTTCGATTTCGAGTACATGTCGAGATCGAATGGTTAAAGACATTAGCAAAACACCCCGGCATTGTTGAGGTAGAACAGTTTTCATCTGACACCGTCACTTTGCTCGACAGCATAAAAAATAACTTTACCGTTGCAGATGCCGAGGCCATCAAGGAGATTGAAAAGACTACCAATCATGATGTTAAGGCCGTCGAATATTTCATTCGCGATAAGATTAAAGACGATACCTCTCTTCGGACCGCTAGCCAGTTTATTCACTTTGCCTGTACCTCGGAAGACATCAATAATCTAAGTCATGCATTAATGCTGAAAGAAGCCCGTGAGACTGTCTTAACGGAAAAACTGCAAGGGCTTATATCTCATCTGCAAACATTGGCAAACGATCACGCTTCATTACCTATGCTATGCAGAACACATGGTCAGACGGCATCACCAACCACTCTGGGTAAAGAATTTGCTGTTTATGTACATCGTTTATTACGCCAACAATCTCAATTAGAAAAAATTGAAATATTGGGTAAGATGAACGGTGCCGTTGGTAATTTTAATGCGCATCTCTCGGCCTACCCTGATATAGACTGGATGTCGCTTTCAAAAGAATTTGTGGAAGGACTAGGTTTAGACTGGAATCCACATACTACCCAGATTGAGTCACATGATTATATGGCAGAATATTTTCATGTGTTATCACGTATTAATACCATCATGATAGATTTAAGCCGTGATATCTGGAGTTATATCTCACTTGGATACTTCAAGCTGAAATTAAAAGAAGGTGAGATCGGTTCCTCCACTATGCCGCATAAGGTCAACCCTATCGATTTTGAAAATGCCGAAGGCAATTTGGGACTGGCAAATGGTATCTTTGAGCACCTCGCACAGAAACTACCTATTTCCCGCTGGCAACGTGATCTGACTGATTCAACCGTATTGAGAAATGTGGGTGTGGGTATCGCTCATAGTCTTATTGCATTCGATTCTTGTGCTAAAGGTTTATCAAAATTGGATATTAATCCTGAGGCGATTAATAATGATCTGAATCAATCATGGGAAGTTTTGGCTGAACCGATACAAACGGTAATGCGTCGTTATGGCATTGATAACGCCTATGAACAATTAAAAGAACTGACCCGTGGACAAAATATTAATCAGGAGACCCTGCATAAATTTATTGAACAACTTGAACTAGCCGGTGATGTTAAATCACAATTACAACGACTTACACCACAAAACTATACAGGTAATGCTGAATACCAAGCGAAGCTTGTCTCTAAAAAATAATAAGGACTGTAGGACGAAATGCAAACATGAATAACCTTGATGAATACATTCTGGGTGAATCTACAGAAGAAGCAATCAAAGTCGAGACTCGCCAAGATAATGCAGATGCGGCACTCGCGCTGGTAAAACAATGCAAATTGAAACTCGCCATTATTTCCAGAGAGCTGGATCCTTTCGTCTACGACCAGCCTGAATTTGTCGAAGCCGTCCGGCAATTGGCATTGAAAGGACGAAATGTCGATATTCGTATTCTGGCCTTTGAACCTGAGTTAATAGTCCGTAAAGGCCATAAGCTTGTTGATTTAGCAGGGAAAATCAGCAGTTATATCGAAATACGTAAACCTTCGTCACAATATAAATCATTCAATGAAGCGGTCCTGATTGCCGATGAAATAGGATACCTGTTTCGAGAAAGTGCAGAACAATACAGAGGAAAAGTAAACTTCAACGGTCGTCGCGAGTCGAAGCACATGTTAGATGTGTTTAATAGTATGTGGGAAACGTCTAAGCCAGACCCCAATTTTAGAAGGATGCACATTTGAACCTGAAAACAGCAGTTGACCGGCCTTAAATTTAAACTATGAAATGAAATACAATACATACCTTCCTATATCAGCATCTCACTTATTCTGTGAATACACCCACTCATTTAATTTTGGTTACCAGATTGAAAAAACTGAGCCTGCTTGTCCTGTTATTGACTGTCGTTAACAGCACTGCTGTTATGGCAGAATCGATGAAAATCGAGACCATCCCCATGCACAACAGACCAGTAGAAGATGTCATCCCGATTCTCAAGCCATTAGTTGTTGAAGGTGGTACCGTTACTGGGATAAACAACAAGTTAATCATTAAAACAACATCTTCAAACCTCAAACAAATAAAGCAAGTCCTGGCACAAATAGATAATGCCCCACGGCGATTAATGATCAGCGTCAAGCAAGATGTCGATGGCGATCTCAATATTGAGGAAAGTGGTGTTTCCGGACGCTATAGCACTGGAGATGTCACGATAAAATCGCCTGATAATAGCCGTGATGGCACGATCATTCAGGGCAAAGACACTGAGGGTAATATCGTCCGCTATCGCCAATTAGAGACCCGATCGCAACTGGAAGACAGAAATGTCTTTCGTGTTCAAGCATTAGAAGGTAACCCAGCCTTTATCAGCACAGGTCAATCTGTCCCCATTCCTAACCAAACCGCATACGTCACTGGTGGTAGCGTAGTTGTCCTGGATGGGGTCGAATATCGAGACGTGGAATCCGGCTTTTATGTCCTACCCAGAATCCAGGGCGATAATGTCACGCTATTGATCTCTCCCAGGCTATCCCGTGTCGGTCCAGATCAAACTGCAATATTTGATATTCAAAATGTAGAAACCACCGTAAGTGGTCAATTGGGAAAATGGATACCCATCGGTGGTACCACCCAGCATTCCAATGATAGTTCGGAAAGAAACTTGATAAGCACAAAACGACGTGACCAAGAACAGCGAAATGTATTAGTTAAAGTCGAAGAGATTAAATAGTTTTCGCGTGATTCCTCTTTGGCTGATAAAATAGCCAGCCTCAATATTCTTCACTAAATAATCTAAGATTTGATGCTAATACTACCTGGCGGCAACGCCCTTTCTGACTTTCGTGTTAATAAACTCCTATCTGCCTTGCAGTCATGCGTAGCGGCAATTAGCTCAGTTGAGTCGTACTATATCCACTTTGCTGAAACGAGTGCTGTTCTTGATCAAAAGGAAACGAGCCAGCTAAATGCCCTGTTGAGTTATGGTGCTGAGGCTAAGGTCATACCTGACAATTCATTCAAACTCATTGTTATTCCAAGACCGGGCACGATCTCTCCCTGGTCTAGTAAGGCGAGCGATATTGCTCATAACTCGGGGTTAGATAAGGTCTTTCGTCTTGAACGCGGCAGAGCTTATTCATTTCAACTAAGCGAAGGCGACACTCTAAATGAAGATCAAATAACGCTACTAAAGCCGCATATACATGACCGTATGACAGAAATTCTCATACATCATGAAAATGATGCCAATGCTTTATTTGTAATGACTGAACCCGCCGAATTGAATCAGGTAGATATCTTGAACGGTGGCATTGTTGCGTTGGAAACAGCCAACACTAAAATGGGTTTGGCTTTATCAAGTGATGAAATAGATTACTTATTAACTTCGTTTGAAAAGTTGGGACGTAACCCAACTGATGTAGAGTTGATGATGTTTGCTCAAGCCAATTCTGAGCATTGCAGACACAAGATCTTCAATGCGGAGTGGACTATCGATAATGTTAAACAAGAACACTCCTTGTTTAAGATGATAAGGCAAACCCATGAAGCCAATCCGGGGAATGTTCTTTCTGCTTACCATGATAATGCCGCGGTTATGGCTGGTTTCAATGGCGCACGATTTTTCACCGATCCAGATAATCAACAGTATGGTTATCATGATGAAGATATCCATATCCTGATGAAGGTTGAGACGCATAACCATCCTACCGCAATATCACCCTACTCTGGCGCTGCCACTGGTTCTGGCGGAGAAATTCGTGATGAAGCAGCAACCGGACGTGGTGCAAAACCAAAGGCAGGTCTATGTGGTTTTGCAGTATCAAATCTAAAGATCCCCGGATTTGAACAAGCCTGGGAAACAGACAATGGCAAACCTGATCGAATTGTTTCGGCTTTAGATATTATGCTTGAAGGGCCGATTGGTGCAGCAGCCTATAATAATGAGTTTGGTCGTCCAGCACTGTGTGGCTATTTCCGCACCTATGAACAACGAAAAAATGAATCTTTAATCTACGGTTATCACAAGCCGATCATGCTTGCCGGCGGTTACGGTATGATTCGCGAATCAGATGTGAATAAGCAAGACATTCCTACCGGGGCAAAGCTAATAGTATTGGGTGGCCCAGCAATGTTGATCGGGCTTGGTGGTGGAGCCGCTTCCTCAATGGCTTCAGGTTCAAGTGACGCTTCGCTCGATTTTGCTTCAGTGCAACGCGATAATGCTGAGATGGAACGTCGCTGCCAGGAAGTCATAGATCGATGTTGGGCGCTAGGTGATAACAATCCAATTATTAGTATTCATGATGTTGGTGCTGGTGGCCTATCCAACGCCATGCCTGAACTCGTTAGTGCGAGTGACCGTGGAGCAGAACTGGAATTACGCGAGATTCCTAATGATGAGCCCGGCATGTCGCCGATGGGGGTTTGGTGTAATGAATCGCAAGAACGATACGTACTTGCGATTGATGCTGAGCAACTTGAGCGTTTCACGTCTCTATGTAAACGAGAACGCGCACCCTATGCCATACTCGGCGATGCAACTGAAAGAGAACAACTCGTTTTAAATGATGCGCACTTCAATAATCAAGCGATTGATATTCCTATGTCTGTATTACTTGGCAAGATGCCAAGCATACAACGCGATGCTCAAAGCGAAACAGAACAAAACCCTGAATTTGATACTTCATCATTAGATTTACAAGAATCGATTGATCGAGTTCTACAATTACCTGCAGTTGCTAGTAAAAGTTTTTTAATTACGATTGGTGATCGTTCGATCTCTGGTTTAGTTGTGCGTGATCAGATGGTGGGCCCTTGGCAAGTACCTGTCGCCGATTGTGCCGTTACCAGTTCATCCTATTTTGACTATATAGGCGAAGCGATGGCTATTGGTGAGCGTGCTCCACTAGCACTTACCAATGCAGCTGCTTCTGGAAGAATGGCAATTGCTGAAGCTATTATGAATATATCTGCCGCACGTATTCTCAAGCTAGAAGATATTGCGCTGTCAGCAAACTGGATGGCGGCCTGTGGTGAGTCTGGTCAAGACGCAAAACTTTATGCCACTGTTGCTGCTGTCAGTGTTCTCTGTAAAGAACTCGGCATTGCTATTCCTGTCGGCAAGGATTCTTTGTCGATGAATACGGTTTGGTCTGTAAATAATCAGCAACAAAAAGTAACATCGCCTTTGTCATTAAATATCACGGCTTTTGCTCGGGTCGCAGATGTTCGCCAATCACTGACACCTCAGTTACAACAAGATGATGACACGATTCTATTTTATATTGATTTAGCCAATGGTAAACAACGTCTCGCTGGCTCTGCCCTTTCCCAGGTGTATGAACAATTCGGTAGTGAAACACCTGATCTGGAAGATACAACGTCACTAATCGGCTTTTTTCAAGCATTACAGGTTCTCAATGAATCAGATTATATACTTGCATACCATGATCGATCCGATGGCGGCCTGTTTGTCACCTTAGCTGAAATGGCCTTCGCCGGACACATAGGCATTGACATTGATCTTGAAGATACTGACAACATCATCGCCAATTTATTTAATGAAGAGCTCGGTGCAGTTATTCAAATAAAGAAAGGGCATGAACAAAGTGTAAAAGAAACTTTTATGAATGCTGGCATCAATGAAAAAAGCCTCCATTCTATAGGGAGCGTTAACAATGATTATACTTTTCGACTCAAGCAAGGTGGTATAAAAAGTCTAGCGTTATCCATCCATGATTTACATAAAAAATGGTCTTCTACCAGTTTTCAAATTCAGTCCCTACGTGACAATCCTGAATGTGCACAACAGGAATTTAATGATATTGGTAATAAGATCAATTCTGGCTTGTTTGTCGACACAAAATTTGAGCTTGAGAGTAACCCGCTTTTCTTTATCAACACCGATGCAAAACCAAGGATGGCAGTACTGCGAGAACAAGGCGTTAATGGACAATTAGAAATGGCGGCTGCATTTGATCGTGCCGGCTTTGAGTGTGTTGATGTTCACATGCAGGACTTGATCGATGGACAAATAAAACTTGATTCGTTTAATGGGCTGGTTGCTTGCGGCGGTTTTTCCTATGGTGATGTCTTGGGTGCTGGAGGTGGCTGGGCAAAATCTATTTTATACAGTGACAAGGTCAGCAACATGTTTGAAAAATTTTTTAACCGCACTGACACATTTTCCCTTGGCGTCTGTAATGGTTGTCAGATGATGTCACAGTTACGTGATTTAATACCAGGTGCAACATCATGGCCGGATTTTGTTCGTAATCAATCAGAACAATTTGAAGCGCGACTGGTGATGGTAGAAATCATGGAATCACCTTCTATCTTATTCAAGGACATGACCGGCTCTAAAATTCCTGTCGTAGTTGCTCATGGTGAAGGACGTGTGTCGTACAAATCTAAAGATTTAAAGTTGAATGCAGCAATGCGTTATATTGATAATTCGGGAGTACCGACAGAAAGTTATCCACATAACCCTAATGGTTCCATCAACGGATTGACCGGGCTCACCAACGATGATGGCCGCGTTACCATCATGATGCCCCATCCAGAACGAGTCTTCTTACGTAAACAATTTTCTTATTTACCATCACAATGGAAAAATGAATATAGTCCCTGGATGAAGATGTTCCTGAATGCCCGGCAGTGGTTAAATTAAGCCTGCCGGTATTTTCGTATAAGCTTCAATCAATAAAACCTCTAACGATAATTGATTTACACTTTATCTCCGCTGACATAGATTAGGGCATACGTTAAACTTGTTCTGTATGGCAGGCTCTAAATCAACATTATGAAGAAATCTTCCGGTATATCAGACGAAGATAGCGCGCTATTTCGCAAGTCAGTTGGCGATGCAAAACCACTGAAGCAAGATAGCTTTATTGCTGATAAACCCAAACCAAAAGCTCAAGCTGCAAAAAGGGAAGCTGATAATCTTGTCTTCATTGAAGAAATGAGTAATGCAGACTTTGATTCAACTTTATTAGAACGAGGTGATCAGCTTATTTTTACCAGGCCCGGTGTTCAAAACAATATATTAAAAAAATTACGCCGTGGTCATTATAAAATTGAAGCAGAACTGGATTTACATGGCATGACGGTTGATAGTGCTAAAATTGCATTAACTGATTTCCTTAAGATATGCATGGCACGTTCCCAACGCTGTGTCAGAATTATTCATGGCAAAGGGCTAGGCTCGATCAATAAACAACCCGTTATAAAAAACAAACTTAATCAATGGCTACAAAAAACAGATATTGCACAAGCTTTCTGCTCCGCAAGACCTGCGGATGGAGGTACAGGGGCAATTTATTTGTTATTAAAACGTAAGTAATAAGCAGTATTCTGTTATTAAATCGTGCATCATTCGCTATAATTGTATTAATATTCAAAAAACTATAACAATAGTAAAATTCAGGGATAGGACATGATGTCATCACGCCTGAGTAATATCACCGAAAGCAGAACCTCATCAATAATCACTATT
>Ga0115551_1003098_pt1 | contig 9919 bp, 13 predicted proteins | sample COGITO_mtgs_1103_FD_87179 | JGI IMG/M metagenome (GOLD analysis project Ga0115551, IMG submission 87179) | Pelagic marine microbial communities from North Sea - COGITO_mtgs_110321 | ecosystem: Environmental > Aquatic > Marine > Epipelagic | place: Germany:Helgoland, sampling site Kabeltonne... | reverse complement strand
CACCCTACCAAAGAAGCCGTACTACAAGAGTTAGGTTTAAGAGCGCATCGCGCCGGTATTGATGTGCAAGTATTACAAGAAACGTATTTGCGAATTGCTAATATGAGTTAGTTGTACGAACAGCATTAAATAGAATATATAAGAGAGCCCTAGCCATGAAAGTGACTAGGGCTTTTTTGTTTTTAAACTGCAAAATTTTCACGGCGGTGGATAACCAGAAATCTTGCAGTTCGCCTATCACGATTGGGGTTACTTATTGAATGACTGAAAAATATAAGAAAAATGGCTGAGATATGATGTGTCTTGATAAGTGAATGTGCGATGAAAGTGATATCAAATTGACAAACGTGAACGGTAAATATAGTGTTGTGTTTGTTGTTAACAGGGATAGTCGTATGATTTCAAAGAGGGTTTCTCTTCATTCGCCTTTTCTAGGTATAGTAAAAAAGGATTTTAAATGAAAAATATTATATGTGGTGCATTAACATTTTTATTAGTCGCGTGTGGGGCAGATTCTACCAACAATGTTAGTGATGATGATCAGCAAGCAATTTGGAGTGATGTAAGCCAGCGAATTGTTATTGTTCAGGATAATGGCAATGTACCAGACCCAAATGAAAGATATATTACCTATGATTTTTCCTTGGATAGCTTATCCTCTGAAAATAAAAATATGTTGCAGAGTTTTACTCCTATAGCATCACCTTTATCATGTGTTGAGGATGGTGTTACATATGAGTTAACTATTACAGATGAGACGGGAATAAATACGGTTTATATTTCTAACAATAAGGCATGCAATGATATTGAAGGCTTATTGTTTATAAAACTCGAAGATATAACATTATTGATTTCACAGCTACCTAGCTAAAGTGTAGCAATAACATGTTGCATCAGTCACAGCGTGACTTGGACGATTTTTCCGCTCATTCCTCGCTACAAAACCGCTGAAAATGTAAGTGTTAGGCTCAATTAATATGAGGTTTTATCGAAGCGACTGGATTGGAACTATACTAGGGTTGGCTTTAGGCTCTTATCAACTATTTGTGATACTGAATAAGCCGATATTTCCAGCGTTCAATAGTGAAGCATTAATTCCGGTTATTGTATCAAATTTATTTCTTATGATTATTGCTTATGGAGTTAGTACTGGAATAGTTGGTATGGTTTACCACTCGATAATCGGTTTACCTAGTCAGGCAATAATTCCCATAGTCTTTTTCGGGGCAGCAGGTTTTGGTTTTCTGGGGGCATACTATATACATCCAGAACTAGCGTATCGTTCCAGTGAAAAAGCTTAATTTCGCCATCACCCCCCCTGCATTTCCGCGCGTCCGCATCTGTATTAGGTCGGTTTAAGTAACCGGCCGTTCTATTGTGACTGTCGCTAAAGACATAGAATTAAATCTTTAGTATATTTATCTACTATTAACAAAGCTTGTATTTGGAGGTTTCAAAAAAAATGAATATTTTGTCTGATATTTGGAAAAGCTATTTGGGATTACCTATGTGGGTAAAGATCTGGGTTTTTGTGATACTTGTACCAGTTAATATAGCTTCAATTTGGTTTTTCGGAAATCCTGGATCAAACTTAGTCGTTAGTTTTGCAATTGCAGGTCTGTTGTTCAATGCAATACCAATATGGCTTGATCGTGGTTTTTCAAGTGCAATGGCAATTCCTCATGTAATATTTTGGGCTCCTCTCACAATTATTTTAGTTTATTATTTAATGATTTCTGAAGTATTTCTAACGGACGACTACCGATATTTTTTAATAATTTTAATGGTTTGCAATCTAATTTCTTTATCCTTTGATATTCCAGACTTATTTAAATGGCTTAGAGATAGAAAAAAGGTTATCTGATAAATTAATAAAAAATTTTTTCATCGGAAAAATCGCTCAATCTAGTTCAATGAATCAGGTGAAATAGCGCTTTGCCGTTTACCTGATAATCTCATGTCCAATTTCCTCGATGCCTATCTCAATCAACGTGTTTTCTTTGATATCAATTATTTAGAAGTGCTAGGCAATAATACGTTTGAGTATTGTCTTTATCACTTGCTAGAAGGCAATAAAATCGTATCTGATTTTATTGCTTGTTATCGTGTTTATATTTCGAACCGTATTATTGAGCGTTCATGTAAAACAGATTTAAAGTTCATTGCTTTAGCCGCTGGTCGACAGCCTCAGTTCACAATGATTGCTAATTTCTTCAGTTCAAACTGTGAAGCAATGGAACGGTACATGAAGAACAGTGAAATTGGCAGTTGGGCTTGATATACCGATGCTAGAGATTCTAATAGATCAAATTAAAGGCTATCTAAACTCATGTTTGACAATATGATCGATATACTCGAATATCATTGCCCATATTATAAAGCTCAATAAAACAGAGCAAGCTAAACGGAATTTTTGAAGAGTAGGGAAGCATCCCCAAATATCATATTTTCCTACACCCTAGTTATATACTTACCTATTAAGGTTTCCTCAGAATGCGTAACTCAGAAACAACCTGTCTTTGTGGTTCTGTAAAAATTATTGCAGAAGATATCAATCCAAAATTTACTGTGTGCCATTGCCAATCATGTAGGACATGGGGCGGCGCACCATTCTTTGCTGTTAAATGTGGCAAGAAAGTTACAATTGAAGGCGATGAAAACGTTAAAATGTATGAGTCTTCGCCTTGGGCATCTCGCGGGTTTTGCTCAGAGTGCGGAACTCATTTGTTTTTTAAATTCAAAGAAAGCGGAGAATATAATATGCCTGTGGGATTGTTTCCAGGCCTGAAGGATTTGGAAATGGATATGCAGTATTTTAGTGATATGCGACCTAGTTACTATTGCTTTTCAAATGAAACAGAAGAAATGACAACTGCCGAGATAATGGCTTGTTTTTCATCGGAAAAGTAACACATATATAGATATGCGCTCACTGGGACGAGCTAAATCCCGCTCTTTAGTTTAAGCATTAAAAGGCTCCCGCATATAATTCTAGCAACTAGGTTAAGCAGTAACAATGTAAAACCGACCTATAAAAATAGGTCGGTTTTTATAATTATTGATAAGAATACGGTGAATGTTTTATGGTCGCGTTCTGTTCTTTATCGTGTTGAATCCATAGTTTAGCGTCCGTCTCTTTGACAAATTCTTCAATACTTTCCATTGACTGTAGTGTTTGTTCTTTATCAAAATTGAAAGAAGGTACGCGTTTGTGCTCTCTATTTTTTGTGAAGTGATACAAGTCACCCGATAGCATGATTGGGCCTTCTTTTTCTAGATTAACAAGCAGCATCTGATGCCCCGGAGTATGACCAGGAGCGGGTTTGATAATGACACTGCCGTCGCCAAATACATCATGGTCTCCGTTTAATACAGTGATTTTTGTTTTATCAATTTTATTATAGCTGTCTGCGTTAAAGCCAAAGCTCTCTGGTGTTGGGCCAAAGGCTGCATCATATTCTGCTTGCTGTATGAAAAGTTGTGCAGTATTAAATAAGTTGGCGTTACCTGTGTGGTCACCATGAAAATGTGAAATACCCATAAATTGAATATCAGAAGGTTTGATATTAATGGCGGCTAATTGGTCAGATAGTGGGTTGGTTACCGTTAACTTTAACTTACCACCAAATACTTCAACTCCTTCTTCGCCCACGGCGTCTGTAATGCCGGTATCCCATATAAGATTGCCTTTAGGATGCTGAATGAGATAGCAGCTATCGACAAGGTTCTTTTTCATGCCTTCATCAATACCGGGTGAAAATAAAGAGATGTCTCGAACTTCAACTTCTCCACATTCAAAAGCTTGAAGAGTGAGTGGGGGTTTTGTACTGCAAGCCGCCAAAGACAGTGCAGCTAATGCGATTAGTATCTGTTTCATTGATTTATCCCGTTAGGTGAGTTGATTACCAGCTTATACGCTTTATTGACTGTATCCGATCAATTTTATGCGGTCAAAATGTTTAGGGTATATGTTGGTTCTGGGCAATTGAGCAGTTAATAATGGCGATTTAGGCTCTATTCATGTGTAAAAATAGATGTCACTCTTTAAATTAAGTGAAAGCACACCAAATGCCTCAGTAGTTAAATCAACTAACGGAAATTAAAATATGACAACGTTTACCGCAATCAATCTTGTTAAGCGCCCAGCTGGCGGCCCGATTACAAAAGAGCTATTCGAAATAGTTGAAAAAGAAATGCCTACCGTCGGTGAAGGCCAGTTTTTAGTTAAGCAAAATCACATGTCGCTAGATCCTGCGATGTTTGGCTGGATGAGCCCAGATACCAATAGCTACATTCCCCCGGTTGAATTGGGTTCTGTAATGCGCAGTTCTGGAATAGGTGAAATTGTAGAAAGTAATCACCCTAAATTTAATGTGGGCGACCGCGTAATGGGCATGATGGGTTGGCAACAGTATTTTTTATCAGACGGTCAGGGCTTAAATAAGGTCGAAGCACCTTTACCAGACGAAGCCATTTTATCGGTTTTTGCTTTACCGGGTATCACGGCGTCGCAAGGTTACTTTAACGTGGGTAAACCGAAAAAAGGTGAAACAATTATTGTTACTGGCGCGGCGGGTTCCGTAGGTTCTATAGTAGGTCAGTTGGCTAAAGCCGATGGTCTGCATGTGATTGGTGTGGTGGGCAACGACGAGAAAGCGGATTGGATTGTGAATACGTTAGGCTTTGATGCGGCCATTAATTATAAGACTGACGATTTAGACGCTCAGTTGGCTAAAGCTGCGCCTAATGGTATTGATATGTTTTTCGAAAATACCGCGGGTCCTATTCAAAGCCTGATTGTTGATCGTATGAATGCTCACGGCCGAGTCATGGTGTGTGGTTTGATTGCTGACTATTCAAAAGAAGTGCCTTCCCCAGGCCCAAGCTGGGTCAGTGTGTTGAAGCGTCGTTTAACCATTCAAGGTTTCACTATGCCTGATCATTATGCACAAGTGCCTGAGCTAATCGGCAAGCTTACTCCTTATGTTATGGCAGGTAAGGTTAAACATCGCTCACACGTTTTGGAAGGCTTAGAATCGGCTATTGAAGGTTTGAACTTATTCTTTACAGGGGCCAATAAAGGCAAGTTAATTGTTAAGCTTTAATCATTAACTTCAATGTAAGTCTTCTGCGGAGGCAGCCAATAGTGCTGCTTCTATTGTTGGTATTTAGAGCAGGTTAATTGACAGAATAGAATGAGGTTTTTAATAAAAATCAGGTCGTGGTTTTCACGGTATGCATGCTATCTTTAATCATAACTATCCAATTTTCCGCTATATGATCTTCCTTTAGATCACCCATCATTAACCAAGGATATAATAATGACAATCTCACAGCTTACAGAACTACTCGGTTGGGCATCAATCCTTAATATTGGAATGCTAATTTCTGCTAGTATCATGTTGGTTTTAATGAATTCGTTCACAGCATCGGTGCACAGTAAAATGTTTGCTATTCCAGAGAGTGACTTATCGATTCTCTATTTTAAGTATTTATCAAGTTACAAAGTTCTCACTTTTATATTTATTATCACGCCTTACCTTTCCCTAAAATTAATGGGTCAGTAATTTATGTTTGGCTAACTATTAGCCGTTAAAATGAGGACGTTCAAGTGATTAGAAAACTGCCTGAAAGTGAAGGTGCCACAATAGGTATTGAGGTGTCTGGAAAAGTTGACTCTGAAGAAGAGAATAAATGGATCGAAATTTTCGATAATCTGATCGAAGATCATTACCGTATAAATATATTAGTATTGTTGGATGGAAAAATTAACTATGGTCTTGATGCAGCTTATGATGATTTAAAATGGACATTTAAACATCTGAAACACATGGATAAACTCGCGATTGTTTCTGAAAGTAAAGTTTTATCTTGGCTTGTGGCCATCGATAGCCCATTTGGGAAATTAGCAGGCATCAGCGAGAAACACTTTGAAACAAGTCAGTTGCAGGATGCCTGGCGCTGGATTAAAGAGTAGGTTGTTATTAAGAAAATATTATTTTATCTACCTTAAGAAAAATACTTTGGATTATTGAAGACACAATGAATAATATAGATTATCAAAAAATATTTCTAGAAATAACAGCCGAACTCGAAGGTATTGATGATGTAGGTGAGGTTGCTAGTTATATACCAGAGTTGGGTAAAGTGGATCCGAGTAAATTGGGTATTCATCTAATGACGGTTGATAAAACAGGGTATTCATTGGGTGATTCGAATGAGAAATTTTCGATTCAAAGTATTGCAAAAGTATTGTCGTTGACCTTAGCCTTAAAAATTATGGGTAAAGATATGTGGTGCCGAGTTGGGGTTGAACCATCGGGATCTGCTTTTAATTCGTTAGTGCAGTTAGAAAATGAAAAAGGTATTCCCCGTAATCCCTTTATCAATGCAGGTGCTATTGTGGTTTGCGATATCTTGGTTTCTTGTTTACAAAATCCAAAGGTAGAGTTACTTGATTTCATTCGTAAGACATCGGGCATTGATACGGTTAAATATTGCCCTGAAGTAGCCGATTCAGAGAAAAAAACAGGCTATAGAAACTATGCGCTTACTTATTTTATGAAAAGCTTTGGCAATATACATAATGATGTAGACGTTGTTCTCGATTTATATTTTCATCTATGTTCAATCGAAATGACTTGCAAAGAACTCACGCAAACCTTTTTGTTTCTTGCTTATGCGGGTGTCAATCCCATTACCAATGTACGAGTTATTAGCCCAGAGCGTTCAAAGAGAATAAATTCTGTGATGCAAATGTGCGGTTTTTATGATGAAGCGGGTGAGTTTGCGTTTAAAACCGGTTTGCCCGGTAAGAGTGGTGTGGGTGGTGGGATTATTGCTGTTCATCCAGGACAGTTTTGTATTGCAGTTTGGAGCCCTAAGCTGAATGTTAACGGTAACTCTTACAAAGGCATGAAAGTGCTTGAAGCGCTTACCAGTAAAACTCAATCTTCTATATTTTGATGGGTGTTTTTTAAAAAAATAATATTATGAATATAAAGCAATTTTCAGAGCTTGTAGATGTGTCAGCATATACCCTTCGTTATTACGAAAAGATTGGTTTATTAAAAAATATAATTAGGAATTCTAGCGGTCATCGCTACTTTACTCAAAAAGATGTTGAGTGGATTAAATTTGTTAAGCGGCTAAAAGATACAGGGATGTCTCTCGAAACTATTGGCGACTACGCTGATTTAAGGCATCAAGGTCAAAGCACTAGCGGACTTCGAATGAGGTTGCTTGAAGAGCATACTGAGCTATTGAAAGATAAAATCGATATAGAAACTCTTCACCTTAATAAATTGAAAGAGAAAATTGAGTATTATAAAAAAGTCATTGAAAGCGAAACGATCACTTGACTTAGAGTTTACTCTAGGATGTAAGGTTGTTTAGTCAAACTAAATAATCTTACAAGGAAAAGTTATGAATAGTGAACGTTTTGAATCAGGACTTATTAAGCTGAAAGAAATTGATGGTGAAGCCGGTCAAAAAGTCATTGATGGTTTAGCTGATATATCGCCTGATCTTGCAGAAATTATTATTGAATTTGGATTTGGTGATATCTATCAACGCCCTGGGCTGGATTTAAAAAGTAGAGAGTTAGCAACTGTCGCTGCATTAGCTGCATTGGGGGGATGCCAGCCACAGCTGAATGTCCATATTAACGGCGCTTTAAACGTTGGCTGTCAGCCTAAAGAAATTACTGAAACGATTATACAAATAGCGCTTTATGCAGGTTTCCCAGCGTGTTTGAACGCTATGTTTGTTGCGAAAGAAGTGTTTATCGAACGCAATATTATTAAAGTTTAATCAATCGTATGTAAAAGAAAAGTGGCCACTAATACGCCCTTGAGCTATTTTTTATTAGGTATTAGTGGTCATTCTTTCTCTGACGTTAGTTATTATAAATCACTTCTTCTTCAAATCTCAAACCTTCACCTTCAATAATAACGCGCACGACATGAGTCTCCATGGCTTCAGTGCCTAAGTTTTTATAATATAAAAACATATTGGTATCGTTAGGGGTGTTAGCGCTAGAGAGTGAGCCATTTTTATATTGAGTGAATGAATGCTTGTGATACAGGTCGGTGGATTTCATCAATGATAGTTGATGGGTATGACCACAGAAAACATGTTCTATATTATTCTTTCTGACAAACTCAACAACCAATCTGGAATTGAAAAGCGGGTCCGAATCAGAGTCTAAAATTGAGTGATGATTGAGTAACATTATTTTATCGTGAGGTGTTTCGCTAATCGCCTGTGAGAGCGTTCGTAGCATTTCCGTATCGACAAAACCTTTATCTGAATAGAGTGTATTGGTATCGAGACAGATCAATAGAACAGACTTGTCATCAATCGTAATTTTTTTTAGAAAATTGATGTCAGTGAAATGATCTCTGACGCCATTGGTCGTTGCATCAAGAAAAATGTAGTTCTTTTTACAGTTGTCACGATTTAGTGGGCGGATGACATCGGTGTCGTCAATGTACTGATGAAAGTAGTCAGCACTGCGCATGTTTCGTTTGTCATGGTTTCCAGGAATCGAGACGATATGTTCACACTGAATGGCATTTAAAAACTCTCCAGCGGCTTGATATTCACTCTCAAGACCGTCCGTCGTACTATCCCCGGTATTGATGACAATATCGGCTTTATAACTGTTCAGTTTCTCTAGCAGTAATTCAGTTTTCCCAAGCCAATGGCGAGGACCAAAATGCATATCTGAGATATGGAGTATATTCATTTTGTTTCGGGTGTATCCGCAGGTGAATTGTGACCAGTAGCCTTAGAATATGCTTATTTAATGTGGGAATTGCAAGGTATCGTGTATTTTGCGCTGAATTAGTTGGGCCACTAGAATAGAAATCCCTTAAAATGAATGTCATGCTAATCTGATCTAAGCATCCTCATACATATTGATATATAGGAAGAAAAAATGAAAGATTCAAAGAGCACTATCATTCCGCTAGAGCCTGATACTCAAGTAGAGCTCGATAAAGTGTTAAAAGCCGGAGGGTCTGGCAAAGTCATGATAGAAGGTAGCGATGAAGTGTTTATCATGAAAAAAGCAGAAAATGGTAATGACTATGAATTGTCTAAGGTTGCTTCAGAATCTTCTAGTGACAATATGCGCAGTGCGTTAGAAAAAATAAAAGAAAAAATGAAGTCGTAAATAAAAAACCGCTCAATACCCGTGCTCAATATCTAGATTAGGCATTAGGTTAGGTATGAGCGGTTTTCTTTTGCTTATTGAAATAAACAGCTACTTATTCAACAGGTCTAAATAAGCGCGAGTGCCTTCTTCTACAGTAGCAAAAGGTTGGTCGTAGCCCATGTCGCGCAGTTTAGAAATATCCGCTTCAGTAAAACTCTGATATGCGCCTTTAAGATGCTCAGGGAACGGCATGTACTCTTTGGTCGCTTTCGTTACGTGAGTGCCTTGCTCGTCGTGCCAATCGATCACGGCATTTGCGACATCGTTAAAGCTCTGGCAGCGGCCTGTTCCTAAGTTAAAGATGCCGGATTTATCTGGGTTATCTAAGAACCATAAGTTTACTTTTACAACGTCGCCCACATAAACGAAATCACGACGCTGTTCACCATCTTCATAACCGCCAGAACCGCCAAACAATTTAGCCACGCCGTTTTCTTTTACTTGGTTATTAAAGTGGAACGCAACCGAAGACATGCTGCCTTTATGCTGTTCGCGTGGGCCGTAAACGTTGAAGTAGCGGAAGCCAACCACCTGAGATTTAAACGTATGCTGAATCTCACGTACGTATTGGTCGAATTGCCATTTGGAATAGCCATAAACGTTGAGAGGCTGTTCGTGTTCACGCTGCTCTTTAAAGACCGATCCTGCACCATAAACCGATGCACTAGAAGCGTATAGAAATGGAATCTCACGAATGAT
>Ga0115551_1003093_pt1 | contig 9923 bp, 10 predicted proteins | sample COGITO_mtgs_1103_FD_87179 | JGI IMG/M metagenome (GOLD analysis project Ga0115551, IMG submission 87179) | Pelagic marine microbial communities from North Sea - COGITO_mtgs_110321 | ecosystem: Environmental > Aquatic > Marine > Epipelagic | place: Germany:Helgoland, sampling site Kabeltonne... | reverse complement strand
CTCACAGCTACATAAATTAATTTTGGGTTAATCTCTCTAAGAACATCTGAACCAAGACCAATTCTATCCATAACACCAGGTCGGTAGTTGTGAAGTAAAACGTCAGCCCTAGCAATGAGTTTTTTTACAGCCTCCACCCCGGCCTCTGATTTAAGATCTATAGCCAAGGATCTTTTTCCCCTATTGCAGTTATGAAAGAAGCCTGAAACACCATTTTTTTGAGTACCAAGGGGGCGCATCTTGTCTCCCATAGCTGGTGGCTCGACTTTAATAACTTCTGCTCCTTGTGCTGCCATTGTCATTGCAGCAAGAGAGCAAGTAATCATATTAGATAATTCTATTACCTCTATTCCAGCCAATGGCTTACTTGCACTTGGTTTTGTCATTTGTAACCCCCTATAAGAAATAATAGTAGCATGATAGCAATATGAAAATGTTAAGATTGATCTTATGAAAACAATAAATGAAAAGATTAATCTTGAGTGTTCCTCATCTCATCTATGGACTATATTGTCAGATGTTTCTCGTTGTGACTGGGTTCCAACAATTGAAAAAATTACTTTAGAAGGTGACTGTAGGGTTTTTGAAATGGAAGGAATGGGGTCTGTTAAAGAGAAAATACTTTTATTGGACAATGAAACCATGACATTACAATACTCTGCAATAGAAACTAGAACACCACTGCAACACCATCTAGCAACAATGAAAATTACAAGTATTGATGAAGTTACTTGTCAGCTTGATTGGACCACAGAAATTGATCCTGAAATTTTTGCTGATGCAATTCATCAAGGTATGCTGATATCTATAGATGGAATCAAAGCCGTCATATAAAAATGTTTGATTATTTACTATACGCTTTGATTCTTTTATTTGTAGTCCATCTTATTGAGTGCCTTTTGTATTGGAAACTTATTTCAAAATCACCAAAAGGGAAATTGCATGGGCTCCTAATGACCATGCTCTTGGGAGTGGTTTATATAAGGCGCCTTAAAAAACTTTAGCTAAAATTCTCAGAGTGAAAATCTTTAATGGCACCATCTACCAGGGCATCTCTTACTTGAAGCTCTTGAAATAAATTAAGTGAATTAAGTGTTTTGCATCTACTTAATGCAACATAGGTTTGGCCTGTTGCGAATGCACCTTGGCCAAGATCAATTGAACAGCTTTCAAGAGTAAGTCCTTGAGCCTTATGAATGGTAACCGCCCATCCAAGTTTTAATGGAAATTGTTTAAATGATGATACAACCTCCTCTTGCATTTCATCATTATATTCGTCATACACGTACTTTATTTTATTCCACTCTTCTCTTTTAACTTTAAAAACTTCATCTCCAACCTGAACTCTTAGGAATTTCCTTTTTTTATCTGAGCAATTGGTCACTACACCAACCGTCCCATTAACCCATCTGCCATCACTATCATTTTTTATAAACATAACTTTTGCATCCTTTTTAATTCGCAAAGTTCTTGGCGCTGGCAAGTCATTCTCATTTATTTCTCCATACTCTTCAGACTGAGCCGCAGTAGCAGGACCTTCAATTAAATTAAGCATCTCTTCATTAATTTGTTCAGCTCTGTATTTCCGAGTGGTAATAATCATAGAAGATTCATTGGTGAATTCTGGGTTATAGCAAGCTCTATTAATGCTATTGATAGTGTCACTAAGATCATTTCCTAGTCTGATGTTATTTAGTAAAGAATAGAATCTTTCATCTTCACTTTGTCTAAAAGAATATGTTAATTCAAAGAATGAAGGCTTCTCAATTTCTTTATAACTTTTGGAACTAAAGAAATAAACAGATTCATATTTCTCATCAATCATATTTACTTCATGATCTTTTACAACAGGGGGAAGCTGGAATAAATCACCACAAGCCAATACATGAATTCCGCCGAATGGCTCTTGAGAATTTCGATGCAACTGAAGTGTTTCGGATATAGCATCTAGCATTGGAGCTCTAACCATTGAGATTTCATCAATAATTAGTAACTCAAGTTTTTTTAATAATTTTTTAAACCTTGGATCATTAGATTCTTGGATGACCGGGAAAGTATCAAAACCTATTCTGAAAGCAGAATTAATCGTACTTCCGCCAATATTCAAGGCAGCTACGCCAGTTGGAGCTACAACAATCTTTCTTAAGCTGCATTCGTCCACAACTCTTTCTATTAAAGTTGTTTTACCAGTTCCTGCTGCACCAGTTAAGTATATAAACTGCTGGTCATCTGATTCTAATAATTCAAGGATTTGATCAAGAGTTTCATCAAAAGAGTTCTCATCATTTAATATCTTCTTCTTAGGCATTTATAACTTGGAGTTCGTTAGATTTTATCGAAAGTTCGTTTTATTTTATGTTAGATTATATGACAAAGGTAAATACAAAAAATTAATTTATGAAAAAAGTTGCTGTTATTGGGGCAGGACCATCTGGAATCACTGCAATTAAAAATTTTGCAGATCAAGGCTTTGAAGTTGTAGCTTTTGAAAGATGCCAAGGGGTTGGAGGGAATTGGAGATACAATGATCCATCTGGGCATTCAAGTGTTTTTGAAACAACTCATATCATAAGCTCAAAATATACTTCTTTTTATGAAGACTTCCCTTTGCCTGAATCAGCATCAGATTATCCTTCCCACAAAGAATTATTAAATTACTTTAATGCATATACTGATCATTTTGATATTAGAAAGCTAATTCAGTTTGGAACCCTTGTAACTAATTGTAAAAAAATTGAAGGGGATAAATGGCAGGTTGAGTGGAAAAAGCTCGATTCAGAAGAAAAAAACATAGATGAATATGATGCATTGGTTGTTTGCAACGGACATCATCATAAGCCTAGATACCCAGATTATCCTGGCAACTTCTCCGGCGACTTTATACATTCTCATGAATTCAAATCAGCTGAGCCATATGCAGATAAACGCATTTTGGTTATTGGAGGAGGAAACTCCGCATGTGACGTCGCTGTAGAAACAGCACGTGTATCTAAATCAACCTCTATAAGCTGGAGAAGAGGTTACTATCTCATCCCAAAGTTTATGTATGGACTGCCAGTAGACATGTATGCTCTGAAAAATCGATGGATGCCAGCCTTTCTAAGAGAGCCTTTCACAAAAATGATGTTAGAAATTTTTCAAGGAAAAAATGAAGACATAGGTTTGCAAAAACCAGAGCAGAATTTATTTGGAACCCATCCAACTGTAAATTCTGAGCTTTATTATGCAGTTAGACATGGGAAAGTTTCGCCTCATGTAGAAATAGAAAGGTACGAGGGAAACACAGTATTCTTTAAAGATGGAAAGAGTGAAGAATTCGATGTAATCATCGCTTGTACTGGCTATAAAATAAAACATGATTTTTTTGATAAAAGCTTAATTAACTATGAGCAAGGCAAGGTTCCGCTTCTTCATAGAATGATTCCTGCAGATATAAAAAATTTATACTTTATTGGTTTATTTCAACCCTTAGGGTGCATTTGGCCCGGAGCTGAACTTCAGTCTAAGTTAGCAGCTCAACATCTTTGTGGAAATTGGGAGCCCAAGAAACCACTTCAACAATCAATAGAAAAAGAATTAGCAAATCCTGATGTAAAGCAAATCGATACCCCTAGACATACAATCACTGTAGACGATCATGCTTTCAGAGCTAGGCTCAAGAAAGAAATTAGTCGCGCCGTTTCTGCTTAAAATAATATATGAACGAATGCATTGTTTGTAAGAGCAATCTTATTAAGGACTCCTCTACCTCAGACGGCAAGCAATATTGGCATTGCTCGACTTGCAATGCAAAATTTTTAGACAAGAAGCATTACATAAATAAAGAAATAGAAAAAGAGAGATATTTAGAGCATGAGAACGTTATAGAGGATAAAGGTTATAGAGACTTTTTATCAAGATTATCTGAGCCGCTAAAGAAAAAATTATCTCCGAAAGCTAAAGGTCTTGATTTTGGCTGCGGTCATGGGCCAGCCCTCGCAGACATGCTTACCGGAGACGGATTTGATATAGATCTGTATGATCCTTTTTTCTTCCCAGACAAAAACATCTTTTTAAAACAATATGATTTTATTACTTGTACAGAAACTGCAGAACATTTCTTCGAACCAGCGAAAGAGCTTGAAACCATGAATAAGCTTTTAAAAAAAAATGGCTGGCTTGGCATAATGACAAATACTTTAACTACAGATGATGCCTTTGATTCTTGGTACTACAGAAGAGACCCTACCCATGTATGTTTTTATTCTGATGTAACTTTTAAAGTAATTGCAGAACAAAAAAACTGGCACTATGAAGCTGTCTCAAAAGATATAGCACTCTTTCAAAAAAAGTAATCATATTTATGGTAACTTTACTGCTATGAATAAAATTTTATTATCTCTTTTAGTCTTAATAGTAACCATAGCTGGATTTATTTATGGCCCTAAGGCTATTCGACTATACAATTTAGCAAATCTGTATGACGAAGACTCTATAGCAAGTAACTTTATCAATATTGATAAAATTTTTACTGTGTCTGATCCGATCCCTGCAGCAGAAGAAGCATATCTTTTTAATAAAAGAGATTACGAGCTACCAGAAACATATTTTTTTGATGGAGAAGAGAGGAATCTTCAAGAAGGCCTAGAGCATTTTAAAACAGACGGACTTATTGTTTTGCATAACGGAGATATGCTCTATGAGAATTACTGGAATGGAAACTCATCTGAGTCCAAGCATATAGCTTTCTCAGTCTCAAAATCTTTTCTATCTGCGCTTATAGGTATAGCCGTTGGTGATGGTTTAATAGATAGTATAGAAGATCCAGTAACAAAGTATTTGCCAGACTTTAATGGAACAGGGTATGAAGGAGTTCGAATTAAAGACATTCTTCAGATGTCTTCGGGTGTTAAATTTAATGAGGACTATGCTGACCCTAATTCAGATATTAATATCTTTGGTAGAGCGGTGGCAAGGGGCTCATCTTTTAGGGATTTTGCAAAAACTTTAGAGAGAGAAAAAACTCCAGGTACTTATCACCACTATGTAAGTATTGATACTCAGGTGCTTGGCTTTTTGCTTGCAGAAGTTACTGCAATGTCTGTGCAAGATTATTTATATGAAAAAATTTGGAATAAAATTGGCATGGAGCATGGAGCTTATTACATTACAGATAATCTTGGAATTGAGATGGCATTGGGAGGCCTAAATGCGACCCTCAGAGATTATGCAAAATTTGGACAGTTATATCTTAATAATGGAAACTGGATGGGCGAACAAGTTGTCCCCTCAGAATGGGTAAAGGCATCGCATAATACTGATGGCCCTCACCTAAAACCTGGAGAGCATGACATGTCTTCTAGTCCTTGGGGATATGGTCTTCAATGGTGGGTTCCAGGATTTCCAGACACAGACTACACAGCTTCAGGAGTTTACAATCAATATATTTATATTGACCCTCTGACGAATGTTGTTGTGGCTAAAACCTCTTCAAACCACAGATATACTGCGGAGAAAGAATATTCAAAAGCTGCAAATGTGGCTATGTTTAGGGCAATCGCTGAAAGTATTCAACAATAATGCAGAAGGTATTAATATTTATTAGTACCATTTTTTTATTTTCATGCCAAGAGAGGCCTAAAGAAAATATATATAGTCCACCTTTAGAAGAAGATAAAATTGAAAATCAATTCTATATAAATACTAGTCTAGATAATTTGTGGATTAAGATTCTTCAGATAGACAGCTTAGATTTTGAGATAGAATCAAAGAACTCAACAACTGGACAGCTTAAAAAAAGCTCTATCCAAAAAATATTTCAGACTACATTAATTGTGGAATGATGAATGATGAAATATATGTTCATTATATTGATAGAATTTTTGAATCATCTTTAGAGATAGAAACATCTTTAGATATAAAAGAAGAAAAAGAAGAATTGACTTCCATTCAACTTATCTCAACATATATATTTAGATCTAAGGAGACAGGCACTACTTGGGTTTTTGAAACCAATGAACCCAAGTTAATTTTAGTTGGCAATCCAGCTTTTGGGGCAGAGCCATATAGAAAATGTGCTTCTAAGCACTTTTTAGAATCTAGTATTATTAAAGAAATCACTAAGTTAGAATAAATTATGAAAAAAATATATTTTTTAATGCTCATAGTAGCCTCTGTAATAGAGGCAGAAAACGTAGAAACAGTTTCAGAAGTATTTAAGACTAATTACTCAAATCAAATGATTATGGATATTGAGGCCGCTCTAGCTAGAGCACAAGCCTCACAAGGGATTATTCCTGAGTGGGCGGCTAAAGAAATTACCATAAAAGCCAATACGAAATACATGCCTTCAAATCAGGTTTCAAAAGAATACGCTGTTGTTAAACATAGACTTGTAGCTCGTCTTAATATTTGGAAGAAATCACTAGATAATGGCGCTGAGGAGTATTTACATTTTGGCGCAACAACAGTTGATATATACGATACTCTTTTGGTGCTTCAAGTTAAAAGGTCATTAGAACTTCTCTCTGAAGATCTTCTTGATATCGAAATCCTTTTATTAAAGTTAACAAAAGATAATATTGAGACCTATATGGCAGGTAGGACCCTTGGGCAGCATGCACTTCCTATTACTTTTGGAAAAAAAACAAGCACATGGCTTGCAGAAAATAGGAGAAACATAGAACGCCTTGAACACATTAAAGCAAAAGTAAATGAATCTGGGATTCTTAAAGGTGCTGTTGGAACATACTTGGGTCTAGGGGAAAATGGGATTGAAACTGAAGCAATGATGATGAAAGAGTTAGGACTTGCCAGGCCATCTGTAGCTGATTGGCATGGTATTAGAGATGTATTTGCAGAATATGCTGCAATGTTGGCAATTATTTCTAAGTCTTTTGGTCGAATTGGTGATGAGCTTACTTTATTACAAATGACAGAATTTGGTGAGACGCTTGAGAATCTTGGTATAGGAGCTGTAGGCAGTAGCACGATGCCACAGAAAAAAAATCCTAGAGGTCCTGGGAAGTTAATTGAATATTCAAGAGTAATACCAAGACAGGCAGAAGTAATACTTGATGACATGATAAATAGCTTTGAAAGAGATGGAACAAAAAGCGATACACAAATATCTGAGATATCTATAAATGCTGAAAAAATGCTTAAGAGAGCTAAAGAACTTCTTAGCAATCTTGAGATTAATAAAGACAAGATGCGGAGCAATTTAGATATTACAAATGGCCTAATTTTGTCTCAAAGAGTTACTTTTGAATTAGCAAAGAAAATAGGTAAAAATACTGCAAATGATTTGATGCATAAGGTCGCGAGCGAAGCCCTAAAAAACAATATCAGTCTTAAGGAAGCAATAATTCTTAACCCAACAACAACAAAATATTTTTCAGAAGATGAACTGGATCTAGTTCTAGACCCTGAAACATATATAGGTCTGGCTATAAAACAAACTGAGCAAGTTATTCAAGAAATAGAAGCAAAGCGTTTAATAAATTAATTTAACGCAGTTCTTCGAGACTTAGATTATTGATATCTTCAATCATGCCTAAGAATGCCTTTGTAGATCTTTTCATTCCTTCAGCCGGAACCAATTCAGGCATATCAAAAGTTGTATGATATATAACGTGGTCAATAATATGGAATCCAGGGGCTCTGTCTGTTAGTTTTGGTTTATCTGTCATGAGGCTATAAATAGAAACGCCATTTTCTCTTAGTCTAGATTTAAATATTTTTTTGAGGTCTTCGCTCCCGTTAACATTCCATCTAAATGAACCTATTGAATTCGATACCATTAGATCCTCATTAAACCAATAAAGCTGAGATTGGCTAGGGTGCTCTAGAGTTATTACCGACGCAACATTATCCCAGTTATAAGAATCTTCAACTTCGCGAACACTATATTCTCCATGATGATGATCGGGGTAAAAGAAGAATGTAATAGATCTTGGCCTTTCTGATTTTTTTTGATCTGAGAAGTATTTAGCCATTTCAAGGCCGACTGCTATGCCGCTAGCATTATCCATGGCTCCTTGAAAAAAACCATCAGTATGCGCACCTATAAATATTTCTTCTTTAGAAACACCATCAAGTGAAGCCATCATATATGTAGTTTCTAAATTTTCTATGACATCAATTTGCATCTCAAAGTCTATAAAAATTCTCTCTTGTACAAGGCGATCTCTTAGAAGAAAACCTTCATCTTGGCTAATAGTAATTACTGGTGAGTTTAAAGATTTTGTTGGGTTGCCGTTAGTGCTATGAAATGCAGCTCCTGCAAATACTCCATCACCTGGGACACCCATAATATTAATTATCAGTGCAGCTCCTTTTAATGAAGCTAACCGATTGGCATAAAATAATTTAGCACGACTGCTAGCTGAATGGCTTCGCCCCCCTGGAACAAAAAAACTATATATTAAGACTGCTTTCCCTTTTACATCCTTCCCTATGAAGTCTGCCTCAGAGCCTAAGCCAACCCAAACTAACTCTGCTTTTATCATGCTATTAGTATGTTTTGCATTTTCTCCAGTAGGAAATGCAGAGTGTATCTTGACTGATTTATTTTCAAAATCATACCCAAGGGCCCATGAGGATGGGCGCCAGTCTCTATCTATAGAAACTTTCTTTTTTGTAATTTTATAACCAAGATTTCTAAATTTTGATTCTATGTAGGTAATAGTTTTTTTATCTTCAGGAGTTCCAGGGAGCCTTCCCCAGTATTGAGTTCTCTGCTTACTTTCAATAGCAATATTTGAAAGATCCTCAACAACTTCCTTCATTCTCTTTGGATCAACAGAGTTAAAGGACGAGGTTTTCCATTCAGGGTAGTCCGCTTCTTGAGGAATCAAGTCTATGTCTCTTGGGAGGCCTTTTCCATAAATCTCTTGTTCATGAGCATGAACATCCTCAATAAATATAACTGTAAAAACTAATAATGTTAAAAATTTAGATATTTTTTGCATACTTTATTTTAGTTTTTCATGAATATATACTCAAGAGAGTAATAATTAGGGAGAAAAAATGAAAAATAAATCATTAATAGTATTGTGTCTGTTCTCAGCATTTCAAATATCTGCAGGGCATCATGAGAAAGGCGAACATGGCCATCACGATATGGGTAATTCAAAAGAATGGGAAATTAATGCCTATACATCAGCTGCGCCCAGCTTTATTGGAGATCATGCAACAGTTATTGGTATATCAGGAAAGGTTTTAAGAGAAGGAACAAATGGATGGAGATGTGAACCATTTATGCCAATGCCTAAAGGCGGTTTCAAAACTCCTCATGGAGCTGCAGCAGCATGCTCAGATAAAAATGCGGTTGCTTGGGCGAATGCATATAAATCAAATACTAATCCTGAACTTGAATCAGATGGATGGATTTGGATGTTGCATGGAGATCTTGGCGTAGATAATTTCAAGCCTTATACCGATGGCCAAAAAGATATGGGACATAAACATTTTATTGAATCTGGAGCTCATCTAATGTTGATGCCAAAAGATCCTTCTTCAATGGACAATCAGTCAACAGACTATACAACCGGGGCTCCATATGTGATGTTCAAAGGAACACCTTATGTGCATATGATGATTCCACTTGATGGATATTACGACTATCAGCCTGAAGCTGCTCCTAAATAAAATTGAGCGATACAAAAGTATATTTGGTAGTGAATTTGAATATTCATGATCCAGAAAAGTATCGTGTTTATGAGAAAGGGTTCTTTCCTCTGTTAAAGAAACATAATGGAGACTTCATAACTTATGATGACAGCCCATTAGTTTTAGAGGGACCAGAACCCAGCGTTAAAGGGCGAGTAATTCTTTTTTCTTTTCCATCAGAGGAAGATGCTGACAATTGGTGGAATGATCCTGAGTACCAAACTCTTTCAGAAAATAGAAGAGCCGGAACAACGACCTTGCTTCAACGAGTT
>Ga0115551_1003090_pt1 | contig 9929 bp, 9 predicted proteins | sample COGITO_mtgs_1103_FD_87179 | JGI IMG/M metagenome (GOLD analysis project Ga0115551, IMG submission 87179) | Pelagic marine microbial communities from North Sea - COGITO_mtgs_110321 | ecosystem: Environmental > Aquatic > Marine > Epipelagic | place: Germany:Helgoland, sampling site Kabeltonne, North... | reverse complement strand
CCGCCCTTTGGCACTCGAGCGGCAGGGAATCGAAAGTTATCGCCCCTGGAGCGCCAAACGGCGACTCCGGGCTCGATCCCATGGTCGCGCGAGGGGTGTTGGGCGGGTGAAGCCGCGCGCGCGCTGGAAAAATTGAAGCTGCCACGTCACAAAAATGGCGCCAAATATTTCTCCAAACGTCGCGCAAAATGCTGTTTCATAAGAAGCCGCCGCGTGGGCGAAAGCAGAGAGGTACCCGCGCTCTGATGCTCGTTTTCAAATCACTAAGACTACGCTCTAGAAGTTATCCTTCCGCTTCCTCGTCTCCGCGAACACCGCCACGTCCTCCGCGTTCTCCATGCCCAGCGTCTTCCGGAGCGAGGCGGCGTGAGGTCGGCAAAAAGGGTTCGTCGCCAACTCGTTCGCCACCGTGGTGGGCACCGTCGGCACCCCCGCCGCCCGCTTCGCCTCCACCTCCTTCACCCTCGCCGCTAGGTCTTCGTTGTGCGGGTCGACGGACACCGCGAACTTGGCGTTGGACAGTGTGTACTCGTGCGCGCAGTACACCGAAGTCTCGGGCGGCATCGAGGTTATCTTCTGTACAGACGTCCACATCTGGGACGCGGTGCCCTCGAAGAGCCGGCCGCATCCCATCGCGAACAACGTATCCCCGACGAACACCTTGCGCTCGGTGGGGAAGTGGTAGACTATGTGCCCCGCGGTGTGGCCCGGGGTATCCAGCACCTTGGCCACGATGTTTCCCACCGACACTTCGTCGCCTTCGCCGACGGCTCGGTCGGCGCCTGGGATCTCGCCCTTTGTCTCGCCGCGTGGGCCGATCACCTCGCAGCCGTGCCTCGCCTTGAGCTCCGCGTTGCCCCCGGTGTGGTCCCAGTGGTGGTGGGTGTTGAGGATGTGGGTGAGCTTCCACCCCTTCTCCTTCAGGGCTGCCTCGATGGGGGCCACCTCGGGGGTGTCGACCACGGCCGTGGCGCCGGTGGAGGGATCGTGCAGCAGGAACGAGTAGTTATCCTGCAGGCACGGGAACTGGTACACCTCCATCGCGCCGGTCGCGCCGGTCGGGGACGAAGAGGCGGAGGCTGGGGACGAAGAGAACGCGGAGGTGCCGCCCGCGATGAGGGTTCTTGCCGGGGGGTTCGGTCGCCGGGGTGCGACCGGGCGGGTGGGGCCGGTCCGGTGGGTTCTGGCGCCCTGGGCGAGTTGCCGGAGCAGCGGTGCGTGACGCTGGATCACGGATCGCATGCAGCGACGGATGCGACTGGCACGGATGGGGGTGCCGCGTCGTTGAGTGTGCCGTCGCAAAACTTCGGCTCGCCCAGATCTAGTCTCGTCATAAATTCCAGCACCGACAATCGACAAGATGGGCTTCACGGTTACCGTCGACAACAGGAAGAAGAAGGTCGGGGGCAACATGCGCGCGTTCGGCGCGAAGGCGGCTGGGGGTAAGATGCGAGCCTTCGGCGACGCCGCACCCAGGCAGACCTCCGCCCTCAACAGGTACGCACCGAGCGCGATCCCAAAATTTGACAAACGCGTTTTTCTTCCCGCCCCCGATCGCTGACGCCCGACCCCACCCAAACCCAGGCTGTCCGGCGGTGTGATCAAGAAGGGGATAGGCTCGAGGCTCGGTGACTCACGTGACAAGTGGACGCACGACCTCTTCGATTCCCCGGGCGGCAAAGACCTGCGCTCTCGACTCGACGGCGATGGGCCGGGGCGCGGGGGCCGATTCGGCGCGGGAGGCGGACGAGGAGGTCGCGGCGGCCGGGGCGGCGATCTGAGGACCAGGATCGTCCGCGAGGTCCGCGGGGGACGCGGCGGACGCGGGGGTATGCGCAGCGACTTCATTGGCAACCGCGGCGTTGGGTCCGTGGGTGAGTTCCTGAGGGGCATCGGGCTGGGCAGATACGCGGGGACGTTTGCGGAGGAGGAGATCGACATGGACGCGCTGGGACACCTTCGCGACAAGGACCTGCAGTCCATGGGCCTGCCCTTGGGGCCACGGAAGAAGATCATAGCCGCGTTGAAGTGAGAGTCTCTCAACGAGCGGTTCGATGGAGTACAGTACGTGACGGTGATGACGACGTTGAACTGATTATACGTCAATCAACTTTGAGGATTCGTTTCGTGATCTCCGCCGCGCCCGGTTCGCCGTCGTCGTAGGTTCTCAGGAGCTTCCACTCCTCCGCCTCCATCTTGCCGTACTTCTTGTACAGCTCCCACATGCCCCCGGTGCCGAACCTGAGGGCGCCGTAGATGGGGAAGAAGTACGGCTTTTTGTAGAGGAGCCTGAAGTGGTACACCTGCTCCCAGGCCCGTTCCACGTACTCCATTCGTTCACCCCTGCCCCTGATGCTCATGACGTTACCCGCGCTCTGTATATCGCCCAGCTTGGGGTTGATCATGATGATCGGCCGGTCCCCCGCCGTCTGTTCCATCTCCTGTAGGTAAGGCAGCACGCTGTACCCCACGATGTTCTGCGGGGAGATGAGGATGAAGTAGTCGTCGTCTGGTTGCGGGACGTCACCGCCGATGGACCCGCGGGTGATGAACTCCTCCGCATCGCCCCAGTCCATCATGTCCAGGATCCTGGCCACGCCTGATAGGGATAACGGCAAGCCCTGGAACACACCCGCGCCCATGGAGCCCTGCACGCACACCCTCACGCGCTTGCCGTCGGCGGCGAGCGCCATCGCCACCTCGCGGACCAGCTCGAGCATCGTGCCGATGCGGTACACGTCTCCGTTGACGTTGAGCTCGGGGAACTCGATCCACGCCTTGACCCTCGTCTTTGGGTTCTCGCCGGTCACCGCCTCGACCACGGACTCCTTGCAGTCGTCGTAGAACCACTTCCTGACCTCCCGCGGGTGCGGGGTGTTGTTGAGCATCTTGGGTATGTCGGATCGCTCCCTGTAGTCCTTCGGTGGGAGCGTGGACTCGTCCTCAACCTTCGCCTTCTTGCTCATTCCAAACAGCGAGCCCCCGTCCATCCTGCCGCCCATGGCGACCACGCGCATGCCGCGGGGTTTGGTCCGGCGAACCGGCGCCCCGACGACCGGCGCGATTTGAGTGGCGAACGCAGCGGACATCGTGCTCGTTCAGTGTGCGCCGGCACCTCATCGATAATATTCTGTTATCCTCAGCCAGTTGGCGATCTCGGGGTCAACCGACGTCCATCTCATCACCGCAGAAGAGATGAGCCCGGAGGAAGAGGCGACGACCACGCCGCCGGCGGAGGCTGAGGAGCCCGCCGCCCCCGCGGCGATCGAGGAGACCCCCACGGTGGAGGATACCCCGGCGAACGACGCGGAGGAGGCCCCCGCGACCGCCGACGCCGGCGAAGACCCCGAGGATGGTACCGCCGCCGACCGAGAAGATGTGTTCGCGGCGGATGACGAAGCGACGGCGGAGCTCTTGGCGGTTGGGGAGAACCTGGCGGGGATGACACTCGCGGATGACCTGACGGGGATGACACTCACGGATGAGGCTCCGCAGCCCGAGCCCGTGAAGACGCCGGACGTCTTCGATCGCATGGGGTACGGGAGCAGCGAAGACGGGGACGGCGGCGAGCGAGCAGCCGCGGACGTGGAGAGCGACGACGACGATCGCGACCTGGTGGCGCCCCTCGTGGACGCCATCCGCCGCGCGGACTCGGGCGAGGAACCCCTCAGCCCCTCATCCATCGGCGCCAAAGCGTGGGCGCTGTCCTACGAGATCAGCGGCTTCGTCGCCACGCTCGACGCGCCACCGGGCGTCGACGCGACGATCGACGAGCTCCCGCCGTTCATCAGGGACACCGTCAACGCGCTGCCAACCTTGGCCAGGGCCTTGGCCCTCGCCCCCGAGCCGATCAACACCCAGCGTAAGATACGGATACCCGCCGCGGGCGTCCACAGGGTCGCCGTCGTCGAGATTATCGCCTCGTTACTCGAGATTGGCGTCGCGGACGTCGACGCCGCCGTAGCCGCCGCGAACGTGGTCCCCGGGTCGTTGAGCCTCGTGCCCGCCGTCGCCGCCGTGCTCTTCACGCACACGCAGGGTTCACCGCTGCTGTGCGTGGCGACGAGGGTGGTGTGCCTCGCGCTGCAGTCGCCGACGGAGGCGCTGTGGGCGCCGCTGCTGGGAGATGGATGGGCGACGGCGGCGGCCGATGCGGGGGTCACGCCGGCGGTCGGCGCCGAAGACGACGCCAACCTCGCGACTCGGATCGCGAAGGCGGCCACAGAGGCGATGGAGTTGCGGCCCGGCTTGAGGGATTGCAACGTGGGTTTCGTGTTGATCACCGCGACGACGATGCGGGATTTGGAGGGTGACGAGGATCCGCCGCACCTGGCGATGAGGGAGGCGCTGGAGGCGGATGCGGGGTGGCAGGCGTTTGCATCCGAGGGTGGCGCGTTGGAGCGGTTGGAGAGCGAGAGGAGCGGGGGGCTGTGCGGGCCGAAGCCGTCGCGTGGGATGTCGCTGATGGACATGGCGGGAGGCGGGGGCGGGGGCGTGGGGATGACCAGTCAGGAGCTCCTGCAGGTGCTCCAGTCCTTGTCGGCTCAGCGTTGACGCGAGCAGAGCGGGTGAGTGGCTATAGAGTGGCTATTTAGAGTTGCCGATGAAGACAATAGGACGAGCGTCTAGGTCGCCTTGCGCGCGATGTTCTTGATGCCGGCGCCGACGGTGGTGCACATCACCGTGCCGGTGGCCGCCTGCTCCTCGAGGTTGAACGTCACACCGAGGACAGCCTTGATGATCCGAAGCGTCTCGACGGCCCTCGTCGAGAGCGGTCCGAGCCTGGCCTTGGTGATCATGTCGGGGCCGATGGCCATGAGGAGCAGCACGAGCGGCTGGTGCGTGCTATCGCACACGCCCCCTCGCGCGATCTCCCCGACCAGCGCCTCCGTGACAGTCTTGCCCAGATCCTCGGGAACGAGAACCCCGCCCCGTCCGCGCTCCAACCTAGCCTTGAACTCCGCCCTGTGCTCCCGCCTCTTCTCCTTCTCCTCCAACCTCCGTTCCTTCTCGGACTGTTCCGCCTCCGCGGGATCCTCCCCGTCGCTGTCCTCCTCGTCGCCATCCTCCCCGTCCCCTTCCGTCTCCATCTCCTCGTCATCGTCGTCGTCACTACCCGACTCCTCGTCCCCTTCCGTCTCCTCCTCGTCCCCTTCCGTCTCCTCCTCGCTGTACTCGTCGCTATCCTCCTCGCTGCTGCTGGTATCCTCCTGCTGAAACACCGAGTACCCGATCTCCTTCCCAGCCGACCCGGCGGTGCTCGCGGCGTCGACGCTCAACAGGCACCCGCTCGTGGTCTCCGCCACCAGGCTCAAACCGAACCCCGGTGACGTCTTACCCTTCTGCCCGTTCCTCGCGTCGCCGGGGTGGTGATCGGTGAAGATGTAGACGTCGGGGAGGAAGTCGTTGAGCACCCCGCGCGACGCATCCACCAATCGATTTCCCGTCTGCGGCGAGACCCGCAGCGTGAACGCAACCCCTCGTACCCGTTTGACCATGCCCTCGTCGGTCCAGTCGATGTTCTTGAGCTGTTTCGCGATGGGGAGCTTGATGCTGATCTCGCCGCCGCCCCCGGGCGCGACGCCCCTCTTGACGATGTTCAGCGCGAGCCCATCGTCGACGCCAAACTGCCTTTTGATCATCGGCAGCGTGACGGTGCGGATGGTATCGACGGAGATGTCCACCTCGTCGTTGGTGATTCCGTAGAGGGTGAGGTCCACGGGTTTCTTGGCGAAGAGGCAGACCGGGATGACCACCTCGAGGAAGTATCCGATGGCTCGCGCGGTGCCGCAGTCGTGCGAGATGCGCCTGCCGCCGGTCACGATGCCTGGCTTGTACTTGAGCGTGGTGCCCGTCTCGTTGATCTCGACCTTCATGCCGTTCGTCAGCTTGTCCAGCAGACGGAGCAACGATGCCTCGTAGTCCCTCACGCCGGGGTTTTGGTCCTTGGCCCGGATATCGTCGATCCTGCGGGGTGTCACGGGGGAAGAGGGGCGACGGTTAAGTAACGGCGGCGGCGGCGGCGAGGCGCCTTCTGATTCGATGTCGGGGACGCGCGGCGTGAGGTGGGTAGGGTACGGCGATGAAGGCGGAGACGCACCTGAGCGCACGACCCGCCAGCGTGGCGCATACCAGGCGCATGCGGAGGTCCGCAGCGCCCGTGAAGGTCACGTAGTTGGTGGGCATAGCGTCCAACACACGACAGGAAATGTGTGTGCAGAGCGCTGGAAAGCGACCTCAAAAAGAAACTCGGCCAGAGCTGTGCTCGTCTTTCACACGCGGGTGTTGTCACTGAAAAGGCATACGAGACCACTGAAAAGTGGGTCTTCGTGAGGTTCAAAACCCGAGAGGACGCCCACCGCGTGCCACTCTTGGAGCACGCGACCGGGACTCTTCACCGCCGCGCACTCTTCACCAGTCAGCCACGATGGCTTCTAATGAAGTCCACGAGGAGCCGGAGGTCGAGGACGACGTCGAGGACGTCGAGGACGCCTTCGGCGACGCCCACGCGTCCGATGACGACGACGACTACAACGCCGAGGCCGCGATGGAGGAGTCCGACGACGACGAGGCTGCCGACGTGCTGAGCCCGTCCAAGATCGCGCTCGCCAAGGCGGAGAAGGCCCGTCTCAGGTCGCTCAAGAAGCAGCAGAAGGACGAGATCGAGAAGCTCCGCGAGAAGCAGAACGCCTCGATCGCCAAGGTGAGATCATCAAACCCGCAAATCTCTGACGCCCGCGCGGGTGTGCTCCCGCGCAAACGTCCCTTCCCTGCCCCGCCCCGCCGCGGAGAGGCGGGCACATCGCGGTCGTTTCCCGCGCCCGCGATCGCGATCGACGCCGCGGGTTTTGGTTAAGGGTCGATACGAGCACCGGCAGGGGTTCGCCACGCGCGATCCGACCCACGCACGGCCGGCGCGCGTCACCTGCCCGAACACCGCCTGCGCCGATCAGGGTTCGCCGAGTTTCAAGTTTTTTCACTCACCGATCGGAACCCTCCTCTTACCCAAACCCTTCCAGGACAACTCCAGCGGCAAGTGGAAGTACCTGATGGCGCAGACCGAGGTGTTCTCGCATTTCCTCGCGGGCACCAAGGCGCACAACGCCAAGAAGGGCGGCCGACGGTCGAAGCAGGCTGAAGATGCCGAAGATCACGAACTGGTGGAAGCCGCCGAGGAGTACCACGCCGTGCGACTCACGGTGCAGCCCGAGTGCATCAAGTTTGGCAAGATGCGCGAGTACCAGCTCGCGGGGCTCAACTGGATGATCCGGCTGTTCGATCACGGCATCAACGGCATCCTGGCCGACGAGATGGGCCTCGGCAAGACGCTCCAAACGATCTCGCTCCTCGGGTACCTCAGCGAGTACCGCGGCATCACCGGACCGCACATGGTGGTGGTGCCCAAGTCCACGCTGGGTAACTGGATGAACGAGTTCAAGCGCTGGTGCCCCATGATTCGCCCGTTCAAGTTCCACGGCAACCAGGAGGCGAGGGCGGCGCAGAAGGCCAAGTACCTCGACCCCGTCAACGCCTTTGACGTCTGCGTCACCTCCTACGAGATGGTCATCAAGGAGAAGAACGCGCTCAAGAAGTTCCACTGGAGGTACATCATCATCGACGAGGCGCACAGGATCAAGAACGAGAACTCCCGCCTGTCCATGGTGATGCGCACGTTCGCGTGCAACAACCGTCTTCTGATCACCGGCACCCCGCTCCAGAACAACCTGCACGAGCTGTGGGCGCTTCTCAACTTTTTACTCCCCGAGGTCTTCGGCGACGCCGGGCAGTTCGAGGAGTGGTTCGGCACCGGCACCGGCGAAGAGGGCGACAAGGAGGCCACGGAGGTGGTGCAGCAGCTGCACAAGGTCCTCAGGCCTTTCCTCCTGCGCCGCCTCAAGGCGGAGGTTGAGAAGAACCTGCCCCCCAAGAAGGAGATGATCCTCAAGGTTGGCTTGTCCGAGATGCAGAAGGACTACTACAAGCGCGCGCTCCAGAAGGACATCCAGGTTGTGAACAGCGGCGGCGACAGGAGCAGACTGTTGAACATGGTGATGCAGCTGCGCAAGTGCTGCAACCACCCGTATTTGTTCCAGGGTGCCGAGCCCGGCCCGCCCTTCTTCACCGGCGAGCACCTCGTGGAGAACTCCGGTAAGATGGTCCTCCTCGATAAGCTGCTCAAGAAGCTCAAGGAGAAGGGCAGCCGCGTCCTCATCTTCTCCCAGATGACCCGCCTCCTCGACATCCTCGAGGATTACCTCCTCTTCCGCCGGTACAAGTACTGCCGCATCGACGGTAACACCGACGGGGACACGCGCGAGGACATGATCGACTCTTACAACGCCCCCGGCTCTGAGAAGTTTGTCTTCCTCCTCTCCACCCGCGCCGGAGGTCTGGGTATCAACCTCACCACCGCCGATACCGTCGTCATCTACGACAGCGACTGGAACCCGCAGATGGACCTCCAGGCGATGGACCGCGCGCACCGCATCGGCCAGACCAAGGAGGTTAGCGTGTTTCGCTTTTGCACCGACGGGTCCGTAGAGGAGAAGGTGATCGAGAAGGCGCTCAAGAAGCTCGCGCTCGACGCCCTCGTCATCCAGCAGGGCCGCCTTCAGGAGAACCAGAAGAACCTCAACAAAGATGAGCTCCTCTCCATGGTGCGGTACGGCGCCGATAAGATCTTCGACAGCACCAACAGCACCATCACCGACGAGGACATCGACACCATCATCGCCAAGGGCGAGGACGAGACCAAGATGCTCAACGAGAAGATGGCCGGCTTCACCGACAAGGCTCTCAAGTTCTCCATGGACGCCGACGCCTCACTCTACGAGTTCGATGACGAAGATGAAAACAAGGAGGTCTTCGAGGGGCTCGACATGAAGGCTGTCATCGCGCAGGGCTGGATCGACCCGCCCAAGCGCGAGCGCAAGAAGAACTACAACGAGTCTGACTACTACCGCGACGTCATGAACCAGGGCCCACGGAAGCCCGCGGCGTCCGGCCCGAGGATCCTCAAGCTCCAGAACATGTCAGACTTCCAGTTCTACGAGGTGCCCCGCATCACCGAGCTCTACAACAAGGACGTGGCCAGGAGGCAGTACGAGTGGCACCGCGAGAAGCAGCTGGAGGCGCTGCAAAACAACGCCGTGCCCCAGGATCTTCCCCCCGAGGAGCCCAGCGCCCCGAAGCCCCTCACCGAGGCTGAGCGCGAGGAGTACGAGTCCAAGCTCAACGGCGGGTTCAAGGACTGGAACCGCCGCGACTTTCAGGCGTTTTGCCGCGCCGCCGAGAAGTACGGCCGCGCCGACCCGGAGGGCATAGCGAGCGAGATTGAGGGCAAGACGCTCGAGGAGGTCAAGGAGTACAACGCGTCGTTCTGGCAGAGGTACACCGAGATTGCCGATTACAAGCGCATCCTGGGTAATATCGAGAGGGGCGAGGCGAAGCTTCAGCGCCAGAACGAGATGCTCAAGAACGTGAAGCGCAAGCTCGAGATGTACAAGAACCCGTGGCGGGACCTGAAGCTGGTGTACGGCAGCTCGTCCAAGGTCAAGTCATACACCGAGGAGGAGGACAGGTTCCTGCTGTGCTCCATCCCCGAGGTTGGGTTCGGGAACTGGGAGGAGCTCAAGGCGCAGATCCGCCAGCACTGGCTCTTCCGATTCGACTGGTTCATCAAGAGCCGCACCCCCAAGGAGCTCCAGAGGCGCATCGAGACGCTCATCAACCTCGTGGAGAAGGAGTTTGAGGAGATTGATAAGAAACGGCCGGGTGGCGGCGGCGGTGCCCCCGCGTCGAAGAAGCCCAAGGCTTGAACGAACTCAGGGGGCTGGTAATTCTTTACTAGAGGGACGAGCGCGGGTGTTTGTGAGGAGGACTAGAACCCAACTCGAGACGAATGCAAAATACGACAGTGTCAAAATATT
>Ga0115551_1003075_pt1 | contig 9954 bp, 4 predicted proteins | sample COGITO_mtgs_1103_FD_87179 | JGI IMG/M metagenome (GOLD analysis project Ga0115551, IMG submission 87179) | Pelagic marine microbial communities from North Sea - COGITO_mtgs_110321 | ecosystem: Environmental > Aquatic > Marine > Epipelagic | place: Germany:Helgoland, sampling site Kabeltonne, North... | reverse complement strand
CTCTCTCACTCAACCCTCGATCTGGTTCACGTCCCCGCCCCCCTGGCCCTTCTCCACCACCCCCACCAGCGCCGCCCCGCCCAAGTACAGCGACATCAGCGGCACCGCCAGCAGCATCTGCGTGAACGGATCCGTGCTCGGCGTCAACACCGCCGCGGCCACCACCGAGCCGACCACCACGTACTTCCAGATGGACAGCATCTGTTTAGAGGACACGATGCCGCTCTGGCCCAACAGCAGCTGGATCACCGGCACCTGGAACGACAGCCCGGTGCTGAACAGCAGCACCAGCACAAACTCGAAGTACTGGTCGATGGACCACAGAGACTCAACCGCCTCGTTGCTGTACCCGATGAAAAACTGTGACACAAACAAAAACACGACGTCAATCTAATTGCGTATACGAACATAAAAAGAATAGGCAAATAGAAATAAACTCACCTTGAGCGCCGCTGGGGTTAGGACTGCGTACGCGAACCCAATGCCGGCGTAGAAAAGCACGGATGATCCGAGGACGATTGGCGCGAGGAACTTGCGCTCATCTTTGGTCAGCCCCGGGACCACGTACGCGATCGCCTCGTACAGCACCACGGGCGCGCCCAAGAGCAAGCCGCAGTACCCGGCCACTTTCACCGTGGTGAAGAAGTATTCGCCGGGTCCGAGTTGAAGAAACTTGACCTGATCGATGACGGGCTGCTCGAGGAAGATGACGAGGTCCTTCGCGAAGCAGAAGCAGAGCAAGACGGCGACGCCGCACGCGCCCGCGGAGACGAGCGCGCGGTCCCGGAGCTCCTCCAGGTGTTCCCAGATGGTCATGTTGACGTCGTCCGGTAACTCCTCTTCGCCTGGGTAGAGGAACGATCGAACCTGTTCCTGTTGGCGCTCGGGCGGCGGCGCGGCGGCGGCGAGCGCGGGGACGCCGGAGTTGGCGGCGGCGGGGACGAAGCCGTCCGCGGCGCTGGATGCCATCGCGGCCTCCACGGCCGGGGATGGCGTCGAGGACACGGGCGTCGAGGACACGCTCGCCATCGCAGGCTCGGGCGCGAAGTCTTCGGCCTTTGGAGTGATGCCGCCGTCGAAGCCCGGGAAGGGATCGTCTTCGGTGAGTGATCGGACCGAGTCGATGCCGCCCCAGTCGATGGTCGGCGCGTCGATCGGCGCGTCACTCACGTCCACGCCGATGTCCTCCGCCATGTCGTTCACGCCCTTGAGCGCATCCTCGAAGGCTCCGTCGGTGAAGAGCGACGATTTGTACTCGCTCGATTCCGACCCCTCCTCCATTGCGGGTTTGGCGACGGCGGCGTTGGGCGTCGCGGTGGCCGCGGCCGCGACGGGCACGACGGGCACGACGGGCTCTGCGGCCGCGAGCTTCTCCTCCTCCAAGGCATCCATGGCTGCGAGTTCCGCGAGTTCCGCCTCCAGCTTCTGTCGCAGAGATGCCCTCGCGCGAGCCTCGATGCCCACCTCGGCCGCCTTCGCCTTCGCCTCCGCCTCCGCCTTCTGTTCCGCCTCCGCCTCCGCCAGTTCCGCCTCCGCCTCCATCTTGGCCTGCCTCGCCGCGCGCGCCCGTTGCTCGGGGTTCATCTTCTTCGGTGCCTCGTCCGCGTTCATCGCGCGGACCCGCAGCGATACGCCCCTCGTCATGGTACCACCGGAACCCTTCGCTCTCAGGGATCCGGGCCGGTGCTTGGCCGCCGCCGCCGCGCGCGCCCCGAGGGACGCGGCGGACGTGGACGCCGCCACGGTGACGTGCGACATCGTTGAGAGGCCGATCCGCGTCTGCTAAGCGCGTGGGTCTACCGCTACGGCCGATGCGCGTCGACGATTATGCGCGGAAGCGGCGATTCGACGTGCCGTGACGCCACGTTATCGTGTTGGATTTTCCACGAGCTTCGTGAAGGTGCTTCGTGCTTCGTCCGTCTGGTAGCACTACTTAAATGGTCTGTCGTGCTCATTGAAATAGGGAATTGCTGTCAGTCTATGGGCATTTAGTTTCATCGCGGTCTATTTGACTCAAAAGCTCCATAAAGTAAGATCTGCATATCCGATTTACCGCGAAAAAACCAGCAGAGTTCAAACCGAGGCCTCCGCGCCCGCAGTCGGCAGCGCGCGTGGCATGTCTCGGTGAGCTTCCGCGGGTGGTGAAGGACCTCGCGCGATCGAGACGAGTCTCGCGGATCGCGCGAGGCACGCGCCGCGTCGCGGACGCCGGAAGGCCACGCGAGTCGACGCCCCGAGGCGCCCGCTGACTCGGAGTTGTGACGGGGTCACATCTCAGACTTACGCGGCTCTCGGAATAGGCCGGCGGTCATGGCGGACAGGGCGGCGCAGATCGTGTCGGAGTGGTTCGTGAAGTGCGCCAACGTGGTGCTACAGTCCCGGATAGTGCTCGATGCCACCGAGGGGAAGCAGAATCGATGGGTGCGTCCCACCCGCCCCGCGCGACGTCACCGCCCCGTCCACGCGACCATTCTTTTTTCCCGTTTCTGCGAGTGACGAATGAATGTTCCAAATGGCGCCTCCACGTCTTCGCCCCGTCCCCGTCCCGATACTGACCGATACTGACCCTCAAACCCGGCATCGAACAGTTCAACCTGGACGTCACGGAGCTCGAGGCGCACGCCCCGTCGCTCCAGCCGTGGCGATCGAAGCGCACCGGCGCCGGGGGGACGCGACAGGACCAACTCCCTCCTCTAATCTTGGAGGTTTACGTCTCTAGCAACGACTCGACGCCTAAAACCGAACGCGTCATGGTGGAGCGGTGGGTGCTGCGTCACGACACCGACCCGGGGGGTGCCGAAGGGGGTGCCGAGGAGGGTGCCGACACAGCTGTGCATCGATCGCCGAATAAACCGCGACGAACCAAGGCGGAGACGACTGCCGTGGCGTACAAACGAACGGTGGTGATGGTCCGCACGCTGCACGCGCTGTGCCGCTCGTTGCCGGCGAACAGGTTCCACCGAGCCGCGCGGCAGTCGCAGAACCGCGGCTTGCGCTTCGCCGTCGAACACGAGGTACGGGAAGGGAGGCAAAAAGAAGACGAAGGAGAAGGCGGCCTCTCGGATGATTTAACCAAAAAGCCGACTGGAAACCGCGGAACGTTTCGGGAGCACTCGTTCACGCCGGTGCGCACACCCGCCGGTGGGACGCTCCGCGCCACCGTGTACTTCCTGGATGCCGACGCGCTGCAAGGGATGGACTGCGTCCCGCGCCCCATCGCGCCGAAGGTCATCGACGGATACCTCTCCGAGAGGAACGTCGCAGCCGAGAGCGCCGCGGGTGCATCTTCGGTCGAGAAGTCGAACCCAGCGACTCGGAGGGCGTCAGTGGGTCACGCGGCGATGACCACCGGCGCTGACCACACGTACGACGCGCCGGCCCCGCCGCGGCGAGACTTCGGCTTCGGCACCGGGGTGCCGTCGTCCGGCGCGAACGCGAACGCGAACGTGGGATCCACTGGAACCCCCGACTCGAGTTCAGGCGCCAGACCGTTCAGGCAAAACTCGTGGGCGGGTAAGGCGACGTACGGCTTCGGCGCCTCGCCGCCGATTCGTACGGTCAGCGGCGGCGGCGCTTTCGCATCGCTAGAGGTACGTCACGAAGGAAGCACGGGGATGGGTCTACCGCGGCAGAACTCCCGCGGGATGCTCTCCGAGGCGTTCGCCGAGGCGGGCAGCGACGAAGGTGCCGAAGGCGCCCGGCCGGACTCCGATCGGCCGGGCTCCACACGCTCGGGTTCCTCCTCTCGGCCGCCACCGTCTCCCCTGAACCAAGGTCAGACCGCCACCACCACGTACGGCAGCGCGCCCACGACTCCACCCGGCTCGTACGGGCAAACGACGTACGGCTTTGGGCTCGGTTCCCTGCCCGGCCATAACAGACAGACGTCGAATGGTCCCGGATCGCTTCCGGTTGGATCCCCGTCGCTTCCGTTCGTGTCGAGCCACGTGTCGAGTGCGGGGTTCGGGGGAAGCGGCGGCGGCGGCGCGTACGGGTTCTCCACGTCGCTCGCGTCGCGCGATCACGCGCTCGCAAGGCGCGCGAGGGAACAATACGGGACATCGCCGGGGTCCCGGCCTACGTCGGCCACACACCACCGCGGCTTGCCTTCAAACGGAACGTCCCCAGTCTACGGCTCGAACGATTCACCGCCTTGGCACTTCCGCGGTTTGACCGGCGCGCTCTCCGCATCGCCGGGGAGCACCCCAGGGAGCACGCGCACGGATCCCCGCGGGTCCCACGGAGGCGGCGGCGGAGGCATGAACGTCGGAGGGCAAGCCGTTTCGAACCCGAACAATCCGTGGAGCCCGGGCCGGGGAGCCTCCAACCGAAGGCCGTCCTGGTCGTCGCCGTCGTCGTCGCTGAGCGTGTCGATGCACGAGGGCGCGAACCACCGCGGGGGATCGACGCACGGGGGTGGGATGGGCGCCGCCATCGGCAGCGCGGTGGGCACCCCCTTCGGCACCCCGTCCCTGGGAAGGCAATCGGGCGGGGGGGGGGGGTACCCGCCGGAGAGATACTCGTCGTCATACGGGGCTTCGCCCGGTTCCGGCGCCGGCGCCTCGTCGTCGTTCGCGAACGCCATGGCGCACCTCCGCTCGCAGCGCGCCTTGACCGAGGGAGGACGCGAGCGACAAGGTACGCACCACGGAGAAGGACCGGGGTCGCGGGCGATCGACGCGAGCGACGCGTCCGTCCGCGCCGGAGAGTTTGAAAAAAATAACGCCATGTTCGAGAGCGGCGACGTCGATCCCTTGCCGTTCGTGCTGGACGACGACGACGGCGCGTTCGGGCCGATCAGCAGCGGCGCGCCGTCTGTATCCACGGACTCGCCGAGGGGCCCCGGGTCATCGGACGGCGGCGGCGCGGTCGGCGGTCATCATCCCCAATCGCTTCATCGGGATGGGCATCGGCGGGGCGGATCGTTCGGGCTGGGTTCCGGAAGGTCGGACGCCGCGGTCGGCGCGCTCGTGCGCATGCTCCAGGACGCCGCGCCCCTGCACGAGGGCGGCGGTGTTGGTAACAAAGGGAGCGGCGCCTCCATCGACGGCGGCGGTGCCAAGGGAGGAGGGAGCCAAGGGGATGATTCGCTCGCGAGTAGTAACGTCCGCAGCTCGGACAGCGGGGGCTCGACTAATTTGTTGGATGGCGGCGTCGGCGGCGGTGACGTCATGACCTTAGATTGGGCGCTAGGTCAGCTGAGCGGGTTCAGGGATTTCAAGGAGTCCCTTGACGAGTCGACGTCGACGCTCGAGGCGGTGGTGGAGAAGCCCAACGGAGAGGAGGGCGCGGAGCAGGGGTAGAGCCACTAAAGTGGCTTTTGGCTTTGGGAAAAGCGGTCAGTTTAAAATCATTTTTTGAACACTGATTCTCATACGAGACGGGCCAAACAAAACTGACAACTTTTCCTCTCCGGCCAAATTCCCACAAAATTCCCACAAAATTCCCACATACTGGCAAATGTGGTCAAGTTTATATAAATAATGGGAAAAGCGGCTAGTTTAAAATCATTTTTTGAACACTGATTCTCATACGGGACGGGCCAAACAAAAATGACAACTTTTCCTCGCCAGAACTTGCACTTCTAAAGTAAGACGGGGCAATCTTGAATCAAAAGATAAAAATAAAACATAAACTTTGCTATCGGACCGAATTAGACCGTCAACTTGGAGTTAAAAATTTCCCTGGTATCGGCAGAGACAAAAAAGAGAAGGAATATTTCGCCCCCGCCGAAGTTCTGCGGGCGCTGTGGTAGTGCTAGTCCAATTTACGTCAACATCGAGGCGGCATTCTGCGGGGCGGCGGCCGCGTGAGACGACGTCACGGTACCGGCGATCCCCGGTTCGATCGTGTCGCAGGTGTGTAACCGCGACCGTCGTTTGGAGAGGACACCGGTGGACACCGACGACCGCGGGAGGCGCCGTTCTCGCGCGGAAACCCCCGCCCACCTTTTCGTTCGCGGGGAAAAGGGGTGTCGGGTGTTGTTGGTTGACGGCGGGGGGATTGGGTTCGGGAGACGATGTCGGAGTACGATTACGACAGCGGGCGAATGAAGGATGAGAGCTACAGTGAGGCTTCGTGGGACAGGTTCCTCCTGCAGCAGGCGTGCGGCCTCGGGGGCTTCTTCACGGTCCTCATCCTCACCCGCCTGTGGACGTCGTTCACGAGCACGCGATTCCTGAAGCGGCGGCACAAGAGCAAGATCGACACGTACTTCTGTCTCGTGGACATCCTCTTCTCGACCGGGTCCATGTTCTCGTTCATCGCGTCCACGGACATCCGGGTGTATAACATCGGGCTGACCGTGGTGGAGGGCGTCTTCGCGGTCTTCTACCTCGCAGCCATGATGCGACGGCTGTGGCTCAGGAATTTCGACTACGGCGTCGCGATCACGTTCAGCAACTTCTTCGACTCGTACTCCGTCGCGGTCATCTTGTACCAGATATTCTCCGGCATGCCAACCTTCCTCACGCCGCTGTTCGCGCGGTCCATGGCGGCGCTCATCCGCTACGAGGAGATGCTCGAGCTCGGCTTGCTCAACGACTGGTTCGGCGAGGTGCGTCAACGCCTCGGTCTCTCCGCGCTTCGCTTCATCTGCATCACGTACTTTTTCGCGTGCTGCGGCTTTTGCATCGAGATCCTGGGCGACATCGACATCAACAAGGACGACTCCGTGGACAGGATCTTCGTCTCCGTCAACCCCGACTACGAGCAGACGGTTCTGAAGCAGCTGTACTACGTGGTGGTGACGCTGAGCACGGTTGGCTACGGCGACATCTCGCCGGATACGACTTTGCACCAGATTTACGCCATGATCATGATCGTCAGCGGCGTGCTGATCGCGTCGTCGGAAGTCTCCGCGATCATGGCGCTGAAGGATTCCATCGACACCGGCACCGGGCAGTACAGGCGCTCACGGTTCCGCAACTCGCACATCCTGGTGCTCGGCGGCGCGGTTACGAGCGGGTCGGCGACGTTGCAGATTTTTCTTGAAGAATTGCTGCATCCCTCGAGGCCGTCCACCATGTTACCGGACGTGGTGCTGATGTCGGAGGATGCGCCCGGGAACGGGCTGAGACGGATCCTGGGCTCGCCGCTGGGCAGGCAGCACGTCAAGTTCATCCGCGGGTCCCCGATGGACCAATCCGCGCTCGCCAGGGCGGACGCGGCCAACGCTGATATGTCGTTCATCATGGGAGACCTGTCGTGCCTCGAGCACCTCGCGAGCGCGGAGGATGAGGACACCATCCTCCGCGCGAGCTTACTGCAACGGCAGCTCCCGGGCTTACCCGTCAGGGTGCTGCTCCTGCGGCCGTGGGCGAAGGAGATGGCGAGGACCGCGGGGATCAACCCGCTGTCGTGCCTCACCTCGGGGGTGTTGAACTACTACCGCACCGCGCTCTCGGTGCGGGTCCCGGGCGTGCCCGTGCTGCTGACCACGATGTACAGCAAGCTCGCGGGTGACTGGTCGCAGCTGCCGTCCAGTGGGCAGCCGTGGGTCCGCGAGTACTTCACGTCCATGCGACACGACGTCTACGGCGCCCAGGTGGGTCCCGAATACGACGGCATGCCCTTCTTGAAAGCCGCCGCGATCATCTACAAGAAGCACGACGTTAACCTGCTCGCGGTGCAGTCCGCGCCGGAGAACGGTGGACGGTTGTGCCCCGCGGGTTTCTCCGGGGGTAAGCTGCACGTGCTCGCGGAAGGGGACGTGGTGATGTGCCTGGGACGGGACGTCGACAGGGTGCTCAAGGCGGTTGGCAGCGTGAGCAAGCACCCGGATTCGTGGCGGAAGCGGTTTCACACCGTGCGCAAGCTGGCGGCGAAGCTCGGGATACGTCGGGAAACGTTCTCGCCCACGGAGTTGAACGTGACCGCGATGCAGAGAGTTGGCGAGAGCGTCCACGGCGGCTCGATCCACCACAGGCGTCGACCGAGCCAGGGCGGCGGTGACCAGTGGGCGCAGGGGGGTAGCACCAACCTCAACACGGCTCCCGTCGCGACGGCGGCGCCGGTCACGCCGACGCTATCGCACAGTCGCTCGCTCGACGGGTACAGCATGGACGCTCACACCGCCGGTAAGCTCGCGAAGGAAGTGGCGAAGGAGATGCGCGCCGAGCGGAAGCAGAAACGACGGAGCGACGATCACAACCGGCGGACCAGCATCGAGCAGGTGTTTGGCGCAACCACCAACCCCGGGTTGCAGGGTTCGTCCACCGGCGTCGTCGGTTTGGATAACCTGCACTCCGGTGGCATGCACGCCGACACGGGCTGGAACGTCCCGTTGCCCAAGACGGAGACGAAGCCGAGGGACATCGCGGCGTCCGAGGCGCGGAGTAAGCGATACGCTTACGGTTTGACCGAGAGCGGCGCCACGACGGCGATGCTGAGCCATCCGCACCCGCCCATGGCGTCCAAGTTTGATTATCGCGGGTCCCTGAACGTGACCAACCTCTGCGACCTGGCCGCGAGGTTGACCGCCACCGCCGCGGTGCAGGACGCCGCGCTCGTCGTGCGGCAGCAGCGCGCGATGGGTTTGGAGGAGCGGGACTTCACGCCCAACCGCACGATCAAGCGCATCGCGCAGGCGGGTAACCACATCCTGGTCATCACCGACGCGGACCTCGACGAGCAGCGTTGGGACGACATCGAGGTCTTGCTGTACCGCCTACGGGGTAACGACGGGTGCAACATCAAGCCCATCGTCGTGGTCACGAGGACACCGCCGTCGGTGCAGAAGCTCATCACGTGGAGATCCATCGACGTCTACGTCTCCGAGGGTTTCAAGGTTAACGTGGACAAGGGATCGGAGTCCAACATCCTCGGGTTCGACGTCGCGCACTGCATCGTGCTCCTCGCGGACGTGTGCAACAGCGACAACGAGCTCCTGATGGACCGCAAGGTGCTGCTGGCGACGTCCGTGCTGGAACGCGCGTGCGAGGGGTACCCCAACATGGCCCCGCACGAGCTCCTCCCAAAGGTCATCCTGGAGTTTCATCATCCCAAATCCGTGTGGCACGTGCGCGAGACCAAAGACTTCGGCTCGCTCGCGTCCGAACTCACGGAGAAGGGCGCCAAGGCTCACGAGGCGCGCCGGTACAAGCGCACCAAGGTTCGAAGAACGCGCCGCGCCAGTCACGAGAACCCCACCGGGAGACCCTCGATCTCTCCGGAGGGACACGCGGCGACGCTCGAGCGGTTCAGGGCGCAGCAGTACAACGACTCGCCGATGCCCGGCCAAAGGCCGGAGGTCGACGGCAACAGGCTCAGGCCTACGTTATCCGGGAGGTTCAACTCGCTGAACCCGGTGCGCGCGGCGGTGGACCTGTCGAAGAAGAACACGAAGGGTGGTAAAATCGTGGGCGGACTTTTAAAGTTTTGCGGCGTGTTGGACATGGAGGGCAACGAGCGCGGGTCCAAGAACAACTACAGCAAGTACCGCGAGCGGTTCCAGGACCAGAACCGGCTATCCTGGATCGAGCACCCGGAGTCGCACACGCAGTACGCGCGTGGTAACGTCATGTTCCGCACCGAGGTGTCCCGCGTCATGGCCACCGTGTTTTACACCCCGGGTCTCATGGAGCTGGTGGATTCGCTCACCAGGGACGCTCGCGCCGGGGAGAACGTCGGGCACCACCCACGGATATGGAGCGTCCCGCTACCCGAGGCGCTACACGGCAAGACCATGGGCGACGCCTTCGACTGGTACGCGGAATCCGAGGCGCTCGTCATCGGCGTCTACCGCAACGTCAAGAGGCCGTTTCGCCGCCGCCGCAAACGGAAGGGTTCCTCGGACTCCCACTCGTCATCCGAGGAGTCATCGTCCTCCAACGACGACTCCGACAGTGACTCCACCAGCGACTCCGACGATGAAGGGGGACGCCCGGATCACAGCTACGTGCTCACCGCGCCCCCTCACGTCGTTCGATTGAACCCCACGGATACCCTCTACAT
>Ga0115551_1003061_pt1 | contig 9976 bp, 10 predicted proteins | sample COGITO_mtgs_1103_FD_87179 | JGI IMG/M metagenome (GOLD analysis project Ga0115551, IMG submission 87179) | Pelagic marine microbial communities from North Sea - COGITO_mtgs_110321 | ecosystem: Environmental > Aquatic > Marine > Epipelagic | place: Germany:Helgoland, sampling site Kabeltonne... | reverse complement strand
TTCGACGTGCAAAGGGGCTTGGCAAGCAACTACCGGTCGGGCGACGGCTCGCCATCGGCGGTACTTCGCTCGCTGTTCTTGCTGTCGTCTCTGATGAAGCCTTCGGTGCGCCGCTCACTCTCGGTCCGGGCACGGACGCCATGGCGTGGGTGGTCTCGAACCGCACGCTGCAGTTGATCGCGTTGCTGTTCGTGTTACGGATCGCCGCAACGTGCGCGACCCTCTTGGCCGGCGGAATTGGTGGACTCTTTATTCCACTTGCCACGCTCGGGGTAGTGATGGGTGAGTTCGTCGGCTCGGCGTTGGGTGAAGCGGAAACGACGCTCTACCCGATCCTGGGGCTAGCGGCCTTCCTGGGTGCCGGCTACCGGGCACCGATCACAGCCGTGATGTTCGTCGCTGAATCGACTGGTGGGGTGGGGTCGTTCGTCGTGCCCGCCCTCGTGGCTGCGGCGGTCAGCCAGATCGTGGCCGGTCCGGCATCGGTGGCCGACTATCAGCGGGAGCATCGTCTGGGACACCTCGAGCGTCGATTCACGCTTCCGCTGTCGTCGATCCTGAGCACCGACGGACTGACCGTGCCCCCGGACGCGACGGTCAGCGAGTTCGTCTACTTCCACGTACTCGCCCGACGCGAAAAGGTGGTTCCTGTCGTCGACGGCGGGACCTATCTCGGGCTGGCTCGCCTGGATGACATCAGCGAACTCGATCGCGAAGACTGGGAGCGAACGACGGTGAGTGAGGTGATGGCGACCAACCTGCCGAGTGCAAGACCGTCATGGACGCTTCGTGACGCCGTTGCTGCCATGGAGGCTTCCGGCACCGACATTCTTGCGGTGTGCGACAGCGACGGCGGATTCGTCGGCATCGTCGACGCAGACGACATCGTGAAACTGGACGAGATTTTGGACGAAACCGGCGCGTAACGCTGGACGCAGCCCGCTCAGTCGTCGTCGGCGGTCTCGAACTCTTCAGCCCACGCTGCGTGTTCGGGCTTGTCGTCGTATTCGTCGTCGTCTGAAAAGTCCTCGAGAAGCGACTCGAAGTCGCCATCATGCGAGCGCTTCAGCTCGCGGGCTTCCTCATAACGTCGGTGTCGACCCTTCTTCACCGCTGTCTCTCCTGATCGCAGACGCCAAGAACTCTCATCCTAGCCCACGATGGCCGGGTGCCAAACGCGAACGGATGCCTCTGAGGATAGGTTCAGGAGACGCTGCGGCGACTGCGCTCTTCGAGCACGACGCTGCCGTTCTCGAATGCGAGGGCAGCATCGCCGGAGATCAGGCGGGTGATGGGCTCGCCGGCTATCTGGGCCCGCCATCCGGTTGCGAGTCGAGCGTCGTCGTCGCCTCGCACGAGGGCTTCGACGTCGGCTCTGGTGGCCAGAAGTGCCGGATCGAGTTGCTGGTCGTGGGCCAACTGGTTCACCCATGCTGCGACCAACGCCACAGCCGGTCGAAGATCCCGGTTGTCCTCACGTCGCTTTTCGGGTCTTGGCGGACGCCAGTTGATCTCGGCCCCTTCGCCGACCGCAGCGAGAATCTTCTCGCCGAGTGACCCGCGGGCGACGCCTTTGTCGACCCCTCTGACCTTCGCGAGTTGTTCGATCGACTTGGGCGCCGCCTGCGAAACGGCGACGATTGCCATATCGGACAAGACGAAGCGGACCGGCTGGTCGATCTCGGCAGCTCGACGTTCTCGCCAAGCGGCAACCGAGCGGGCGATACTCAACGCATCCCCCTTCAGGTGACGGACCTCCTTGATCTTGCGCCATGCTTCCAGCGGTTCGCGCGGGCCTCGATTGCGGGAACGCATGATCTCGCACTCTTGGGCTGCCCAGTCGCCTCGGCCGAGGCGGGCCAGCTGGTCAGTGAGCCTGTCGTGGATCTCGAGGAGGCGCTCGACGTCGGCGGCGGCATAGTCGAGCTGAGCATTCTTGAGCGGACGTTCAAGCCAGTCGGTGAGCCGGTTTGACTTCGGCAACTGCACGCCGAGCTCACGCTCGTGCAGAGCGGACAAGGAGGGCGTGGACATTCCCAGAAAGCCAGCAGCGATCTGGGTGTCGAAAAGGTGCCGCGGTACCGCACCACAGGCGAGCTCGAGAACCTCGAGATCCTGCGATGCGGCATGGAGAACGGCGACAGAGTCGCATTCCATCAATGATCGCAACGGCGAGAGATCAACCTCCAGCGGATCGATGAGGACGAGCTCGCCCGGCCACGCGATCTGCAGAAGCGCCACTTTCGGCCAGTAGGTGCGCTCGCGATGAAACTCGGTATCGAGTGCATAGCGCGGCTCGTCGATGAGCCGACCGAGTACTGACGCGAGCTCGGCATCGGTCGCGATGAAGCGATAGTGGGGCATCAGGTCAGGGTAGCGACGAGTGCTGACGCCATTGTTGATGGATCAACTCGACGAGCCGTGGGGCAGGTCGGAGGGGCTGTCGGCATCGACATAAGCGGCTGCGTTCGACGGGTCAACCTCGACTCGACGAACCGACAGGTCGCCGACGGCATTGTGAGGGGCCCGCTCCCCCGCTGCAAAGACTGCTTCGAGCACCGGAAGCGCACGCAGTGACCACACGGCATGTGTCCACTGTGGTGCCCTGTCGACAACAGGAACGGCCACGTCATCCTCGCCAAGCTCGGCGATCAATCGTTGGATCTCCCTAGTCGACGGAGTGACGAGATCGCAGCACAACACGGCGACGGCATCGGCCCACTGGGAGAAGCGAAGCGCTGTGACGATACCGCCGAGTGGTCCCTCGCCGGGGAAGTGATCTGGCTCGGCCTGCAGCTGGAGCGACTGAATCTGGGCAACGTCCCCGCCGACGACCACGACTGACCTGGCACCTGCGGCGGTTAAGGCAGCGGCCACGTTGGCAACCATCGGCCTACCGGCTACCTCGATGAAGGCCTTCGGGCGTCCCATGCGCTGGCTCGCTCCACCTGCGAGCACCGCACCACCGAGAATCACGAAGGAGGCCAGTCCGGGTCGAGTTGACGCAGAAAGATCGCGCAACGCTCGTCCTCGTCTGCCTCACCAATTTGTGCCGCTGTGCGTTGGAGGCCTGCGAGTGCTCGGAGAAACCCTTGGTTGGTCTCGTGACGCCAACGGACGTACCCACTGCCTCGCCAGCCGTTGGCGCGGAGACGGTCGAGACCGCGATGGTAGCCGGTGCGGTACGCCGCGTATTTGAGTGCCGGTTCGTCTACCTCGTCACCGAGGCTCGCCCATGCGGCGAGGAAGCGGGGCCAACGTGCACAGACAGCGGCGATCGCGGAGACCGGTTCCGCAGCGTTGGTGGCTTCAGCGAGTGCGGCGAGCGCGTCATCTGGTTCGGAATCGAGAACGGTCTCGGGAGGACCAGAGGTCGAGAGGTTGATGGGACGATCACTCATGCCACCGAGCCTAACGAGCCCACGGCTACGCTCCGGCCGTGCTTCCCGATTGGCTTAGCGCTGACCGCTTGCAGTGGATCATCCTCGCGGTCATCGCCATCAACATCTATGCGATGTATCTCGTAGCGAAACTTGTGCGAAAGGCGATTACGAAGTTCCTGTTGTTTGTGCTGCTCGCAGGCCTTGGACTGTCGCTGTGGATCCAGCGGGCGGACTTGCAGGACTGCGTGAACTCCTGCGAGTGCAGGCTCTACGGCCAAGACGTCGAGGTTCCGGCGGAGCGTCGGCCGGAGCGTTGTGCCGAAGAAGCCGACTAGGGAACGCTCTCGACCCGCAACACGTTGGTGGCTCGTGCCCGCGAGTCGCTGCCGGCCAACACGCCGACGAGTTCGCCGGCTCGAACGAGACCCGCACCCTTGGCGAGCTTCAGTGCTTCGGCGACCATCTCCTCGTTGCTGCCGCCCGTTGACATCAACATCGGCATCGTGCCCCAACTCAGCGTGAGCTGCTGCACCGTCGCCTCGTTCGTTGAGAAACCGAGGATGTTTGCCTCGGGACGGAACCGGGCCATCGAACGCACCGTGAATCCCGACCCGGAGATGCAGATGACGTTTTTGATGCCGAGTTCGGCTGTGGCCCGCCATGCGGCCATGGTCATTGCATCGGTGACCGACGCTGGCTCTGCGCCTCCGTCGGTCATGCGAAGAGCAGCCAACTTGCTCGCCCATGCCTCGTAGTCCATCTCCTCATCGGCACGGCAGGCGATGCGGCTCATCGTTCGAACGACGTTGATGGGATCGGATCCGATGGCGGTTTCGCCGGACAGCATGACCGCCGAGGAGCCGTCGAAGACAGCGTTGGCAACATCTGAGGCCTCTGCTCGTGTGGGAGCCGGGCTGGTGATCATCGATTCGAGCATCTGGGTAGCGGTGATGACCGGACGACCGCCCGCGATGCACTGACGAATGATGTCTTTTTGGAGATGCGGAAGATCCTCGAGACTGCACTCATTGCCCAAATCGCCACGAGCGACCATGACTGCTCCAGAGGCTTCGATGATCCCGGGCAGGTTTTCGACCGCGGCTAGGGTCTCGATTTTTGCAATCAACAACGGGCCCCGCGGGTGTGGTTCGGTGCCGACTCGTCGCATGTCGTGGGCGGAACGAACGAAGCTAACCGCCACCATGTCTACTCCTGCCTCGACGAATGCATCGAGTGCCAGAAAGTCCTCAGGGGTGGGTGTTGGAATCTGAAGTCGCTCGCTCGGCACGTGAACACCGGGACGGCCCCTGAGTGTGCTTCCGTGAACCACGTTCGCCAGCATCTTGTCGATCTGCTTGTCGGTGATCTCGAGAATCGCGCCGCCGTCGCCGATCGTGAGCCGGTCGCCGACCTGAATGTCGCGCAGGAGCTGGTCGTAATCGACCTCGATGACGTCGGAGGTGGATCCATCTTCACCGACGCGCAGTTCGACCGAGCTTCCCGTCGGCACGTCGACACCGGTCTCGCCGAAGTTGCCGGCCCGCACCTTGGGCCCGGGTAGATCGACGAGGATGCCGACACGGCGTCCTTCGTCGTGGGCGACGGCACGAATCCGGTGAAAGCGTTCGAGGCCCTCATCGATCGTGTTGTGGGCAAGTCCGAGTCGGGCAACGTCCATGCCCTCTCGGATCATTGCACGGAGCGTCGTCTCGTCATCGCTGGCAGGGCCTATGGTTGCGACGATCTTGGTGCGGCGGTTCATGCGTGGGAGCTTATCCACAGGTACGCGCAGCCAGGTTTAGTTGAGGCGGGCTGCGAGGCCTTCAGCCCGACGGCGAAGGCGATCGTCGTTCAATCGGTCACCGAGTCGGACCAGAATCGTGGCGGCTTCCCCAAAACGACCGCGTCGCTCACAGAGAGCGGCGAGGAGACGCTGATCGCCGTGCAGAGCATCCGGCATTGCCATGCGGAGATCAAGCACCCAGTCGAGTTGTCGCGCATCGCGTGAGGCGTAGGAGTTCTGGAGGTTGTTCAGGACTCGACTCACGACCTCAAACGGTCCTGCAGGCCTGAGAAGGTCTGGCCGCCCGACTCCAGCCATGGCCTGTTGAAATGCCGCCTGATCGACGATGGCACCGCCGTTGAACGGGTCGCGGTACTGCATCAAGCTCGTGTCAAAAACCAAAAAATGGCCCGGCGCGCCGATGGCTTGGAGGGAAACCCCCAGTCGGCGGGCCACGGCGATCATCACCACCGACAGCGTGATCGGCATGCCGATCCGCCGGGCGACCACGAGGTCGAGCATCGAGTTTCGGGGGTCGTAGTAGTCAGCAGTGTCACCGCGAAAGCCCGCGGTACCGAACAAGGCGCTGCAGATTGCAGCCGCGTTGGGTTCTGAAACGCCAGCTGCGAGCGCGTCAAGTTGAGCGCGGAAGTCCTCGAGGTCGATGGTGGGCCCAGTACGGCACTGGGCGACACCGAAGAGCGCCTCCTCAATCGGTACGTCATCAGGATCGGTGATGAAACGCCGCAATGGCTCCGGTAGGTCCACGACATTTACGGTACCCAAGGCTGGGTAGCGAACTTCGCTACGCTCGGCCGGTGCATCACCCCTTCCTTGCGACCGAAGGACCTATCGGGTTCGCTCACCGAGGCGGCGCCGGACCGCACCCAGAGAACACCGAGCGGGCGTTTCGTCACGCGATGGACTTGGGTTTCCGATACCTCGAGACTGATGTGCACGTGACAAGCGATGGTGTGCTTGTGGCGTTCCACGATGACCGCCTCGACCGGGTAACCGACGCCACCGGGGCACTCGCCGAGTTGACGTGGGACGACGTGTCTCACGCCAGGGTCGCAGGAACCGATCCTGTGTTGCGGCTCGAGGAGATGCTCGAGGCCTTTCCTGATGCCTTCGTGAATATCGATCCCAAGGCCTGGAGCGCAGTCGAGCCACTTGCGGAGACGCTTGTTCGGATGGACGCGCTCGACCGGGTCTGTGTCACCTCCTTCAGTCGACGCCGGACGCTTGCGGTCAAAAAACTCACCGGTGATCGACTCTGTACCGGAGGGGCTGCTGGCGCTGTGGTCCAGCTGTACTCCGGGATGCCGTTGCGGATGCTTCGTGGCATCGATGTGCTTCAGGTGCCGACTCGGGCCGGTGGCCGAGAGATTGTGACCGAAGGTTTCGTTCGCAGAGCACAGCGCCGGGGCATTCATGTGCACGTCTGGACGATCGACGATCCAAGCGAGATGCACCGCCTCCTTGATCTCGGTGTCGATGGAATCATGACCGACGAGCCGACCATCCTGCGGTCGGTATTCCTTGAGCGAGGCATCTGGCCGGGCTGACGCCTCGCGCTCCGCCCCAACCCCGAGGACAGATTTCGATCGAACGGTGGATGGAGTTGGGGAAAGATCCCCAGCGCTTGTGGATTCCCGGTGGGAAAGTGCCCGACACCTGTGGATTTGTTCGAATCCTCTTGCCAGGCGCTTGCGGCAACAACATGATGGGCGTTGTCGAAGCAGACGATCCGAGGCACGGGGGTCGAGCGACTGGGAAGAGCGCAAGCTCGGAACGTTCGCTCGAAGCCCAGCCAAGGGGCTGGAAGTGGAGGCACCGATTCGATCAGGCTGAGTCTTTCGGGGCGAGGCGGATCGGCCGGAGACACCGCTGATGCGGTGGTCGATCAACCGCAGTCGCCTGACGAGGGCGAGTGTGGGACGGGAGGCCATCGAATCGCACCATGGTGATCTCGCCGGCAATCCCGAGTCGCACTGCGGAGTGCGGGGAGGGGCCGGAGAGCGCTCCCAAGGTGAGGGGTCAGGGTGACCAGGTCACGGACCATGCTGACGGGCATGAAACCGGAGCGGGTCGCTCGGTACCGCCGGGTACCGGAGGCTGATTCAGGTACGACAAGGCGTGAGACGTTCTCGCTGAGTCAGATCAGGAGGCCACCCTCGTACGGGGTGATCTTTCGAAAAACATCTGGACCGTCGGGTCCGAGATGTCAGGTGAGCGGGTCGATTTGAGGCCCCGAGGAGTTGAGTTCGTGAAAGCGAGCGAGGCTACTCGGGGTCTCATCCTTTTTGGAGCGCTTCGCTCTTTGCTGGCTCAAGCAAGGGTCCTTCAGATTCGGATGCTTCGATCGGCTTGCGCACGGCGATACGGGCCCGGCGTGCACACGGTGATACGGGCCCGGTGTGCACACGGTGATGCGGGCAACGCGCGCGTTCATATGTCAGGCTCGCAGTATGGGCGAGTTGATGATCGAGTGTCCGCGGTGTGGCGACCCTGCGACCGAGGCCTATTACGGTCCCTGTACATCGTGCCGAACTGAGCTGCGCGCAACCCTCGGTGGCGATGCGACCGATATGGCTGCAGTCGAGTACGAGCCAAAGATGAACGTGACACCGAACGCGGTGGCGCTCAAGGACGACTAGACGCTCAAGGACGACTAGACCAGAACGTCGTCGGGTGGCGGGCCGAACCGGCCCCGGAGATAGTCCCGGATTGCCTTCACCCGGCCGCTCGGCGACCAGTGCAGGCCGCGAGCCGGTGGATGCACCATGCCGACAGGAAGCTGGATCAGCGCAACGACTATCCGGAACCAAGCATGCCGCCGACCAAAGTGCTCGCGCAGCATCAGCAGGGTGTTTCGGAGCTGAAGATACGCAACCCGTTCGATCGAGGCGCTCATCCCGGGGTTGCGAACGGTTGCGCCGTGGATCAGCCCACAGTCCCATCCGCAGGCCTTCGCCCGCAATGCCAACTCTGCCTCTTCGCAGTACGCGAAGTAGCGCTCGTCGAACAGGCCCACCTCCTCGATGCACCTGCGCCGCACGAGCATGAGGGTTCCATGCGGGTAGCCGGAAGCCTCGAAGCCCTCATCGACCGTCGGCTCGGCATCGATCGTGCCAAGGAACGGATCGATCACTGGTACCTTGCCGTCGCCGACATCGGCAGAAGCCATGCCAACCGACGGGCGATTCTCTAGTTCGTCGAGCATCCGTTCAAGCGTGTCTTCATCGGGCAGCGCGTCGTGGGGCGCAATCGCAATCCACTCGGTGTCGTGCGTTCGTAGCCAGAGACGGATACCGACGTTTCCACCCGGTCCGAACCCCAGGTTGGCCCCCGTCGCGACGAGTTTCGCCGGGCCGATCAAGCGGGGCAGCGCCTGCATCGTGTCGGCGTCACTACCGTTGTCGACCACGACAATCTGCGTCGGAACGGTTTGGCTGGCGAACGACGCCACCGTCCGCACGATGGCATCGGCGCGGTTGCGATGGATGACCACGACAGAGACGGGTGCGTGTGACATGCGGGCCGAAGCATATGCCGGCAAGGGTCTGAGCCCGCCTTGAGGGCAACAGCGAGTGGCGCGTAGGCGCTAGCGCTGCGGTAGTTCGGTTGGCCTGATCGGCGCGGGAAGATCGGTCTCACCCATGAGCCAGCGATCGACTGCAGCGGCAGCCGATCGGCCCTCTGCAATCGCCCACACGATCAGGCTCTGACCGCGACCCATATCACCGGCAACAAACACACCGTCAACGTTCGTAGCCCACAAGTCATCCCGGGCCACGTTTCCCCGTTCGTTCAGATGAACGCCGAACTGCTCGGTGAGCGCTCCCTGTTCGGGACCGGTGAAGCCCATTGCAAGGAAGACCAACTGGGCTGGGAAATGTTGCTCACTCCCCGCTACGGGCTGGAAGGTGACTCGGCCGTCTTGCACGACCTGTTCGACCCGAACGGTGTCGAGCCCGACGACATCGCCGTCTTCGTTGCCGACGAAGCGGACCGTATTGATGCTGTACTCACGATCTCCCCCTTCTTCATGGGCCGAGCTGATCCGGTAGATCATCGGCCAGGTCGGCCACGGGTTCGCATCAGGACGAGCCTGCGGAGGGCGCGGCATGATCTCGAACTGGTGGATCGAGGCGGCCCCGTGGCGGTGAGATGTACCGAGGCAATCGGCACCAGTGTCACCACCGCCGATGATGATGACGTCCTTGCCAGCCGCCGAGATCGGAGCAACGGCAAGGTCGCCTTCTTGCACCTTGTTCGCTCCCGGCAGGAATTCCATCGCCTGGTAAATGCCGCCGAGGTCTCGGCCATCGATTGGCAGATCACGGGCGTGGGTTGCCCCGCACGCCAAGACAACGGCGTCGTACTCGGCTCGGAGCTCATCGGCACTGACGTCGACGCCGATAGTCGTGTCGACACGGAACTCCGTGCCTTCGGTCTTCATTTGCTCAAGTCGGCGGTCGAGATGCCGCTTCTCCATCTTGAATTCGGGAATGCCGTACCGGAGCAAGCCCCCGATGCGGTCCGCTCGCTCATAGACCACGACCTGATGGCCGGCGCGGGTCAGTTGCTGCGCAGCGGCGAGGCCAGCTGGGCCCGACCCGACGACAGCCACCCTCTTCCCGGTCTTCGAAGAAGGAAGGATTGGTACCACCCATCCCTCGTCCCACGCCCTATCGATGATCTCAACTTCGATTCGCTTGATCGTGACGGGAGGCTCGTGGATTCCAAGCACGCACGCGGCCTCACAAGGGGCAGGGCAAAGACGTCCGGTGAACTCCGGGAAGTT
>Ga0115551_1003055_pt1 | contig 9988 bp, 10 predicted proteins | sample COGITO_mtgs_1103_FD_87179 | JGI IMG/M metagenome (GOLD analysis project Ga0115551, IMG submission 87179) | Pelagic marine microbial communities from North Sea - COGITO_mtgs_110321 | ecosystem: Environmental > Aquatic > Marine > Epipelagic | place: Germany:Helgoland, sampling site Kabeltonne... | reverse complement strand
TGTTCTTGTGAATGATACCGTGTACTGCATCAATCAATGAAGTGGTCATGGTTTATTCCTATTCGTTGTCGTACAACACGATTCTATAGTGACGAACCTCTATAGTCTCACCGTTTAGTTCGTGTTTATCAGTTAAATGTTTCTTAGCACATTCAATAGCGTGCTTAGTACCCGGACTTCTACCGTCCCAGAAGAAATAAGCAAAGTCTCCATCTTTAACCATTTCCAAATTACGAAGTGCACCTGCCTTCTTACCTTGTCGGTCCCAAAGGGCTTTGTGTAACTTAAATGCATACCCTCGCTCTTCGGCATACATCTTTGCCAACGTATCAGTACCACGGGCACCGCCTGACACTATAATAATCTCAGTATGATACCCCTGTGGTCTTTCACGATACAGCTTTTTGATAGCATCGTCTAATACATCACAAAGTAATTTGTAGTTAAGAAAGTTTCTACCTCCACCTATTACAAATCTAAAGTAATCTCTACCCATATTACTTCTTCTTAAGCCAGTATGGCGTATACTTACCAGCGCGCCAGTTAAGTAAGTCCATAGTTGATAAGAACTTTAATGGGTTCTTCTTTTCAATTTCAGTTGGTTGCCAATACCCGCGTGTTTCAGATAGTATCATATCCCAATCACCACCTAAGGCTTTAATGTCTTTATAAAGAGTCTCAGGTGTACACATGATATCATCGTAGCCTTTCCACAGGGTACTAATCTGACATAACTCAGAGGTAATCTCTAGCGCACGTCTTAACTTAGCATCTGCATCGATGATACCACGAACACTAGTACGGGATAATGCAACGTCTGGATATAGGTCTAGAGCATAACTTCTATCATTACCATTGATACCATACTTACGGGTTTTGATATAATGAAATTCAGACAATCCTACTAGCAAACCATCTCGCTGTGATGCCACTAGTTCAAATGGCAATCCAGTTGCACCACCTTTAGAACGCAATGCTTGAATGGTGATAAGTTGTAAGTCAACATCACCTATCATTCTATCGCCACCATCTTTTGGATATAAAGGTGTCTTATCAGATTTGTTTTGTAATACATTGGCAGATAGACAGCACCAAAGAATATTAGTTAGGAATGAGTAGTTCTCAGGTACACGTTTAAACTTCGTATCCTGCTTTAAGAACGTCAACTGCTTCTTAGAAGGAGCGTATTGGTCCATTACTATCTCATTACCTAAATGAGCCGTTGCTGTTACGTACAGTCCGTTAGCTGAGGTGACCTTAGGCATCTGCATCATCATTTGTGATTTAGCTGCTGCGGTCTTCATAGCCTCTACGTTTAATCCAGACTCACCAATACCGTGCTTATCGTAAATAGCATCGACTGAATCAATAGGCATCATGGATAAAGAATCAATACCTACAAAGGTAGGGGTAATGATTTTGATGTTCTCACCCTTGTCATTTAAGAACGGGGTAGTAATATAAACACCCTTCCCACCAATCTTGTCCTTACCGTACTTCTTAAGCATGTCAAAGTAACTATTACCTGACATAGTCGTATCTGTAATGATAACACGATTTAGTTCGTCTAATCCCAATCCTGCTAGAAAGTCATATTGGTCTGCTAAGTGTTCTACTCGGGTAGGGTTCATTGAGTTTTCAGAGTCGTATATTAAATACGGGCTAGGGTTACCCATTAGGTCTTGTGGGTCACCGTATCGGTTCATAGCACTGAGATTGAAGAAATGCATCACCGTGGTCTTGTACGTATTACCTTTACCACCTACACCTGTAAAGTGAGCTAAACCACCAGACAGTATAGATTCTCCATGCTTACCTGTATGGTACGCACCTGTGGGGATATCAAATAAGCAGCCTATATTTAAGGCAGGTCTTATTTTAGCCACTTTAGTAAAGAAGTCTGTTGCGTTACTCATGGGGAAATCCTTGATAAATGGTTAAATTATTGTTAGTCAAATGATAGCTAGTTAGCGTAATTACTTACCGTTGACGGCATAAGTGGTAGGTGTTAACCTACCACTACATTATGCTTATTGAGTTTATTCTGATGATTATTAACATCGTTATATTCCATTAGGACTACTTTAAAAACCATAAGTGTATCGTTCTTCATGTAATCGGTGTTCGGAGCATAACGTATCCAATCGGGCGTAGATATATCAACATCATCTAATGTAAAGTTATTACCTAGAATATCCTCTTTAGTAAGTTCAGCAAGTGCACTATTGCCCCAGACCTTATCCCAAAATAACGCGGGGAGTGAGAACGTATCGCTGGAGGGCGTAAGGTCAGTACAAAGTATATAAAGTCTATTGTAGTTAACCCTACATCCGCATTTAATGATGAGGTAGTTAAACAACGTAGTGATGTAAAACAACCTCTTCATCCGTTCAGGCATTAGTATACTTACTAAGTACTGTAAAAGTTTCTTATGCCATGACATAGTTTCTCCTTAAAGAACGCGTAAGTTGGCGTGACCCGAGGACCAGATACCTACATCTTCATCTGCCTTAATTATAATCGCATGTCTGAACCCATAATCTGATTCACTCCACGTTAGTATTGAAACCGTAGGCTTCACCTTCTTTAAAGCAGCTAACGCATTGCGAGTGGGGATATCTATACCGAAGGTTAACTTAATGTCTTTCTTTTCAGTCTTACCTTTAACGTTACGATAATCTACTTCTAGTTCCAATACACGAACAGCTGGGTCAAGTGTAGGTTTAAGTTCGTAAACAACTTTCTCTTGCTTACCCTTCCCTTTAGTCACTTCGTCATATAATAAATCGGTGATATCGGTCAGACGCCAATCTTCATCCAAGTCATTGGCAATAACTTTCTCTAATCTACGTTCCATTGTGGATAACATAGACATTAAGTTAAACGCTAAACGGGGAGGATTAACTTCTTGTGTGATGTTAGTTTTATCCACTGTCTCTAAGTCACGATGGCCGAAACGTTTAGACATATGGATGGTACCATTCTCACTCAATTCATGGTAAACCTTAGCACTGAAGATAGCGTCGGTCTTAGCAGTAAAGAGTAATTGTTCATCCTTACCCATGAGGTTATCTTGAAAGTCACGTACTTTCTCAAGATGTTCATCCGGTTCTTTTAAGAACAACACACTGTGTGCTGCCTCAGACTCAGGCTTACCAATTATCTCATGGTTACCACAATGATAGATAGTGTGGCCTTGGCTAGACAGTAGGGCACCTGTACGGGTATTGAAGTACCAGTGCTTATGTGAGAACATTCTATTGTAGTTAGATGCTTTCACTTTCCCATGTTTCTTGATAGGTACCGCTTCACTAAATGACTGTGCGTGACCATTGGTTGATAACATTACACCTTTAGTTGCATTTCTATCGGCATGTTCATTACCGATGTTACCACTGTGACCTTTAATCCATTCCCAGTTAACATTAGCATCTTGCTTATAGCTATCGACATCGTCTATAAAGGTTTTCCAATGTACAGCATTAGGCACATCGCTACCGTCATGACGTTTCCAATTATTTCTATTCCACTTAACATGGTTATATTGAATTCCTTCAAGCATGTACTTGGAGTCGGAGTAAATGGTAAGTTCATCTACACCTTTTTCACGGGCTAGGTTAACTGCTTTATTTGCTGCAATCACTTCAGCTGCATTGTTAGTAGTTTCACCTTCAATGTATCCCCAGCCGTCATATGCATCATCGCCTATCTGACCATGGTAGCCCCAACCGCCGTAACCGCGACTAGATGGACGACAGCCACCATCCGTATAGAACGTTGCTTTAATACTTTCGGGTATAACGTTTTCTTCTTTTAAAGGGGCTTTATTCTCTTGGGTCATGAGGAGTTCCAATTATAGACTTATTAACATGTAATATGTTGGCTATGTAATTACGTACAAACAAGGATAAGGGAAACCCCTTATCCTTTAGGTTGGCATTCGCTATTAAATTTAACAATACTATCGTTAAATGCACTACTAACCTTAGTGGCGTAGTCGTAAAGTCCCTGTGCGTACTTTACAAATGCCCCGTAGGCGTCCTCAGGCTTATCGTAAGACGATAGGTCAGGCGAGGTAGGTATAGGGTCTATGTCAAGCGTAGGAAACTCTCTACCCTCACTACAGGCAACCAGTTGTTTATAATCCTCACTGTCGATATTATACGTAGTACTCAAATCCGCTATGTAGGTTCTAACGTATTGGTTATATTTTACCATGTCGTTAAGATAGGCCTGCTTAGGGTCTGGGTAATAGGTAGTAATGCTATCGCTTACATAATCGCTATATATCGGTGGTGGTACCAATGGGTTAGGCGGTGTGGTCTTGATTAACTTAAAGTTTACTCTTGCAGGTATCTCAACCTCAGGGTTAACTTCCACTACTGTTGCCTTTACCTCTACGGGTTGAGGTTTAAGTGATGCGCATCCCGATACTATCAGAATGATTGTAAATATGATAAATCTAATCATTGTCTTTATCCTTTCCAATCTTATCTAGCTGCTTAATAAGGTCAGCCATACTTTGATTGTCAGTCTCTGGTTTTGGTACCGTATCAGTGGTACAACTATTACCTATTGTCTTGCAATTATGTAAGTCTCTTTGTGCAGCTTCCAACTCTACCTTTAACTTGTTTATTTGCGCAGCAAGGTCATCGTTTTCTGTTATTAAATTAGCCCTATCCCTCTCTAATGCCGATAGTTTTATTTCAAGATTAGTTACCTTCTCTTGCAAGTCCCGCAGTTTCTTTTTACCCTCAGGACTTTCTACACCTTCCTTTTTAAGCTTGGCTACTTCCTTAGTTAAACTAGAGGATGTCTCTACTTCTTTAGTGTAGTCTAAGTACAGTATTACCGTACCAATAGCCAATCCTATCATCACCATATTAGATAATCGTTTACCAAAGGTAGAGGTTTGTCCTGACATTGGGGCCTTATCGCCCCTTAATAATGTGAGTAGAAAGGGTAAAAACTGTGGTAGTGCTTTCAATACTGCAATAAACATTTATTTATCCTCCCTATAACTAAAAGTATTAATTTTACTAACGTAGTGTCCCTAATAGACGGTACGCTTAAAGGAGCCATTGTTCATGAAACACCTTAAAGGGTTTATCACCATCAGTGACCTGGTAGACAACTCAGTAACCACTACCTCGGCAGTGGGTGAACTCTCAGCTACCAGCGCTAACTACCGTCCAGATAACCGTCAGTATATATCTGATTCCGTTTCTGGCATTCGTCTTCATCTATTCAGCACTAAGAATAGTGATGGTTCTAACTATACGTTGACTAAGCCTGACGTACTAGGGGAAGAGGTTTTAGAGTTTGCTAGCTACATAAATAGCGGAGCTAAGGCGGGCAGATTTACAATTAACGTAGAAGTATTTAATAACATCGTTAGAGCAGAACGTCCTGATGTAGCTGCTACTATGATAACCGGTGCTATGGTAAGTAGTGTTCAAGGTCACTTCTATCCTTCTTATGTTACTTGGACTGTGAATGGTACCGAAGTACGTATTTGGTTTGCCGATGGTGCATTCCGTCATCAGTTTGATGAGTTTACTATCATCCCCATTTCTCCAGTAGAGTCGTTGAATGATTTACATCGCCCTTACAGTGAAATCTCTAATCTTTTAGTAGAAGATACTAAACGTCAGATTGGAATTGCCAATCAGATATCTGCTAACTCTCCGTATACCTCATTACAGCCAGTAACGGTTCAGTGGTATGATAAACAAGGTACTACTATTAAAGACCTTACTTGGTTAGTAGTATTGTACGGTGTGGCAGGTAATAACCCTGATTCTATCAATAGAGCCTTGCGTGAGTATATACTTGCTAACAGCGACTTTACTGAAGTGGAATGGTTTGATGTTCACCCTAAGCTATTTAGACCAACTGAGTTTATCTTAGTTCCTATGTGGCATCGTGAAAGTATTCCGACCAATAGTTCACAGCCCGGTATTTATAGTCCTTCTGTTAATGTAAAGGAAATGTTAGATTTATCTGCGCCTGCATTACAGAACTATGACCAAGCACATATCGATAGTCACCTTGAATTCACTGCTAACATCTATAAGAGTTTAGCGATGACTGCAATTGGTGGTGAGGGTAATGTTGACGGTATAGTGGACTTCAGTGAACGTTTCCCTGACTACATGTTAGTAGATACCACTTCGTTAGACTTTAATAAGGTCTCCCCATTCACGCAAAACTGGATGATACTAATGCATCGCCAGCTCCTAGAAGCAGAGAACGCTAATGAGTTCTCTCAATTGGATGCTGACTTTTCCAGATTAAAACGCGATGGCGTGGACTTCATTGTGTCGACGTATGACGGTGTTAATTACCTAGTCGTACAGCGCACCAGCTTCATGGACTATTATAATGACTCAAGCTATTCCACCGATTAATGTCAGAGGGCTCTTTAACTTTAAAGAGCCATTCGCTACATTAGAAGATAAATACTTCACCGTTAGCGGGACAGTATCTATTCGTACTCTAGTGGGACAGGGTAAAGATATTCTAAACGATATCTACCTAACCAACGGATTAACGCAGGAAGATTACAATACTGACCTTGCAGCCAATGTAATTATTGTTACATTAATTACTGACCGTGGTGCACAACTAACCCTACCTAGCCAATATCTATTGACTCTACCTGAAATTAATACGGTAGATTATCAACATGTGGTCTTAGGTGTTTCGTTGGGTAATATACCTGTCGCCATGCCGTTAACCTATCTAAAGGAGCAACTTGCATCAATTACCTCTGAGACGGTAGGTATCACGCCTACCATTAATGAGTTTATTGTACCCACTGAAGGAACGGTTAGTCTAGATACACATACTGCACTAGAGGAGGCCAGAACCTTAGGTCTAGGACAGGTAGTAACTGCCCGTGGTCAATTAGATAAAGCGAATGCTGCTGTGGTATCGTTACAGGAAAAGGTAACTTTATTACAACAGGCACTGATTGCTAAGACGGCTGCTTTAGAAGCAGAACGTGCAAACAACCCATAAAAAAGAGACTGGGGATTACCCAGTCTCTTCTATGCCGTTATCGTATTTGTACGTGGGTATTATACTCACTAGGTAAGGTGACATTACTATCATCTAGTACACATATCTGCGCATTAGATAAACCACCAGAGAAAGAAGCGTAATGGTTAACTAGGAACAGTTGTGAAGCTTGTTCTGTATCAACCAATAACTTAATGTAATCCATTAATCGCTCACGGTGTTGTAAGTCAAACTTAGCGCCCGTCTCATCTAGGTACATCGGATAGTCATGTAAGTCCATGTAGTGCATGACTGTTATCATAAATGCAAAGTCTATTACTTCCTGTTGGCCCTCAGAGCCTTCAAGGATGTCTTTCGTTTGCTGTTCCCCATGTTTAATATTGATAGGGAACTTATAATCTAATGTACCTGATTCGTTAGCACAAGGCATTATCTCTAAACTATACGTCCAAAGCTTTGCAATGATGGCATTCATTTGTTCTAATAAACAACGCATGAATCCTTCTAACTGCTCTGCAATGATACCGGTAGTTGGTGAGAGTACCTGTGCAAGTACTTGCCATGCTTGTGAATCTAATTCCACTTCCTCATGACTTGCCTTGAGGTCTCGTATAATCCCCTCTAATGTATTCTTCTGATTCAACGTAGTCTGTAATGTAGATAATTCAGATTGTCTATCTTCCAAAGCCTCATCAATAAACTTCTGTTGGAACCCATCGAATAAAAGAGATTGTAAACGCGTTACTTCTTTTAACTTAGTATCACATTCATCCACACCTGTGAAGTAATTCAATATCTCCTGTTTACCTACCTGCAATTGCTTTAACTCATCCTTACTGGCACTGTGTCGCTTGTGTAAACTATCTAAGTCTATTTCTAATTGACTAAGTCTATTTTCAAAGGACGTATCGCCTGTAGGGGTAGAGCGAGTAATTTGTTCTAATGAGGCATTCAGCTGCGCTATTTGATTCTGTAAGGTGTTATAATTATCTTGAGATTCAACAGCGTGTGTAAAGGTAGAGAACTGTTCTATAATCAACGTAGGATTAGTATCGTAATACTTCATTTCGATGACCTTAGCCCACAATGGTTGTAGTCTTGGATAGTTACTGGTGATATTATTAAGGTTACGTAACGCAGCCCTATAATTATCAAACTCCCCATTCAACTCTTCTAATACTTTAACAGAAGTTTGTACACCCTCTTCTTCCTTAGAGAGTATCTCTAGTTGTACCTTACATTGCTCATGGTCGGTTTCAGAGATACCATCACGCCAGATATAACTACACTTAGGACACTTACTCTCACGAGCAGTTTCGATATGTGTAATGCGATGCCGTAACTTATCCATGCGATTATGAAGTCTATTCAGTTCTTCCTTGTACTGTTTAATCTTCTGGGCATTAATCTGATAACCTTCTCTATCGACAGCAGGTTTAATGTCAGTAGGGACTTCCACACACCAATCACGTAACGGGACATATACAGATTTAATATCACGCAGCATCGGTTCAGTATCTACTAAGTCTAATGAGTACTGTGAGGATAGTTTAATTTCGCGTTGGTCTACTAGTAACCTATCACGTCGTTGTGTTAACTCACCTACGCTGGCAGCGCCCATCTCTTGCATGGAGTTGACTATCTGAGTAATGCTCATCAACTCTTCTTCTTTACTTTCGATACTAGCGCTCATCTTACCTATTTGCACAGACAGTTCAGTCAACTGCTCATCAAACTGGTTAGGATGCGTATATCCTTTCTTAAACCATTCACTGTTAGATAGATTCAACGTACGCTTAGCAAGGCGTTCTAACTCGCCCATCAGTGCCCACACTTCTTTACCGGTATCTTTATAATTCGGCATAGAAGAATCACGTGCTTCTAGTAAGCCCGCTATTTGTTTATGACATTTATCTACACGCCCTCTAATACCCACTACGGTATCAACGTCCATTAACTTAACAGTCTGGTTAGCTAGACGTTCTTTAATGTGTTTAAGGGCACCTTGGGAGTCACGGTTATTTACTTTAACTTGTTCAAATACTTTATTAGCAAACGTTAAGTCAGTAGAACATAGTCTGGTAATCCATTCTCTTCTGCGTGTGGGTGACATTTGAGTAAAGCGTAGTTTACCTGTTAACACTTCTTTTAACTGAGTAGTGAAACCAAGTTCCTGCTCTACCAGTTCCTTCTGTACTACGCCCGTACCACCGGGATTCATTTCGTTCCCTTCTTTGATAAAGGAATGCTTAGCACCACGACCTATGTCAGAGCGTAGTAGGTAGGAGTTACCCTTAAAGGTCAGGGCGATTTCTTTATAACCACCCTTACGGTAATCTGAAGGTATGGCGGGTAAGGGAGTTAACTCCGCTAGTAAAGAAGACTTACCACTACCGTTAGTACCTAGAATAAGTTGTAAAGGTGAGTCAACTTGCATATCAAAGAACACGATACTACCTAGAGCGAATCGTTTATATTCAGATAGCGTAATGCGTTGTATTTTCATAGTCTCACATTCTGTTATTATTTATAGTCACAGGATGATAGGTGTATGTATTTTACGAAACGCGGACAAAAAAAGAGGACCTAAGTCCCCTTCTCTAGTATTTCATTAATCGCTGCTCTTATCCCCACAAGTATTGCGTGGGGATTTAATATAAGAGAAGGATTAGTGGGGTCGATGTATTGATCTTGCATCTCAGGCGTATGGGCTAGAATCTCATCACAGACCCTTATCATGTCTGCCATAGTTACTAAGTGCGCCTGTGTGTTAAACTCAGTCCACATTAAGGTAGTAAACAGATGTGTGAGTATCTCACTGTTAATGGATACTATCAACGCATGTTTAGGATCTACATCTTTCGGCTTGCCTCCACCTATGCTAACTACGTCTCCCATACAGTCCTCCTTATTGTAATTACACTATACTCTTAATTAATTTAATGCACGACTCTTCCAATGCTTC
>Ga0115551_1003053_pt1 | contig 9993 bp, 10 predicted proteins | sample COGITO_mtgs_1103_FD_87179 | JGI IMG/M metagenome (GOLD analysis project Ga0115551, IMG submission 87179) | Pelagic marine microbial communities from North Sea - COGITO_mtgs_110321 | ecosystem: Environmental > Aquatic > Marine > Epipelagic | place: Germany:Helgoland, sampling site Kabeltonne... | reverse complement strand
TTCTTCGCCTTGGCCGCGGAGGACGCCGCCTCCGCCTTGACGCGCATCTCCGCGGCAACCTTGGCGTAGGGGTTGAGCCTGTCCATGGCGGACTTGTTCTTGAGCGGGTTCCTCTTCATGGGAGCGTGCGCGCGGTTCTTGCCCTCCTTGGGGGCGTTGATCGCAGACTGAATCTCGTCGCTGTTGATGACGCGGGACAAGTCGGATTGCGCCATGATGTTCGTAGGCGGCTTCCACCCCTTCTTGGCGGATGACTTCACGGAGGAGGTGCCGTAGATGGCGTCGAGCTTCTCAAAGGCGGACTTGGTCCAGATGATGAAGCGGCCGACGTGGCCACCGGGCGCGAGGGTGAGGAGCCCGAGGCGGTCCACGGAGCACAGCTCCACGCCCGGGATGTTCCTCATGGCCTTCGTGATGCCGGAATCGTTGGCGTAGACGACGAGGGGACCCTTGCGCTGGACGTAGCGGCGGTTCCTCATCTTACCCTTACCGGAGCGGAGGTTGCGTGACGCCTTGACCTTCTCGATGTCGGCGTAGGCGCCGATCTCTTGGAGGAGCTTGACCGCCTTGGCCGTCTTGGTGATGGATTCCGACGAGTCGTCGAGGACGAGGGGCACCTCCGGGACGGATTCGACGTGGTGGCCGCGAGCCATGAGGAGGGAAGGGACCGCGGAGGCGGCGAGCGCGGAGCAGACGGCGTAGCGCTTCTGCTTGAGGTTCACGCGCCTGTGCCACCTGCGCCAGGTCTGTTGATTGAAGAGGTGGGGCGGAGGAGGTCAGATTGTGTCAACCCTAAATAACCTGATGGATGGAGGAAATACAGCGGGATCCGGGACGCGCGGCGGCCCGCGCGTGTGGCGCGATGCGACGATGGACACGGGCCGTGGACGTCACGGATGACACATCCACGCCGATCGTGAGCCGTTCGATCGTCCAATCGCGCGCGCGACGGCGTCGAGCGCCCCGGACGCGGGCCCTCCGGCTCTCGCTCTCATCATCTGCGAAAAACCCTAGAGCAGCGATGGGCAAAGGCGCACCTTGGTGGGGGCGAACATGCGACCGCCGCGGCACATGTTTCCGAACGCACCCTGGCCCGCGCGGTGGGTACCACCACCGGGGACACGGGGAATACGGGACACGGCGCGACCGGTACCCCAGGACTCGGCGGCGGTGTTGTGACCGGCGAGCTTGTTCACGGCGTACGCCTGGCGGTTGTTCTTGTTCAGGCCGGTGTGAACGGCGTTGACGATGTCCGGACGGATCGGGGACAGGAAGACCTCGGGGAGCTGAACGGTGGCAGCGGAGCCCTGCACCGCGACGGTGGGGAGAGCAGCAGGCATATTGCTTGGTAACGGAAGGGTCGAGACGCGCGTTCCGGCTACTTGTAAAGAGGGATGGCCGACGGCAATCTTTCGGCTTTTGGCCGCTTCGACTTTCATTGGGAACCAAAACTTACTTCGGGGTTTTCGGAAATTTCCCAGTGTGCGTCACCCAGATAATTGGCTAATATGGGTTAACAAGTTCATCTTCTGACCGAGTCACCTGTGTCCCGATGAGTTTCTCGTGTGCATTGCAAGTCCTCTCTGTGCATCACGTTCACTTTCACCGTCGCACCCGAGAGCGGACACCCGTCGTCGCCATGGACGTCGACGCCTTCGTCGCCGCGAGCGATGCGTATCCGATACCCACCTCCCCCGACGGCGCACCGATCCACTTCTCCTACGGCACCGCCGGCTTCCGCACAATCGGCGACGTCCTCGCGTCCACCGTGTTCCGCTGCGGCGCGGTCGCCGCGATACGATCGTCCGTCACCGGCAGGGCGACCGGGATGGTGGTGACCGCCAGCCATAACCCCGAACGCGACAACGGCGTCAAGCTCGTGGACTGCGACGGCGGGATGCTCCCCGTCGCGTGGGAGCGCCACGCGGAGGCGATCGCCAACGCGCCCACCCACGACGCGCTACGAGCCGCGATCGAGCTCGCGCAGACACCCGCCGAGGCGCACCTCCCACAACACAACCATCCCCCGCCGCACGCACCGACACCCCCGCCGCCGCACGTCTTCCTCGCGAGGGATACCCGACCCACCGGCCCGGCCCTCGCGGCCGCCGCCAAGGCGGGCGCGGAAGCCATCGGAGCGCAGGTCACCGACTGCGGTCTCATGACCACACCGCAACTCCACTACGTCGTCTACGCGTCCTATCGGAACCATCCGTGCGACGAATCTGATTACTTCGCCAGGCTCGCGCGTGGGTTCGGAAACATGGTACAAGGAGTCGCAGGAGGTACCACGCACGATGCAGCGAGTACCATCGTCGTGGACTGCGCGAACGGCGTGGGCGCCGCTAAGCTCGCGCCGCTAAGGACCGCGCTCGGGACTGAGTGCGTGTTGACGTTGGATCCCCGAAATTACAAGTACGGGCGGCCGGGGTCGCTGAACAACGAGGTGGGCGCGGATTTCGTCCAGAAGGAGAAGACGTGCCCGATGCACGGAGGGTTCGACGGCGTCGGGGCCGACGCGCGGTGCGTCAGCGTCGACGGCGACGCCGACAGGCTCGTCTACTTTCGCAAGATTAACACGGCGCGAAAAGGTGAATCTGAATCTAATGACGACTCTCAAGTCGAGCTCTTCGACGGGGATAAGATCGCGGCGCTGATGGCGACGCGCGTGGCGGACCTGTTGAAACGATGCGCGCCGAACGCGTTCGACCCGCCGCTGCGCGTGGGCGTCGTGCAGACCGCCTACGCCAACGGCGCGTCCACCGCGTACGTCCGGGATACATTGGGTTTGGAAGTCGCATGCACCGCCACCGGGGTCAAGTTCCTACACCCCGAGGCGGAAAAGTTCGACGTGGGGGTGTACTTCGAAGCTAACGGCCACGGAACCGCCGTGTTCTCCGACCAAACCCTATCGCGCCTCGACGACGCCATCGCGAGGGCGTCCAGCGACGAAGGCGACGGCGAGGAGAGCGACCAGTGCGCCGCGCTGAAGGAAATGAAAGCCATGACAGAGGCCATCAACCCCGCGGTCGGCGACGCTCTGTCGGGGATCCTCGTCGTCGAGGCGATTTTGTTAGCCAAAGGATGGGGCCTTGACGAGTGGGGGGAGATGTACGCGGACTTACCCTCGAAGCAGGTCAAGGTCATGGTGAAGGACCGGGCGGTCATCACGACTACGAACGCGGAACGGATCGCCGTGACTCCGAATGGTGAGTTTATTTTCGTATGCGTACGGGCAATTAGAATGACTGACACGTGTATTTGGTGTATACAGGGATGCAAACCGCGATCGACGCGGCTGTTGCCAAGTATGGGGCGGACGCGAGGGCTTTCGCGCGGCCGAGTGGGACGGAGGACGTCGTGAGGGTGTACGCTGAGGCGGCGACGGAGGTTGGGGCGAGTGAGCTGGCGAGGGAGGTGTGCGGGGTGGTGCACGACTTCGCGGGGGGCGTCGGGGACAGGCCGTGAGTGATTGGCAATTGCCTGTGCCGGTGTAATATACATTTAGGGTTAGATTTACTGACGAGTTTGCATGCGTGCACGGTTGGGTTTTGATGGAAATAGGAAATAGGATCTAAAAACGACGCTTGGAAGAAGATACGGTGCCGGAAAAACGTGGTGTTTGCCACCAAATTTGGGGGCGGCACGATGATGGCGAAGGGCGCAACGGCGTCCGCTGTCAACCCCGACTGGGCGGCCATGTTCGGGTCCCTGCTCAACGCGGAGACGCTGGGCATGGCGACGTTCGTCTACGCCGTCGCCTTTGTGGCGTTCTGGCTCGGATGGTACGCGCCCGCGCCGATTTTGTCGCGTTCGATCGCACGATTATTCCGCAAACCGTGATTCTTGACAACCGCTTCCGGGTCCACCTCTCCCGCTCACCCGTCCGTCCCTCGCCTCCCCGCGCCTCGCGTCCACAGGAAGATCCGGTCGTTTCGCCCGCCCAAGCAGGAGCGGTTCTCCACCACCGCGCACGTCATCCGCGCCTTGAACGACGAGACGTACGACCAGTCCATCCTGACCCAGGCGAACCTCGCGAAGATATGCGGCATGCTCCCGAAGTGGATCACGTTCCCGGAGAAGGACCGCGTGCCGTGGCTCAACCGCGCGGCGCAGCAGTGGTGGCCTTTCCTCAACCGCGCCATCTCCAACTCGGTCGTGGACGCCGTGGAACCCATCCTGAACAAGCTCGTGCAGGGCAGTCCAATCAGGAATTTACACTTTTCTAAATTCACGCTCGGCACGGAGCCCCTCGTTTTCGCGTCCGTCGCGTGCGTCGACGACGTCCCGAACGAGGTCGGCCTAGAAATCGAGTTCAAGTGGGTCGCTAAGGAACCGGAGGTGCAGCTGGACGTCTCGTTACTCGGCATGGTGCTACCAATCGCGATCGATAAGTTGGAAGCCTTCGGGACGGTGAGAATCGTCTTCGGGCCGCTGTGCGATTGGTGGCCCGCGTTCTCCGACATGCAGGTCGCGTTCATCGGCAAACCCAAGATCGACCTCGACCTACGCTTGATCGGCGGAGACATCACAAAGTTCCCGGTCGTGGAGCGGCTGTTGATGAACCTCATCAAGAACGTCCTCACGAAACTCATGACTTGGCCCAATCGTCTGGACATTCAGATCACCGAGGACCAAGGCGCTCGATGCACGGCACGCGCGGGTATCGTGCGCATCACCATCAAAAGAGGCACGAACATGAGCAAAGGGAACGCGCTCGGAGGGAGCGTGTTCAGCACCAAGGCGACGCCCGCGGTGGAGATTGTCGCGATCGACGGAGAGTTCGGAGCTCCAAAGACGACTCGGGTAAGTTTGACTTTAATTCTCGTACGGGCAATTAGACTGACGTACGTATTCATTCACAGGTCACGTCCTCGTGGCGCCAATCTGGGGAGGACCCGCAATGGGAGGAGACGTTCGAGGTGTTCGTGCGGGACGCGCGGAACACCGTGCTGAACATGTGCGTCGTGGACACGGACGCCATCGTGGGGCCGTCCATGGGGTCCTTGAAGCGCACGATGACGCTGGCGGCCAGACGATCGAAGAGACGGTATGAATCGGACTCCGATTCCGACTCCGGATCGGCATCCGACGGCGACTTCAACGCCGCCGACGTCAAGGTGGCGGGCGGCAAAGACAGCGTCAAAGCGCTGCGCACTGATAAGCAGGCCAACAGCTGGAAGGGTGAGAAATCGCTCGCCAAGTCTGCCATGTCGGTCATGGGACGTGTCAAGTTTGAAGTCGGACAGCTGTACGATTCTCCGAACGTAAAGCTTGAGGAGACGGTGAGTTTATTTTTATTTACGTATGGGCAATTGGAATGACGTCGTGTTTATTTTACAGGTGCCGTTGAAAAAGACGAAGAGCGTCGGTGGCAAGATGCTCAGCGCGTTCTCCAGCGTGAACCCCGAGAACATGCCCAAGCTGACGTACGCGTGCGAGTTCATCCCACTGGACGACGACCCGGAGCTCGAGGAGAAGCGAATGACGCGACTCGCGGGCGTCACCGAGACCGACTTGGAGACTCTTCACACGACTGAAAATGAAAAGTCCTTCGACGTGGAGGATTTCTGCGGCGTCCTGCACTGTAAGCTGTTGAGAGCCACGAACTTGGTATCGCGCGACGCGAACGGGTACAGCGACCCGTTCGTCCGTTGCGGCTTTGGGCGTCAGATCCACAAGAGTTCGGTAAAGTACGAGACTTTGCACCCGGTAAGTTTCTTTTAGTTCTCGTATGGGCAAGCAATTGGACTGACGTTGTGTTTTGTTCACAGGTGTGGGACGAGACTTTCGACTTCATCGTTTCGGTGGACGACGTGTTCGATAACCGGAAGCTCGAGTGCGAGGTTTGGGACCGCGACCCGTACGGCGTCCGCGACTACATGGGCAAGGTCAAGGTGGACCTGAACCCGCTGCTGCTGCGGATCAAAGACCTACCCCCAGCCCCCGGGCAGGCGTACACCAAGACGCTGAAGATCAACGAGGAAATCGCGGAGTGCGCCAGTGGCCGGCTGGAGATGGAGTTTCAATTTTACCCCGCGAAAGGGTACACGCGAGGACTCGGCTCGAAAACGTTTGGCTCGAGGAAAAAACGCGGGAGCTGGAACGAAGGCAAGGTGTCGAACGAGCTGACGATCGACACGGGACCCTCCGGCGCGGTGACACCGGCCGGTCGATCGCTAAGGGGCGGGACGGGTGGTGGGTTGACCGCGGACGGCGACGCTCCCGCGAGCCCGCTCCGGCAGGGGAGTATTCGTTCACCCGCGAGCAAGCGCGGTATGATGGCGCTGGCGGAGGAGTTCGTCGAGCGCGAGGGTACGCTGAGCGTGGACGGCACCGACGGGAAGTCGTTGGACAGCGAGATCAAGGCTCTGAAGAAGGAGAAACGGAAGACGGACAAGGCGAAGGCGAAGAAGGAGGGCGGCGGGTGCTGCTCGTGTTTCGGAGGGGGGAAGAAGGGGGCGAAGGGGGGGAACGGCGGGAAGGGCGCGAAGGGTCACAAGGGCGGGAACGCGTTCCTGGCGCGCATAGAGGAGGTGGCGCCGGACTCGCCGGACTCGGTGTTCCAGGAGCTGCCGTCGCCGCGGCCGTCCGACGCCGCCGCGTGATGAGAGACTGAGTAACTGTTATTGAGCTCCTCGAGCTAACTTATCACACGTCACCTCGTTTTACCCTGGCGCTGGGCGTCGTTGTTCGGGTCCACGGGCGGCGACCACGTGTGTCGCTCACTTGAACCTGAACCCTTTCTTGGCGACGCCGCCGTTCGGGGCGCCGTTAGTGACGAAGCGCGAGCCGTCGCTCTTGATGTACACGCGCCCTTCCTCCTCCTTCGCCTCTTTTTTGTCCCTCTTGGAGCACACCACGAGCGCGCCGACCACGAGACCGAAGACCGCGGGGAGGTACCAGTTGACGTCGCCGTCGGAGTTCCCGGACGTCGCCTTTGTCTTCTTTGGCGCGGCGGCTCCGTTCGTGACGGGCGGCGGAGGCGCGGGGACGGGCGTGGGCGGGTCGTAGGTCGTCATCGGTTTGTGACCGCGTCAAGATAAGGAGGCGACGTTTGCTTTGGTTATTAGTTAGACTCTGTGCCGTCCAGTCAGCCCTCGGATCGTCGTCACGTCCCGTGTCTTCCCCATCGGAACGGCCGATGGGTGATGACGCATCGTATCGGGCGGCGATACGATACGAGCGGAGACACAAACTCCACGCGCGCGACACCGACGCACGCCAGTGACCCATCTCCTTCAACGCACACCCAACACACGTCATGGCCCTCCTCGTGACCTTCCCCGCGCCGCGCCTCGTCGCCTCGCGCCTCCTCTCCGGACGCTCCCTTCGCACGCGCCTCGGCGGCCGCCACCACCAAAAGGCTTTCGGGCTCCACGCGCGCGCCTCCGCCGCGGATAAGCAGGCGGAAACAAAGGTAGAGTACCTGGACTGCACGATATCCGGCACCACGTGGCTCATTGTCAGTGAAGCCTTCTCCTCGTCAACCTGAATGCCCGCTCTTTCCCGCCGCATCCACGACCTTCCCTCCCGCGCGCGCCTCCTTCACTTTCCACTTTCCACAACCTTCTTTCCGTCGCATCGGACGAACCGTCGTGGCTCGCCCGATATCCGAGTCAGCAAACTGATATCACTTCGAAAGTTGGAAAGGATTCTGAAAGACAAGCTCGTTTTGCCAACTTTTACCCCGAATCCGCAGGCGCAGCAGCAGCAGCAGACTGAGAAGCAGGCCGAGCAGCAGTCCCCGGCGCCGGGCACTCCGTTCCGCCGCCTCGGTCCCCTCGCCCGCGGCACGCAGCTGTCGCAGCTGGGCGGATCCAGCCCGATGAACCTCTTCAGCTTCGTCGACCAACTCGCAAACGCCATGACCGACGACCTCGCCGGTGAGTCATCACTTTATCACACAAACCTCTCATCAAACAATCCCCCGTCAATCCAATCCAATCTCTCAATCCGATCCAATCCATCTCCATCTCCATCTCCATCTCCATCTCCAGCACTGCGCGTCACCAAACGCCGCCTTCCCTCACTCTACCCACCCGCAGCGATGATGCCCTTCGGGCACAAGGACTCCGTCGGTACTTTCCCCAACCACCTCGCCTTCCCGTACGACATCGTGGACAAGCGAAGCGAATACGTCATCACCGCGGACATTCCCGGCGCGTCCAAGGACATGGTGGAGGTGAGCGTGGACGACGACCGCGTGCTGCACATCGTGGACGAGCGCGCGGACAGGCACGAGGAGCGCGGCGGGAGCGAAGCCGACGGTACGTTTATTTTTATTCACTTATGGGCAATTTGAGTGACGTCGTGTTTTTGTTCACAGGCGCCAAGTACGTGGTTTACAACCGATCGTTCGGTCGGTTCGAGCGGAACTTTCAGTTGCCGGACGACGTCGAGGACGGCGCGATCGAGTCGACGATGAAGAACGGTGTGCTGATCGTGCGCGTGCCGAAGAAGAAGGAGACGATCCGGCAGGAGAAGAGGAAGAACGCGCGGCGCATCTCCATCAAGGGGTGATGTATGACCGTGTGGGTGACGTGACGTGAACGATACGAAGAGCGACGTCCTCGGGGCGAAGCGTGAACGAACGATACGATCAAGACCCGCGACGACGACCCGCGTTCAAGGCTGATGTCGCGACTGTTTTCGGCACTTGTTAGTACAATGCTATGAAGTGCTATGAAGTGCAAAGTGTGGTGTGGACCGAGTATCCCAGGCTGTTCAACGGAACAGCACTTTGCACTTCGAAGCTCAGCAAGTGGCGAAAACTTTCCCATGGGTCGCGGCATCAGCCTTGAGCGCGTGGTCGGGAGTTAGCGAACGATACGAATGGAATCAAACGTTTTACGACAAAGATCGACGAATGCTACCTACTAGATATCTCTGCGCAACCCCGCCCGTAACAAATGAACTCTCCAAAACTCTCTCCCCGACCCGACCCCCGACCCCAGCTCCGTGAACGCTCTTACTCCCACTCCACGGTGGACGGGGGCTTGGACGTGATGTCGTACACCACCCTGTTCACGTTCTTCACCTGGTTACAGATCTTCGCGCTCACCTCCTGCAGAAACTTGGGCTCGAACTGGTACCAGTCCGCGGTCATCCCGTCGGAGGACGTAATCGCCCTCAAACCGACGACGTGCGAGTGCGTCCGCTGGTCGCCCTGCACCCCGACCGACTTGATCGGCAAGAACACCGCGAACGCCTGCCAGATCTTATCGTACAAGCCGGCATCCTTGATGGCGTTGATGTAAATCTCATCAACCATGCGGATGGTGTCGAGGGCGTCGGGGGCGCACACGTCGCCGAGCACGCGCACCGCGAGGCCGGGACCCGGGAACGGGTGTCGGGAGATGAAAGCCTGGGGCACCTCCATCAGGAGCCCGAGCTTGCGAACCTCGTCTTTGAAGAGCATGCGGAGGGGTTCGACGAGCTCGAATCCGAGCTCTTTGGGAAGGCCTCCGACGTTGTGGTGCGACTTGATGGTGTGCGAGTGTTTCTGGTCGCTGCCCGGGGGTGGGCAGGACTCGATGACGTCGGGATATAAAGTCCCTTGGACCAAAAACTTGGGCCTGACGCCCGTCTTCTTCTCAACTTCGTTCTTGTACTCCTTGAACACCTCGATGAACTGCGCGCCGATGCACTTGCGCTTCTTCTCCGGGTCGGTGACGCCCTTGAGCTTTCCGAGGAGTCGAGCCGAATCGTCGATTTTGGTAACCGGGAGGTGAAGATGATCTTTGAACATCTTCATGACGCGTTCGCCCTCCTTGTACCGTAAGAGGCCGTTATCGACGAAGCAGCAGTGCAGCCGGTCGCCGATGGCTTTGTGCACCAACGTGGCGGCGACCGCGGAGTCCACGCCGCCGGACAGCGCGCAGATGACGTGGTCCTCCGGCCCGACTTTCGAGTTGACGATCGCAATCTGCTCGTCGAGGACGTTTTGCATGGTCCACCCGGCTTCGACTTTCGCGACGTGGAAGAGGAAGT
>Ga0115551_1003052_pt1 | contig 9994 bp, 10 predicted proteins | sample COGITO_mtgs_1103_FD_87179 | JGI IMG/M metagenome (GOLD analysis project Ga0115551, IMG submission 87179) | Pelagic marine microbial communities from North Sea - COGITO_mtgs_110321 | ecosystem: Environmental > Aquatic > Marine > Epipelagic | place: Germany:Helgoland, sampling site Kabeltonne... | reverse complement strand
GGTCAGCTCATCCGCGTCGATATCTTCGGTACGGCACTCGGTCATAAGCGCGCGAATCGGCTCGCCAGCGGATCGCCCAATCCCCGTCACGCGGGCTGGCCGGGTCAGCTCATCCGCGCCGATATCTTCGGTACGGCACTCGGTCATAAGCGCGCGAATCGGCTCGCCAGCGGATCGCCCAATCCTCGGGCTGGGACTCGAGCCCCATGATAGCAGCCGGGCTTAAGATCCTTTTGCTCACTGCCATATGGGAGGCGCAGTTTCAGGCTGCCAAGTGGCTCTTCTCTCGCATGCGCAGCAATCCGGAAACGGAAAAGGAACGGGCGTTCCGTCGGTGCGCGCCATCGTACATAGTATCCTACGTACATGCCTTCTACTTGACCTACGCTGGCTGGAAGATTGTTTTCGAGTTGGAGGGAGGCGGACTACGACGACAGGCTTGGCTGTACGCCAATGAAAACGCTGACTTCGTGAACTTCGTGGAGACGAGCACCTTAGTTTTCTTCTGCTACGTCCTTTACGACCTCTTCCACCTTATTTTAGAGTACCCCGACTTGGGGGGGGTTGAGATGTTGATTCATCACGTGGGTTTCCTCATTGCGTCGCTGTTAGCCTACACATGGGGCGCGTACCCGTTAGTACTGGGCTGGCTCTGCACGTGCGAGACGAGCACGCCGATCTTGTCCACGCGGTGGTTTGTCAGACAGATGAAGGATATGGAGACAACCCAACCCCTGCTGAACGCTGCCGCCAAAGGGCTGGGGATGAAGAGCCGAGGTGTGGTGGCTGCAAATCGGATGGAATACTGGATAAGCATAGTGTTTCTCGCTGTGTTCATTGGGGTCAGAGTACTGGGTTATGCATGGAGCCTCGTTGGGCTCGGCAAGGTGATCTTCAGTGGTCGTCGTCTAGATGCGTTCATACCCATTCCCGTTAGGTACGTGCTATGGGGGTTGACGCTTTGCGGATTCGTGCTAAACCTGATATGGGTGAAGAAGATCGTGGCAATCGTTTTTTCCGAAGATAAAAGGAAATGGCTGCGGAGCGATGTGGAACACGAACAATGACCGGAGAGGGAGAGAGGATGCAGCACAAATTAAATTAGATAACACTTAACATTTCGTTATCATTGTCTCAATCATCGACCGTAATTGTCCAAGAATGAGCTTCTACGGGCGCCACCTTCCCTCTGCCACGGAAGCCCACCGCCGCCAGCATTTGGAGGAGTTGGAGGGGGGGGTCCACCAGAGTTGCCGCCTTGTTGTCCAGCATTAATGCTACTCGGGGTTGCGAATCCCGTGGCAATAAGTGTGACCTGGAGCTCGCCCTTGTACTGATCGTCAACCACGGCGCCAAAGATGATGTTCGCAGTCGGATCTGCGAGGCTGGTGATAACCTCGGAGACGGTGTTGATCTCCTGGAGAGTGAGGTCGGACCCACCGGTGATGTTGTACACGATTCCGGTGGCGCGATCGATGGAGTGCTCGATGAGAGGAGCCGAAATAGCCGCCGTGGCAGCCTCTTCAGCGCGATTCTTGCCCTGCGCGACTCCAACCCCGAGCATAGCGGTGCCCGAGCCCTTCATCACTGTCTTCACATCTGCGAAGTCGACGTTGACGAGGCCGGAGATGGTGATGATATCAGAAATACCCTGCACACCCTGGCGCAACACGTCATCCGCGAGAAGGAACGCCTCTTGAAGAGGCGCATCATCCATCACCACGTCCAACAGTCTATCGTTTGGGATGACGATGAGGGTGTCCACATTGGCCCTGAGCTGCTCGATCGATTCCTGAGCCTGGGTGAAGCGACGACGACCCTCGAATGTGAAGGGTTGAGTCACCACCCCGACAGTCAAATTACCGGCCTCACGTGAGAGACGCGCCACCACGGGGGCCGATCCGCTTCCGGTACCACCGCCCATCCCGGCAGTGACGAAGACGAGATCAGCGCCCTGCACTGCATCCTGGATCTCAATGGCAGATTCCTCCGCAGCCTTCTTGCCGAGCTCCGGGTTACCGCCGGTGCCGAGGCCACGAGTGACCTCCTTCCCGATCTGTATCCGGTTATCCGCCTGGCTCTGAACCAGTGCCTGCGCGTCAGTGTTCAAGCTCCAGAATTCAACGCCTTGCAGCCCGCTGTTGATCATCCGGTTCACCGCGTTCCCTCCGCCACCGCCGCAGCCGATCACCTTGATGCGGGCCTCCGAGACGCCGCTCATTTCCGCCCGAACAACTGGCATCGCAGCTGCCCGGCGAGTAACGATACGAGTTTTAGATGCGACAGACTTGGTCACGTGACGCCTTGAGCTCAGCCGGACGCTGGCCGGGGCCAGCAGACTCACACTCATCGTAAATTGGGGCCAATTGGTGTATAAAAACGAAGAGCTGTGTCCTCTCGGAGTTTCAACAACCTGCCACGTGCGCACGAATCACGACGCGCTCAATGGTACACGAGAGGGAATCTCCGTGTCGATAGCCCGTGCTCGAGCGAGTATGACCCGCGAATGCTCCTCGTCCCTTCCCGATCTAAAAGGTTATCTTGCTCGGTAAAATTAACTCACGTCCAGTCTCGGAAATCTCAATGTCGACAAGGTCGACGTCAATCTTTGCACGTGGGGCACTGGCAGCCGAAAAACAGAGCAGGGATTTCGTCACTGAATGGACTCCAATAAATGTGATTGACACAACTTCTTCGCGTCTATCGTGCTAGGGAAACGTCTACTTCCTCACGGGTTAGAGATGCCCAAAACCTTCGCTCGTAGGCCTCTGAGCCCATCTCAACAAGTCTGGACGCGCACCTCTTGGAGGCCCGAAAGGTGAAGTTTGTGGACTGCAGTTGTGCGAGCGAAGCACCGGCACGCCCCGTCGCCGACCATTCCATGGCGCCGACCGTGGTGGTCAATCGACCGGAGCTACCGCCCTCGTTGCTGACGCTTATCTGATGCCCACCTCTTCGGCCCTCGCGCCTCACCCGACTCCTCACCGTATCCTCGTCCCCTTCAGACTCGTCGTCGCCGCGAAAGATTTCCTCCGGCTTGGAAGCAAAAGACGCAACCAGGAGCGCACGACGCTCGTACAGTATATCCACCAAATTGATAAAACGTCTCGCTTGATTCTCGTTTTGCACGGAAAACGTAGGAATGTTGTCGATGGTAAAGACGTCCACGTGATTCGCGAGTTCATTGTAATCGGATGCGCCAAGAGGCCCGGAGCAAATGTCGTCAAAGTTGAACCGCGCGCATCGACCTGAGAGTTCTGGCACCGTTACCCACCGTCCGGGCGCCACGGGGATGCGATCACTACCAATACTCTTCTCTTCTAAATACGCACCGCGTAGTGACCGGTCCGCGGCGACAACTTCATGCCACAACCGATCTAACTCGGTTGGTGCACCACCACCGGAGATGAGAGTCGACGTGACGCCCGCCGCCGCAGAAGGCAGCATTTTGGTCGCAGCTCTTGTCGTTGAACCTTGGCGAGATCCTCGGAGCACAATATCGGAGCGGCGGTAGTCAATGTCGTTCGACTTCCCGTCAGAGGCGTTCAGGCTGATCACATCGCACTGCTTTTGCAAGGTGTTGATAAAAGGGAGGAACGCTGACCTGTTTATGCCACCCAGATACAGCTCTTCCGGTGCCGAGTTAGAGGTCGCGACGAGTACGCCGCCGAGATGGAAAACTCGTTCAAAAACTCTCTTGAATACCAGGGCATCCGCAACGTCAGCGAGCTCAACCTCATCGAAACACAGCACAGGATGCACAGAACACAAATCTCGAGCAACCGCAGAGAGTGGGTCCTCTTGGCCTCTCTTCGCGTGTAAGCGACGGTGCATTTCAGCCATGAAATCGTGAAAATGGACCCTGCGCGCGAGTCGTGCGACATCAGGAGGAAGTGTCGTGTAAAACATGTCCATCAGCATGGTCTTGCCGCGCCCGACGCCGCCGTGCAAGTACACCCCGCGTCTGTGCCCATGCTGTCCAGCCTCCTTCACGTACTCTGCGGTCGCCTCGCCAAGCAGGCGATCGCGTAGTGTTTGCAATGCCGAAACTGCCCGAGCTTGCTGGCAATCGCCGCCGATGATCTGTCCCGCCCGCACACGGCGCTCGAACTCTTCATGCGGACCCACTGATCCCGGGTCCACGTCCACCGTGTCCACCGAAGAACTCGGAGATGCGAGCGCGTTCGGAGTTGCGAGCGCGTGCGCGAGTCGACTTGAAGACGCAAGTGATGCCGAGACGACACCACAGCGACCGAATGATGATACGCGCAGGAGATTACAGATCATCGATGACTCACCACCGCCACCCGCCTCTGGCAGAGCCCGTCTGGCCGCCCTACGTCACCAAAACTTCCTCTTCCGAGAGACCAGACGGAAAAAGATCGACCGTCGTCGTCGAGATTCGTGTCTGTTTGGCAGTGCAAATAGGAATGGCAAAAGCAAATTAGCGCGCTTTCTCAGGATAATGAAACTAAAACTTCCAGTGAATTTGGTTTTGCGTTTAACTACGGTTACAAGTGCTCCTCCAAGCTCCCTCCTCCACCGCCCTTTTACTTGGTCCAAAGTCTCTTGGCTGTCTTCGTCACGCCCTCGCCCTGCACGTTCAACTTCAACAGGCCCGCGAGCGTCAAACACGTGACTCCGAGCAATCCAGCGCGCGTCGCAGGTGCCACAGCTTTGGGAACGTAGTCCGAGATGACCTTCGGGTGGAAGGGAAAACGACGTCAGCAACGGACAGAGATAAGAAGGCGGCACTTTGAATACTCACGAAGTTGAGACCGATGTGGGAGTGCACGGGGAGCGCGACACCCAGCGCCAAGTCGATAGGCATAACCCCTCCAGGGATGACCATTGCCGCTGGTACCAAACCTGCGAGAATGAGCGGTACGTTCAGCATACAGAAAACTTGCCAAAAAAGCGAGGAAAGTGACGGATCCCTAATTCGAATCTCGCGAAGGATGTACTTACCCGCGAGAGCGAAGCCCGACGCGTGATATATTTTCATCATGAGCGCGCCACGGTCAGCTGCGAGAGCGATTTGAGAATGGAAGTTCGATTTAGTGCTGTGCTGGTGGGCAAAACGAGCTGCTGAGATTACACTAATCGATGCGCCCGCTTTTACAACGTCGTCTGGAGGACGGTCGCGGGGTTGAAGAGAAATTTGCACGCACCAGCTAAGATACCCGCCATCTCGAGTCGCAAGATTCGTCAAGTACCACTTGCTGTCACGAGGGAACGCACAAAACGGCGCTCACGAGGGTTTGGATACGCGCGACCGTGCGAGGGGTTGTGGCCAAGATATTTTCAGGCGCAGGTGAGAAAGTTGACGACAGACGCCAGTTACACACGGGTAGTTGGGACCCACGCTGCTCACTGCGCACATCGTCGACAACATAACCAGGAGAACAGTATACGGCACTCTAAAAGAGACCAACTTGACACATATCCTGTGAGGGTGAAGCCCTTGTTGCTCTCGCAGCGTCAGGAGTCCCTCTCCGTGTTGGCGTCGGCAGTGCAGGACTTCAGCAATCCGTCTCGCCAAATGGAAAACCTCAAGGCATCGACCCGTCTGCGTCTCTTCTTTTCGATGAATTTGCTGCAGCTAACTTTTACAACAACTGACGATCCACCATCAATTCGGCTTCGCAGGCTTGGTTGCGTTCGAGTGGATTCTGGTGGAACGAAGACGCCGTCGAGCTCGGCTGTGTGGTCGATGATTCGGAGAGAAACAAAACGTCCCGAGTCGGCGTGCGCGCTCGTCGCGACATCGATGTTGGTCAGTGTAGTGTTTCAACACAGACGTTCCAACGTCAGCTTCTTTAAAGTTTGCTGACACGCTTTCCATTTCTTCTTCTCATCCTCAGGCGAAGTTGTGGCACGGATTCCAACGTCAAAGTGTCTCACCTGTGAAGGATGCCTACACAGCAATCTAGTTCGTGACTTGGAAACGTCTCTGGGGAAAGGAGAATGGCTCGCCTTGCTCGGGTTCGCGTTGCTTCTTGAACGTAGGATAGATGCACGGAAATCTTCGAGTTTGAACGCCTATCTCAGGTTCTTGCCAGCAGCCGAAAAAGGAGTGACGGCGTTGTGGCCAGACGACAGGAAAAGATTTCTTGCGGGGACGGATGTAGAGCAGGCTCTGCGCGATGAGCGAGCACAAGCGAAAACAGAGTGGGAAAAACACATACAACCGATGGTGTTGAGTTCAGAAATCAGCAAGTCAGGATTGACATTTGAAGATTACTTGGCTGCTCGGTCTGTGGTTTCTTCGAGGGCGTTCACCATCAGTCCTGAAGTCGGTGTGGGGCTGGTGCCCATTGCGGATTTGTTCAATCATCGCACAGGCGGTCATCATGTGCTCCTGGCGGACATAAACGACGAGAGTACAATACAAAAGAATGCACGTCCCCCACCATCAAATACACAGGGATCTAGCGTGACCTACATGTATGTCAAGGTTGTGAGGAGCGCAAGGAAGGGTGAGGAACTGTTCAACTCCTATGGAGAACTTGGAAACGCAACACTCCTCTCTTCTTATGGATTTTGTCAGGTGGACAACCCAGGCGATCGGGTGACATTTGGAATACCCGCCCTTCGCGCGGCTGCGGGTCTTTGCGGTGTCGATGGTTTACAGATTGCATCTCGTCTTCGATGGTGTGAAGCTAACGGGGTTTGTCGGGAAGACTCCACGTTTCAGCTAAAAGCTCGTTCGCCCCCGCCTGATGGGATGCTGTTAGCTCTTTGGGTTCTCGCAAGTTCACCGGATGACTTCAGCAATTTCACCAGCTCGTCGCAGGGCAACGTATCTGGCACAAAAAACGTGGCCCATTACATCTCTGAGGCACAAAACCATGGTGGGTTGGAAAACGCAAAAGCTTTGCAGATATTGATAAAGATGCTACAAAGACGCAGGTCGCTTTATGCGAGCACTCCGAGTGACGATTCCGAGTGGGCATCCGATTGTTCAATTCTCGTTAAATCCGAGCTCGAGATATTATCCGATTGCGAGAGATGTTTAGATGAGAAGCTCGAAGGCAAGCTCGAAGCTGGGAGTGCCGGTAGGAAACGAAAGGTTGGTGAATCAGGCAATGCTACCACAACGTCGGAAGCCGCGTTCTCCCTTTTTGATTAATAATGAAGTAGTTTTAATACAGTTTACGCTAGTCCAGTCAGCGTCGTCATGAGTATCCACAATCGAGCTCCCAGAAGGTTATTCGATAACCTCGCTCCGACACTCGCAAGCCGCGCCGCATTCTGCGGCAACAAGGAATACAAAACGCGCTCGATCCCGTTGACAATCTGATAGCGCGTGTTGGCACTGATACCCATGTGAAGTGCACCCGTCATGAGGGCCCGGGATAGGTACACGGGCGTGAAGAGCTCCATTTGGCCACTGAGCAGTAGCGCAAGTGCCATCGAGAAAGTGCAGCTCAACGCACCCACGAAAGCGTAGAACTTGCCCTTGGCGAGGTAGCATCCGATCCTCTGCGCCAACGTATAATCACCCTCTTGAAAGATGTGCGCGATTTCCGGCTCATTTGACTTCTTTTTAGTCTCGGTACCGTCCTGCTTCACGGGTGCGAGGCAGTAAACGAGGATGATATCGTTCACCGCGGCGGTGAGCATCTGGCACAGAACTTGGAGCTGCGCCCCCAGCGCCCACTGCAGCGGGTTCCCTCGTACGCCGATATTGACCAGCAACGTCATCACCTCGTCCAAACACACTTCAGCCCCGAGCTTGAACGGGAAGTTGGGATCCGCAGCTATCCTCATCCGCAAGCCTCTGACGAAGCCTGCGACGAAGCCAGCGGGTGCACCGCTCGAAGGTATTGGTGGTTCCGGTTCGGCATCCTGCGAGACGCTGGCGGCGGCATCCCCCGTGGACCTAGGCACGACATGATCGCGCACGTGCCTGAGAGAATTGCGCCTGCGCGAGAGCGGCGCGGCATGGCCTACTAAGGCCCGGGCGTCACGGCCGTTGACGGAAGATGGGGAGGAAGCCGCCAGGGAAGTAATTACACCCTCGCGACTTTTTTTTAGGCGCCTCGCCTGCCCGCCTAGGTCATATCGATCCGCGCACTGCGCACGAGCGCCTCGTCGCACAGCCGGAGGGATGCCCTGATGGGTCACCGACTGGAAAAGTAAGCCAGTCGTCATCTTTCGAGTCCCGAGCGGCAAGGGGAAGACTGTTTTGTTTCTCCGCGTGGGGAGGAAGCTCTCCGAGTGTGATTGAGTGCTAAAAGTTTATCCGAAAGTCAATCGGCAGGCGGCACAGGCAGACGGGAGGCAGTTGGGCAGTTAGGTGTTTGGTGGACCTGGAGGAAAAATCAATTGAAAAAATGGCGCCAGGTGTCAGTCACGGATTTTTACCCGTCGGTTTGTTGAATTCACTCTTCCCCGTCTGTCCAACGCACTCCACCCCGCAACCGCCGGGTCCTCCCGAGGCGCCTGAACGACAACAAACGAGACATGTCCATTCCTAAAGTGCCGCCTGGGTTCCTCGAGAGGAATGTTGCTATCCCTGGGAAGTTCTACGTGAACAAGAAGGACGCTGATCTGCTCGGCCCGAAAAGTGAGTGACTCCCCAAATTTTGATTGTTCTCCGACCTCCAACGACTGAGGGCACCTACAGCCACGATGAGGTCTTCATGCTGTCAGCTGATAAGGCTCCTGCGCTCATACGACGAGAGCAGCTGCACCGCGATTTCCATTTGAAGACACAAACCTATCACCAGCGCCTTCTCGCTGACCAACCCCGATACATGCAGGCGTCATGATTCCGCTGACCCTCTTCCTTGGATTTCTGCAAGCGGGGATGTTCGCCGGGTTCATATATTATTACAGCGCTTCTGCTCAGTGGGTTACGGTGCGTTTTTTAAAGTTCTCGCACGGGCCATCCGCTTGACGTCTTGTCTTCCGCACAGGACATCTCGATTGAGCCAGATTGGGACTTCGGTGGTTCGGCCTACAACTGCACACCTCTCGCGGCGGATCCCTTTTACGGGGTACGGTTCAATTACGAAACGTGCAGGGACTTGTACAGTGTGCCTTCTACAACCAGCGTCCTCGAGAAGACGATCGCGACAGGAACAGTCTGGAGGTACTATCCTTTCTCCTTCGTAGACTTGGGAGTCGCCAACGCGGCAACCTACACGAGCTACTACTTCACCGACCTGGCGCTCCAAGACGCCAACGCCACAGCGATCTTTAATACGTTGAAGACTTCAAACGACTGCTCCAGTATTGGCGCGGACGACAGCGCCGGATTCACCGTAGCTGAACTCACAGAGAGCGGACCGTTCGACGTTTTCAAATCGGTGGCGTCGTCAGGTTCGAATGTCGCAGGCGTCTCGTATCCGTGTGCCATCTCTCAAGCGCAGGCCATCGCCATGTTCGAAAAGTTCAACGAGCAAATCGATCCGTGTTTCTTCACGAAGATCAATGCCCCATTCAGCTGTGTCAGTAAAGGGCCGCTTTCCGTCATCCAGCGTCTGTCGCTGAGCTACGCGAACACGATGCTGTTCCAGGGAGTCATCTCTGGAATCATTGTGCAGATTTTCTTCTCCTCGCAACGGTCAGCGTTGAGAAAGGGGATCAGACCTAAAGAGCTGGACGAGACACCAGCCTGATCGGCTGCAGACAGGGATGTCCCCCGTCCGTACTGATGACGTGTTGATTATTCGCTGGTTGTTGGCAGACACGAGGCAGAACCATTTGCTGGAATCATTTCAACTTTTGATTTGTGCTTCTATGTCAATAGCAGTCAGGTTTTGTGTAAATAATATTTAAATAAATATGCCTGAATATACACCTGAAAAGTATTACAGCTAGCTACTTGTAGTTACACTTCTGTTTTTATTTGCCATTGAGAGATTAGCCGAAGTGCCGATAAAAGTTTAGTCTTCCGAAAGATTCATCTGCTATCCATTCCGGCAACTCCCGGCAACTAGAGGCGCGACGTCTTCCGTGCAGCCAAAAGAGCTGACTCGGATCC
>Ga0115551_1003050_pt1 | contig 10000 bp, 10 predicted proteins | sample COGITO_mtgs_1103_FD_87179 | JGI IMG/M metagenome (GOLD analysis project Ga0115551, IMG submission 87179) | Pelagic marine microbial communities from North Sea - COGITO_mtgs_110321 | ecosystem: Environmental > Aquatic > Marine > Epipelagic | place: Germany:Helgoland, sampling site Kabeltonne... | reverse complement strand
TCCAACCTCGATCACGTAAACTAGTTCACATTATTTCTGGTATTTCAATGTTCGTGATTGCAGCTGTGACAATGGCAATGATTGCCATTCTTTCTGCTTTTAATGGGATTGAAGATTTGGTTCAGGATCTTTTTGGCACCTTAGATGCAGAACTCGCTGCGGTGTCAATTTTAGGAGAAGTCTTACCTAACGAACTTGGTGAAAAAATTGGGGACCACCCTGGAGTTGCCCACTACTCCGCTGTAATAGAAAGTGAAGCTGTGTTAAGAGGTGGTGGAACAACACATATTTGCTCTGTATTGGGAGTTGATTCAAATTATGGTGATGTATCTGAGATAGATGGAGCTATTGTAGAAGGAGTTTGGGGGAAATCTTTTGCCAACGAAGCTTGTATTTGCATTGGCTACGGCATTAGATCTGAGATGGGGTTTAGATCTGATTCTATTGATCCACCGCTCATGTCACTAGGTGCTCCCATGAGAGGTAAAAAACTCCGGAGACATAAAGAGAGTGATTTCAGGACAGTACCTGCTTTAGCTTGTGGTACATTTTCTATTAATGCCGATCTTGACACAAGGTATGTACTTGCTCCTTTAGAACTTACCCGAGAATTATTTGACAGACATCATGAAGTTTCAAGATTTGAGATTCGCGTTGCAGAGGGGTGGAGTGCTGACGCGTTAGCAAATGACGAAGAATTCCTCAATATACTTGGAGACAATGTTTTCCTTCGCACAAGGGCTGAAAAACACAAGTTTATAACCCAAACAAACCGAGCCGAAAAGTGGGCCACATTCGTGATTCTCAGTTTTATACTGATTGTAGCCGCATTTAACATACTTGCATCACTAACGATGTTACTCATAGATAAGAAGCAGGACCTCGAAGTCTTCAAAGCATTGGGGATGAAAAGCCGAGATCTTGAACGAACTTTCTCAATTCAGGGCCTCGCGATAAATATTCTGGGCGGGATGATAGGTGCCATTGTAGGGGTTGCTCTCGTTTTAGGCCAAAACCAATTCGGTTGGCTTACTATAGAAGGTTCTGTTGTACCCTATTATCCAGTTAGGTTGTCTGCCATGGATATCTTTGGGACACTGGGTGTTGTTGTGGGAATTGGAGGATTGGGGTCTGCTGCTATGGTGCGATTCCTCATTCGAAGACTTACAACTCTTTAGATCTCTACAAGATACAGATCTGCTATTTCTACAAGTTTGGCACGGATTTCATCAACTGTATCGATCGTCACTAGATCCAATCTATGTTTCTTAAAATCGGGAATTCCTTTAAAGTAATTCGCGTAATGACGGCGCATTTCAACAATTCCAAGCCTAACTCCCTTCCACTGTAAAGAGCCCTCGAAATGCATAGATGCAGCAGCAATGCGCTCCTTGATAGTAGGCGGAGCGAGATGTTCACCTGTCTTCATAAAATGCTTGATTTCATTGAATATCCATGGAGCACCTATACTTGCACGGCCTATCATAATCCCATCGATTCCGAATCGGTCTCGATATTCAACGGTTTTCTCTGGAGTGTCCACATCTCCATTTCCGAAAACAGGGATATTCATTCGTGGGTTATTCTTGACTTGGGCAATTAAAGACCAATCCGCATCACCTTTATACATTTGGGCTCTTGTACGCCCATGAATGCTAATCGCTGCAATACCTACGTCCTGCAAGCGTTCAGCTACGTCAACAATATACTTTGAATTCTCATCCCAACCAAGTCGAGTTTTCACAGTCACAGGAAGACTGCAAGTGTTCACGATCTCCTTAGTCATGGACACCATCTTAGGAATATTTTGCAAAATTCCAGCACCGGCACCTTTCAAGGCCACTTTTTTAACTGGACAACCGTAGTTAATATCAATAAGGTCAGGCCCAGCACGCTCTGCAATCGCTGCCGCCTCTCTCATAGGTCCTATATCTGCACCGAAAATCTGTATCCCAACAGGGCGTTCATACTCGAAAATATCGAGCTTCATCTTACTCTTTGCAGCATCTCGGATTAAACCTTCAGAACTTATAAATTCAGTGTACATCAGGTCCGCACCATACTTTTTACATACAGCTCTAAAAGGCGGATCACTCACATCCTCCATCGGAGCGAGTAAGAGAGGGAAGTCCCCCAATTCTATGTCAGCTATTTTAACCAAAGCTTTAACTAATTTTTCACGAACTTGCCACAAAATTAAGCCCTACCCATGTCGTTCATACAAAAGGCCTTCAGGAATCTTCACCCACTTATACAATTTGTCTTTATTATTTGTGTGTCTTTGTCCGGAATGGGACTCGCCGTTTTTTTCGGCACCTTCATCTCTGCATGGATTTACGGCACAGGCGCTTCACTAACGGAGTTGATTTCAGCCATGGGAAATATGGAAAATAAACCTGGAATTTGTGCCAATCTTATTCTAAATTCTATCAACCAAATCCTTGCTTTCGGAGCTGCCGGACTTGCTTTTACAATCCTGCATGGATCCGCACCAGGAGTAGGGTTTTCGTCAAAGGGAAAGAATATAAATTTAAATAAATTCTTAATTGGGGCAGTTATCATCACTCTCGGCTTCTCTCCGTTTTTAGATCTAACCTATCGATTAAATGAATGGCTTCTTGTTGATGGCTCTACAATTCACACCATGGCTGCAGCACTTGAAGCCGAAGCAATGCGCATTACAATGGCTATGCTTAAAATGGAGACATCTAAACAATTCTTTGCGACGTTATTTGCTATAGCTGTCCTTCCAGCTGTATGTGAAGAGTGGTTATTTCGAGGTGCTATCCAACCCATTTTTGCAAAGTGGAGCGGGAATATACACATCGGGATTTGGGTTAGTGCTTTTCTTTTTAGCGCGATACACTTTCAATTCTTCGGGTTTCTACCCCGTTTGCTGTTGGGAGCAGGATTCGGATATATGGTTGTAGCTAGTGGCAGTTTGTGGCCCGCTGTATTGGGACACTTTGTAAATAATGGAGTCGCCGTATTTTCTGCTTGGTGGTTGGGTACTGAATGGCTTGCAGAAGGGATGAATCCCAGCGAAGGATCATTGGGACTGGCAGAAGCAATCACAAGCGCTATAGGCGCGGCTGCAATCATCGGAAGTGTGTGGTGGCTGAAGGGAAAGACTAAGGTTCTAGAAGTGCGCTCGCAATAATAAGGTCTTCAGGGGTGGTGACCTTGATATTTATGGGACAGCCTGGGAAGTGTTGAACTCTGTGGCCTGCAGCCTCAAAAACACTAGCGTCATCAGTAAATGCATGAGAGTAGTTGACAGAGTATGCTGGTTTTATCAGGGAGAGATCGAAGGATTGTGGGGTTTGGACTGAAAGGTAGTCCGCACGATTCAACGCTACAGAATTTAAGCCAGAAATCTTGCGAATACTGTCCTTCAACTCAACAACCGGGATTGATCCTCCGTGCAGGGCAGCTGTATCGAAAGACATCCTAATAATCTCCATCGAAGGAAGCGGACGAACCGCATCGTGGATGGCGACCAGACCTTCATCTGGTAGTGAAACAAGGCCATTCAAAACTGAATGAAAACGCTCTGCCCCGCCTTTAACTAGTGCAAACGCACCAGAAGGGCCGTGTTTTTCCTCTAATTGGCGAAACTTATCAAACAATGAATCATGCAATACAAGAGTAATAGGTGCATCTGGTGTTGCCTCCTGAAAACGACGAAGGGTCCACCACATTAGCGGTAGACCCTGAATCATTAAAAACTGTTTCGCTGTTTTCGTAAGCATTCGCGTACCAGTACCACCAGCTACGACTATGATGTGACGGTTCATCGCGAAATTATTCTGTTAGACTTGCTTGATCTTACTTCGTTGCCTCAGCAAAACGTGCGGCAATTGCGTCCCAATCTGCAACGTTAAAGAATGCAGAGATATAGTCAGGACGACGGTTTTGGTAGCTGAGGTAGTATGCGTGCTCCCAAACATCAATCCCCATAATAGGCGTACATCCACAACCTATACCAGGCATAAGCGGGTTGTCTTGATTTGCAGAAGAACAAACACTTAATTTCCCTTCGTCACACACACAAAGCCATGCCCAACCAGAACCAAATCTAGTTGCAGCAGCATTAGAAAATTCTGTTACAAAAGCATCGAAAGATCCGAAAGAAGAGTCGATAGCTGCAGCTAAATCACCTGCGGGCTCTCCACCTCCATTTGGAGACATCGAATTCCAAAATAATGTGTGGTTATAAAATCCACCTCCGTTATTTCTAACAGCTGCGTTATCCATATTATGTACAAGAAGATCTTCAATGCAAGACCCTTCAAGAGCTGTGCCAGCAATAGCAGCATTCAACTTAGCAGTATAGCCAGCGTGGTGTTTTCCGTGATGGATTTCCATAGTTCGTGCGTCGATATGAGGCTCGAGAGCGTTGTAAGCGTAAGGGAGGTTAGGTAATTCAAAAGCCATTTTACTCGTGTTTATTAGAGATTTAAAGATTGATTCGTAGAATCGTTATACAGCAAATATACTCCTCCATCTTGCACCTTGAACCTGTCTTTTTGTAACAATTCATAAAGTGCTCTTGCCGTGAAATCGTCTCCATTAATGAGAACCTTATAATATGCGTTATCTCCGTATAAATTCCTTGCTATTTGCGCGTAAAATCTGTTCATAATTCGCTCGATTTGTATCTTCCCTTCCTCACTCGATTTTTTAGGCCAAACAGTTCCTTGGTCTTCTGCCACACTCTTGATCGATGCCATTCCTCCTGTCTTTGAGTCTAGCCAATTATCCGAAGTTCTAGAAACCACTTCTCCCCTATGAGCATCTACCCATTTAAATGCCGCATCTCTCAAAACTCCAGTCCAAACCAATTCTGCGAGTGCTCGATACCCAATCGTACTATCGAGTGGGATAAATATATCGGGGGTAATCCCCCCTCCTCCAAATACTTCTCTCCCGAATAGAGTTCGATAAACAACGCTATCCGTTTTTATCACGCTATCATTCAGGAAAAGCTCGCCCGATTGAAGCCTGTCTTCGTAATCGTTTTCATAATCAATACCCTCGCCGTATGGTTTTTGAATAGCCCGACCACTTGGGGTATAAAATCTGGCAACAGTAAGCCTAAGGGCACCTGAACCTTCGTTTGAATTTGGAACTTCAAACTCCTCCTGCACGAGTCCTTTCCCGAAAGAACGCCGCCCAACAATAAGGCCTCTATCATTGTCCTGCATCGCACCAGCAAAAATCTCACTGGCAGAAGCAGAACTTTCATCAATCAGCACTGCTATGGGCCAGTTTCTATACTCGCCATCGTACTTCGATACGTAGTCACGACGAGGCGAGGCCTTACCCTCGGTGTAAACAATACCGAGACCTTGATCTAAAAACCTGTCGATCATTTCAGTTGCCGCACTCATATATCCACCCCCGTTAGCTCTAAGATCGACAATCACAGAGGTGGCTCCATCCTGCTCTAAGTCGTGCATTGCTTGTGCGAACTCAGCGGCCGTTGTTGCTGAGAATCGAATAACCTTTATGTACCCAACATGCTCTTCAAGAATAAACGAAGCAACTACACTGTGAATGGGAATTCTGTCTCTTACGATTTCGACATTGTATTCCTCATTAGAGCTGCTATGTAGAAGACTTAAATCCACTTTTGTTCCTCGAGCACCCTTTAAAAGCTCCATTACCCTTTTGTTCGTTAAGTCCGCACCTGAAATTTCCTCATTCTCAACTCTCACAATTCTATCTCCTGACCTTATTCCAGCGCTTTCAGAAGGACCACCAGCTATCGCCTGAACAACAATTAAAGTGTCATTCTGAATAATAAACTCCACTCCTATGCCTTCGAAATTCCCTTCCATTGGTGCTGCCATTTCCTCCAACTCTGCTCGAGAGAAATAAGATGTATGAGGATCGAGTACATCTACAATTGCCTCTACCGCAACATCTACAAGTGCTTCACGATTTATGGAGTCAACATATAGAACTTCGATTTGGTCTAAAATGTGAGAAATACGAGATCCTACGCGAGAATTATTACTCAATGAGCCATCCTCACATCCCTTTCCTAACATTAAGCCAAGCGCCAGGGTGATCGCAATAACTAGAGGCTGTTTACTCTGTGACATCAAGGAGTTCTGTTTTTATAAATGCCTTGTCCAGAAAATCGATTCCGCTAGTGTCTTTGTAAGCTTGTTTATAGACGACTCTAGAAATGCCCGATTGTAAGATGAGCTTAGCGCAATCGCGGCAAGGTGAAAGTGTGATATATAGGGTGGAACCTTCAGCAGAATTCAGACTTCGAGCTAATTTTGTGATGGCATTTGTCTCTGCATGGAGAACATGCCAATGTGTCTCTCCTTCAGCATTTTCACATTCATTTGGGAATCCGCTTGGAGAACCATTATATCCGTCTGATATAATCATCCTGTCTTTGACAATAAGCGCACCAACCTTTTTACGAGTGCAATGCGAGAGTTTAGCCCACTCTTCAGCCATTCTCATATAGGCATTGTCATAACGCCTTTGCTTTTTAATAGCTTCATTCATTAAAGCGCAAGATAATCTACGTAGCTTCGTTTCATGCGGATATATACAAGAACAGGTGATGACGGGACAACAGGACTTTTTAGTGGTCCCCGTGTACCTAAAGACAACCTTAGAATTGAGGCTTACGGAACTGTTGATGAGCTTAATTCCTTTATTGGAAAACTAATTGAGCACAAAGCGATGCTTGAACACCGGGCGTTTTTTAGAGAAATTCAGGCTGAACTGTTCACCCTCGGTTCTCACCTGGCGACAAAAGATTCAAAAATGCTAGAAAAGCTTCCAAAATTATCTAAGCATGCAATAAAAAAGTTTGAAGAGTGGATGGACGCGGCAGATGAAAAGGTTCCCACACTAAAAAACTTCTTACTCCCAGGAGGTCATCCAGCTGTTGCGGATGCACACATAGCAAGAGCCGTTTGTCGTAGAGCGGAACGCAGGTGTGTGGGATTATCCAGAGAGGAAGAGGTCAATCCAGAGGTTATAAAATATCTAAATCGACTGTCAGATTTACTATTCACAACCGCCAGATTATTATCATATTTAACCGAAACTGAAGAAATTGCATGGAAAACTTGCAACTTATAGAGATTCGGTTACTTTTGCGCGCTGTAAGTCTTGTGTAAACAAGACACAAATAGAAAGGAATGTATTGGACTCTCGAATTAGCCTCTTACTTAGAGGATGCACCATGGCCCGCTTCAAAAGACGAGCTTATTGACTTCGCTATGCGTACAGGAGCGCCGCTTGAAGTGGTAGAAAACCTTCAAGGGCTTCAAGATGATGGAGAAAACTATGATACTATTGAAGATATTTGGCCTGACTACCCTTCGAAAGAGGACTTCTTCTTCAACGAAGACGAATACTAACTAAGCGAGAAGCCGCCTTACTGTAGATGGGCTTTTCTGTTCCATCAAGATTTCCCTTTTTGCCGTCAATTTTTCTACCAACTCATCTGAGCCATACCTCACTGTGAGTAATTCTAGCCCTCTCGTAGCTTTAGTCCAAACCTCTTTCCCCAGCTTCTCAATCAACTTTACTTCCTTGTCTTTGTTCGAATCAAAGATAATATCAAACTTTACAGCTGAATTCTGCATCATCCTTACATGAATGCCGGCATCATCTAAAGCGCTAAAGACTGAGGTAAGGTGATCTTCACCTACAAATGATTGATCGGAAGGACCGATAGACAGCCGAGTCACATTGGGCCTATAGATATACATTGGGAAAGAAGGAATTTGTCCAGGAAACCGAGCAATCCTTGTTTGCTTCGCATTTAAGTCCATAAAACTCCTCACTATTAATGGAATGCCTAAATTTTGAAGAGGTTTAACCGTCCTGGGGTGAATCACACTTGCTCCGTAATAACTAAGCTCAATAGCTTCAGAGTAATCAAGTTCTTCCACCGTCTGAGTTCCTTCAAAAATTTGCGGGTCTGCGTTTAACATTCCAGGGACATCCTTCCAAATCACCACCTCCTCAGCACCAACAGCACAGGCGAGTAAGGCGGCAGAATAGTCTGAACCTTCCCTTCCGAGTGTCGTGGTTCTTCCTGAGGGACTTTTCCCTATAAAACCCTGAGTTACTATTATTCTACGAGATGACTCAGAAAGCGCACCTCTAAGGTTAAGTCCCATTTCATCTAACCTACTCTCATCAACTCTAGCGCTATTGTGCCTTTCATCTGTTTCGATAATATCCCTCACATCTCTCCACTCAACATCCCAACTATTAGAATCTAAATAAGCAAATAATATCTTTGTGCTCGCATCTTCACCCGAAGCTACTAATTCGTCATAAGCAGCATTTATATCATCTAGCTGGCTGGAGTTTTTTAATGCAGTAACAAATAGTTCACGTAGGTCTAACTCTATTGATAGAGCATCTATGACCTTTTGATGTGCTACAACTATTTCGTTTAATTCTTCCAAGGATTTGTCAAAACCATCGGACACCAAAGTAGAAAACACCTGTTCAAGTTTATTCGTAGTTTTGCCCATCGCAGAAACCACAACTACTGCTGGAGAAACCAAACATTTTTGCAAAATAGATTCCACATTTCTAACAGCATCTGCATCTTTTACAGATGCTCCACCAAATTTATGGACTGTTAGATTTTGTACTCGAAATTGCACGCCACTAAGTTACTACATTGCAATATGGATTCATTACCATTACCTATCACAGATATCATTCTAATTGTCATTCTAATTTGGGGTGCAATTACCGGCTTTAAAAAAGGGCTGGTTCTTACACTCGCTTCTTTTGTAGCAATCATCGCCGGGGCATTGGCCGCCTATTATGGTGCAGATGCAATCGCATATGAAATAAGCTTAAACTTAGATTGGTCCGAGAAACAAATTGCTGTGGCTTCTTTTGCAATTGTATTCTTCGTCGTGGTTATCACTGTACACATGCTTGCAAGAGTACTTGAACAAGCTCTCAAACTTGTTGCATTAGGTCTTGCAAATAAAATTGCTGGAGCTGTTTTCGGTCTTGCAAAAAACGCTCTAATTTTGACATTTATCATATTTGGAATGAAGGGGTTTGGAAAAGGATTACTTCCCGAAAATGCAACAGATAAATGTGTTGTTTACCCCGTTGTGGAGTCTATCGCACCCCTTATTTTACCCTACTGGGAGGACTTTTATGAGACTACCGACCTTGAAAGACTCGAAGAAAAAGTCAAGGAAAATATTGAAAAGACAAAAGATAAAATAGAGGATGTAAAGAACCCTAAAAAAACCAACTCATATTAAGGAAACTACACTGCTCCAAAGGCTTTAAATAGATCTTTCACCCTAGTTTTTAATTCGGATTGGGCCTTTAAGTAATCATCTCCAGCCTTTAGGTTTCCTTTCACACTAACGTAAAATTTAATCTTTGGCTCAGTACCTGAGGGCCTTACCGTTACAATAGAACCGTTTTCAGTTACAAACTGTAGTACATTCGATTTAGGAAGGTTGTATTTCGTCCCGTCAGGGCTTGCAAAATCATAAAACTCAACAACTTTATCTCCAGCCAAGCTTTCGGGCGGACTCGTTCTAAAAGATGTGATTATATCTGCAATCTCTTTAGATCCATTCCTTCCGGTTTTCACGATTGAAATAAGACCTTCTTGGTATAGCCCAAACTTTCTGTGAATCTCCTCCAATCTTTCAAGCATCGTCGTGCCTTGTTCTTTTAGAGTATGAGCAAGCTCCGACAGGACACAACACGCTGATACAGCATCTTTGTCTTTTGCAGTATTTTTTATGAGATAACCATAGCTTTCTTCAGCGCCTATAACGAATTCCCTGCTACCCTTCTCTTGAGCTATTGCAGCTGCTATGTGTTTAAATCCGGTGAGAGTTGTCCTAACTCCCAAACCAAAGCCTTTTCCAATCTCTCCTAAAAGTGGAGAAGTAACGATCGTTGAAGCAACAAACTCCGATGAGCCAAATGGAGTGCCGTTGTCTCTACCGCATCTTAG
>Ga0115551_1003046_pt1 | contig 10010 bp, 10 predicted proteins | sample COGITO_mtgs_1103_FD_87179 | JGI IMG/M metagenome (GOLD analysis project Ga0115551, IMG submission 87179) | Pelagic marine microbial communities from North Sea - COGITO_mtgs_110321 | ecosystem: Environmental > Aquatic > Marine > Epipelagic | place: Germany:Helgoland, sampling site Kabeltonne... | reverse complement strand
GTCGTAATTGTATTGCAGATTTATATTTTACAAATATTCATAAAGCTAGAACAAAGCATAGGTAAAAAGGTATACCACCGTTTCAAGTGTATACCCGTGAAGCATGAAAGACTGTGAAGCGTGATGGGAACGGGCACAACGTAGAGACATTAGAAAATGTTCAGTGTATAGGTGAGTGACAGTTGCTGAAACTACTGCCGTGTGCCCGGCCGATTACTTGTGCGTGACGTCCTACTCATTATGGGTATGGGCACGAGTAGTCGGTAGTGTTCCTAATTAGTTTGTGTAGTTGTGGGCATGCAGGTAGGCGTTACGTTTACCTGCACTGCCATATGAATGTACAATCCGGTACATTCGCTACGAAAGGAATGGTGAGTAAATCGCCAAAACTAAATAGAACTATGCATATTGCAATCTATGTATTGCATTACGCATTTTATATAATCTGGGGAGCATTAGAAGATTTGTTCTTTCTAATTACTCCATGGAAAGTAAAAGACCTGTTGTGGTATTGGTCAGAAGATGGATACATAAGCCAAGCTCTTGACAATGCTATCTGGCGTAAGCGTTGTAAACGACAGTTTTGGAAAAGTGTACAACTTGTACATGCAAGCAAAACTGGATACGAAAGATGCAACAGCATAATGATACATATGGAATCTGTAAGGGATTCAGGTAATGAACGTAAACTACGTAATAAAAATTTACCTTACTTTCTTTACAGAGATTGGTCTAAAGCATAGTAAAAACCGTATCAAATGGGGGAGCTTCGGCTCCCCTTTTTGTACATTGATATGGCAGTTGAGAGAGGTGGACAGTTAGTCTGACTGACATTCCACACTATCACTCCAAATCAACTACCAAACGTAAGCCTAGTGAATAAAGAGTAGCTAGGTAATCATAAGGAGGTATGAGATTGAAGAAAGAACTTACAGTTCAGGAAGCAATCGAACTTGCCAGAGCTCACAGTAATGTTGAAGTTGACGATAAGTCAAAATACACCGTTGCTAGCTCCAGTAAGTATGCGCAAAAGCGTGTACGAAAGAGTGAAGTGAACAATGGCGTGGTTACTCATACTGTTTCTCTTGATGATGCAGTTAGTAGTATTGTTTATTCTGGTAAGGTAACTTACACTGACAAAGGTATCGTTGATACTAATGTCAATAAGTTATCACTAGATAACAACGTCTACTATACAGGACATTTCGAGAGTAACACAAAAGTAATCGATTCACTATGGTTGACAAATCAAGAACTCATTGGAGTTGTTGGTAAATCACCTAAGTGGAACGTTGCATCTGTGAAAGGTATTCTACATTATGACGGCATAATGAAGAGACCATTCTTGGGTAACCAACCTACTCCATCTGAAGAACGCAGAAGTCGAAACGACATCAAAGAGATAGCGAGAATTAATCGTTATGTTGATGGTGTTCGTAGAACTTCTATCATGCGTGCTCCAGAAATTAACGGAGTATTACCTTGCTGGCAAACCAGAACTACATTTGGTGAAGCTGAGCCTTTCATTGAAGGTACAGGACAATGCACAAGTTGTGCGTTTACTGTTATGGGATTCAACGACTCTTATTGTGAAGATGCAGTAGCAAAATCACAAGACAGAATGTTGTCATCTCTAAATCAGAAATCACAAATGTTCGGTGATGGTAAAAGCAGATTCGTGGAGAAACTCAGAGATGAGTTAGCTTCAGCTTGGATTCAGATTAATTCTGATGTTCAAGAAAGATATGGCAATTACCTTGTGGACCTAATAGCGCATAATCTCGAGTTCGTAGAACAAGAGAAACCGCTTAAGTTCATGAAGTTCAGAAGCACTATCATAAACGAATATGCTGAGGTAACAGCAAAGGTAAATAGAGTAGAAGCTGCGTTAGATTACGCAGAATATACTTTAAGCTAACACAGCTAATAAATACTAAGGGGGTCGTCGATTCGATGGCCCCTTTCTATATATATACAAACTATAGGAGATAATATGAAGAGGAATAAAAATACTAATTCCTTTAAGAGAAACGGTATGACTGATACTGAAAGAGAAATCATTCAGAGTCGTGCTGGTCTCGAGACGAAAGATGGAAAAGTAGTTCTTGACAAGAAGTACAGAATCCATCCTCAATCATGCACTTGCGATACATGTGCAGTACCAGGCTTTTGGTATGACTGGCTGAATTCAGTTCAGGCATATTACAAAGTTAATGCTGACTGTATTTATGAGACTGTTAAAGGTGAAGAGACACATTCAAAAGAATGTTACGACACCGATAACACATCTTGTAGCTTGATAAAGAAAACTAGTAACTGGGTTTTCTCTTACTTAGCAGAGAAATATCCAGAAGAGCTAGCTCTTTACAAGCTTATGCGTACTGCAAAATTACGCAAGGCATATCACGAAGGTGATAGTGACACTTTGTATACAGAATACAATGACATGATTCTTAAGAATTATAGTATTGCATTCAAAGCTCAAGATAGTAAGAAGAAGAATTGGTCTTCTACTTCTAAGGGTTACAAAGTAGAGTCACCTTTCGAATTACTTAAGACACTTAGGTAATAGATATACACAACTAAATAAGGATAACTATGGCAAAATCCATCAATAACAGTGACGTTGTTTGGTTAAACGAACAACAGCACATTGGTACTGAGGATGTAGAGGAACTAATTGGAAGGTTTGAGGACCGACCAACTAGGACTAATAAATCTAAGTATCGTAGAGCTCGTGGTCTTACAAGTTACTATGTAAGTCAAATATCGGACTCTAGAAAAATGGAGAGAGAGAAGATACGTGAGGCGGAGAGGTCTGCCCTTCTTGACCCAATATCAATGGCAAACGCTATTGGTAGAGAAATATAATAACACAACTATCAGAGGAAACAATGATAAAACGAAATACTATAACTAAAATCATGGCTTATCTTAACAAAGATAATCATGTATATAAGCACTTGGACCCAGTTCAAGCTCATTATATAAGAACGCATGTCCCTAATCCTGGGGACATTGCGTGCATCATAACTGCTGGATTATGTGAAGCTGACGGCAACACATGCAAAGGCAAAGCTGGTGTGATTAATCCACTACTAGAAACAATAAGTTTGTTGGAGAAGAACAGAAACTTTACTGGTCTTCGACATATAGACTTATATGCCTATGCGTGGGCAATGTTGACCGACATGAGTATGCTCGGTTACGTAAATATTCGAAACGAGTATTTACATTATGCAGCACCGTTTCCATTTACTGGAAACAGTGTAAGTTAATAAATAAACACAACTACAGAGGAGAAATATGTGCGTAATAGCATCTATACCTGCTGGTTCTACAATTGATGAGGAAACTCTCAGAAGTATGTGGGACACAAACTCCGATGGTGGCGGTATCGCTTTCATCGAAGATGAGCAAGTCAAAGTCTACAAGACTATGAAGCTCAAAGCATTCTTGAAGAAATTCAAGAGTGTTGTCAATACCCATGGTGGTAATGACATACTAATGCATATGCGTATCAAAACACATGGAGATATCTGCATTGAGAATACTCACCCATTCTCAGTCATGCAAGATAACAAAATGCGTAACGATATTGTATTTGCACACAATGGTATCTTACCTACTGTGTTTCAAACCACAGCTAAGGACAAAGATGCCAATGGTATTCAACTTAGTGACACTCGTAGATTCAATGAGCTCTTTTGGAGCAACTTTGATATACGAGCTCTTGATGTGCCTGGCACAATTGAGATGGTCGAAGAGTTGATTGGATTCGGCAACAAGTTTGTTGTACTCAATGCAGACCCTGCAATGAAGAAACAAACATACATTGTCAATTCAGGTAGAGGCTCATTCGATGAGGGTGTTTGGTATTCAAACCAAAACCATTGTCGTATACCATATGTCACAACTAGACATTGGGATAGAGACCTTGCTGCCAACGATGAGAAAATACTAAGTACGATTGCACAACGTGACCCAAGTGTTGAGGTAATTTCAACGCTTGAGCAACAAGCAATCGATGCTGGATTGTATGACCCTCATTTACTAAGCGACGCAGAGTTTGTCGAGACAATTGACAATCTTATTACCGTATCAGGATATCAGACAATAGAAGATGCTGCCGAAGGTATGTACTTCGAGTTTGATATTGATGGCGGGTTAATATGCCCAGACTGTGGTAATCAACTAGACAAGAATGAGAAGTTCGCAAGAACATGTCATGAAGAATGTGTCTTTTCTGATTACGAAATGGACGCTGAATCGTATTACAACGATGACAGTAGATTCCTTGAAGACATGGAAAGGCGTGTTATCGAACAACACTACGTAGATAAAGTAGTGGGTCATGAGCCGTTGGCTGATGACGATGGTCAAGCGAAACTGTTTGACTAGAAATATACACAACTAACAAGGAGACACATGAATCAGAATCAAATGATTACTGATGTGAACTCTCAATTGAAGTACAAAATACTCTCACATGATGAGATTAGTAGAGTACTTTATAGAGAGACAAACCATGAGTTGAGGCAGAATTCAACATTCAGTCACAACCAAATGAGCTATGAATATAGAAGTTGGTTAAGAGAGAATGGTGTAACCCCATCCGATTATGAGGCGGACAATGGACTTTCACCTTTACAGTATGACCGAGCTGTAGTCATAGACTTACACAATGGTAATGGTTGGAACAGTATCTTTGCAGATACAGAAGGTAATGGTTTCGCCAGTCTCTTAGTTCGAGTTACAGAACTATGGGACACCTTGATTGATAATGAGTATGAAAATACTGCAAGTCGTAGAGTACGCAGTCACCATGCTCAACTGTTGTGGCAAGAGTGGATGGATGAGTTTGAGTATGACAACAATTATACTCTAAGTAGGACCCAAATCCAAGACAGAGGATATGGTTCCAATGAGACACATCCAATAGCAAGTGCACTGAATAGAACATTCAGAGTCAAAGCTCATGAGTATCCTAACGGGATTACTCTAGGTCTAGACGATGTAGACTTTCTAAAGCATAAGTTATTTATGCAGACGAAAGCTCCAAAGTATTGGTCACAGATACCTTTTAGGTATTTTGTGATACCAATGCCTAGTGAGAAGTTCACAGAGTACTTGGACACTAATGCCCAACCAGTTACTTGCAATCAAGACTCATACCTATGGGGTAATGAAAACGCTATGTTTATGCAAACAGCTAATCATAGTAACTATCATTACAACGGTTTATGGGGTCACATGCAATATTACGATTCAGCCGTAAGCAAGTGGTTACCAAGAACTGGTCGTTGGGGTAGACAACATAGAGAGTGCAACATATGTAGGACAGTACATAATGCACACTATATGACATGGTACAAGAAAATGGACACATACGGTAATGGAAACAGAAACCGTATATGTTTCGATTGTGTACCTTTATATACCACTTCTTACAATACAAGTGAGAAGTGTTTTGTTGTTACTCATGAGGAGATAAGTCAGCAGAACATTGGTGCTTTTGCACACATGGAAGACGATTACTATGTTAACTATGTCCATGGTGATAATGTACCAACTGCTCGTGGTTCAAGAGATTATCTGTTACAGATAATTGATGACCCAGACTATCAAGATGAGGTTATGTTCCACGATGAACAAGCATGGGAAGAGAGTTCATCTCTACCTATTGATGTTCGTAAGTATATGACTTGGATGTACAGAACATTCAAGCACAATACAGAAGATATCAAAAACCAAGTGGTTGCAGATATCAAAGAACATCTCATGTTGTCTGACGACACAACTACTGGTGTGAACAATGCTGACAATGTAGCAGTACCACAGTCTGATGAATATCCAAATGGATTGACTGGTGCAGAATATGTACGCAAGGTAGGTTTACATTTGCCAAGTGTATATGTCTACGCTTCAGAAAATCCAATCAGTGATATCATTATCAGTTTGAGAATTGACACACAATTCGAAGACAGAGAGTGGTACTACAGGTCCAACCGTGCTAACAATGATAGAAGAGCAGATGACAACTGGCGTGAGCCAGACAACATTGGCTTGGAACTTAACGTAGTTAGAAATGATTATCGTTATGCTCCTGACTTCTATTATGTAGACTACAGAGATGGTGAGTACTTCAACTATTCAGTTGAGGCACCACATCATAATGTTCCTATGGGACACAGATGTAGTTGCACACATTGTGTTGATGGGAACATAACTCATCCTGACTCTCCTAACTGGCATGAAGAACGTGGTGTTCATCTAGGGCTAGAGCTTGAGCTCGTTGCTCGGGATGGAAGACTACTGGACAATGTGAATTACGGTGAGTTGTTCGAAAGAACAGTTCAAGTATTTCACCCAGAGAACCTAAAAGATATGGTTCACAGGAGTGGTCACAATGCACAATTGCTATATGCAAAACGTGATGGTTCATTGCCTAATGAATCTGGTATTGAGTTTATCTCACAACCAATGACATTGAAAGCGTGGCACGCAGTGCCTGTCAAGTTCTGGAACTTTGTAGAATCCAACTACAAAGCATTCAATCTTGATGATGTGGGTATACATATCCACTTCCCTTGGGCATCTATGAAACTGCCACATGCTTACACAATGTTGTCAGCACTTAATGCATTACAACTGAATCAGAACGGACTGCTTGGTAAGATAGCACAACGTAATGATTCAACATATGCAAGATGGGACTTGTTGCAATACAGAGATACTTACAATGTCGTAGCTGATGTTGCTAAGAATCGTACTCGAGCAGACAATGACAAATACAAAGCAATCAATCTACAGCATGAAAATACTGTAGAGCTTAGGTATTTCAAATCTAATGCTAGAGGTTCTAGAGTTGTTAAGAACCTAGAGTTCGTAGATGCTCTGTATGAAATGACAAAGAATGATGCTGAGTCTACATCAGGTTGGAACCATGATGAGGACATGCCACAAATTGACTTGATAGAGGTTGCCACACAATACGGCAATCAATCTACTAAGTTCAAGATTGAAGGTGTGCATCATGAGCAAGTACCATTTGCTAACGATATTGAGTTTAGATTGTACAACTTTGTACTTGATAGACAAAATAGATATCCTAATCTATATGAATTCCTATACGATGATGGTGAGTATACTGCTCCTGACATCGCGTTAGAAGACATTGGATATTGGAATACTCCTGTGACAGAAGAGTTACAGGACAATACAACAGAAGATGATAGTGTATTTAGAAATACAACATTCAACTTCGGTTCAGAGAGCATTACGCTCAATGGAACAACATACACAAACACAATGGGAAGGTAAGTATGCCTAGAGACATGGAGTCTATTAGACACGCATTACATACCAATCCTTCTGAAGCTCCCGTAACCTACGGGGGCTTAGGACGTATATGGAATATCTACCCTAATTCTATTGGCACACCTGCTGGTAGAAACAATGGTAGGTTCAATACTTTAGAATCTCTTAAGAAGGTTCAGAAAAGATATTGGGCTAAAGGTATTCCTATGGGTATGGAATTAGAACTAGAGCTACCAGAAACCTATGACAATCAAAGGTGTGAATGTGACTGGCGTTGCGACGAATGCAACAACAGTTATCACGGTGATTGTGAATTAGGTGAATGTAATAGAGACTCTGGTTCATACCGATACTACAGGGACTACGAACCTGTACGTGACGTTATGGAACTAATTAACAAGAATGTAGAAACTGGTATGAAGAATTTTGCTATGAGGCAAAATAATGATTACTTTCACTACATCAATACCATATGCGCTAAAGGTGATGGCTCACTAAGTAATGGTGTGGAGTTCAATCTACAACCATTTACTAAGTCTGCTTTCATCAAATACGCTGCGTCAGCATGGCAAGATATTGGGTATCAACATTTCGAAGGGTTTAGTACTTCGTCTGCTGGTATTCACATACACTTGCCTAAGGCTGCATTTAACGATGTTGAAATATTCATGTGGTTACTTCTTATGGAGAACCTAGGATATACACATCATCCTACAAATGGTAAGTCATTCCTAAGTATTATTGGTCAGCGAGAACCAGTAACCTATGGAGGACTAAACAGTAGGAGTTCTGCAGCACAACTACTTGATGCAGTAGAAAACAGAAGGTGGTATCAAGGTAGAGGGCTACAAGTCAACTTCAATGGTCATGGCAACACTATTGAGTTGAGATTGTTCAAAGCTCAACAACTACCACATAGACTAATCAAGAACTATGCCTTTGTCGATATGACATGGAGATATGTTCATTTACTTATGGACTTTGTAGAGGATGAGAAATATTCTCAAGCTATGCAATTCCTAAGTAATACTGATATGTTTATGGGGTATATCATGAATCCTAACGCTAAGGGATACAATGATTACCTAGCAGGTTACATAAAGAAGCGATGGAAACGAACCAATGGTTCTGACTACACGTTTACCGAAGACATGTTACCTACATTACGAACTCTCAATGAGCGTTTCCAATCAAGAGATTGGGAAGTCACTGAGACGCAAGATAATAACTCAAACACAGAGGAGGTATCTAGTGAATAAAATAACTACGATAACGACATCCATAGCATCGTCACCCTGGTGGTTCTTTCCAGGACTTGACGTAGCAAGGGAATGTTTTACATGCTACCTTATTGGTCAGCTTTGGACATTACCTTTGTTCTTTGCTATAGCCGTTGCTATCGCGTATCTTATGGGCGACTAGAAATAGTCGCTTGTAAGTAACAACTACACACTACATTAGGAGCACTGCCGACTGCTCACACAGGTAGTCGGATAGTGTGGGAGACCGGAGACCTATATACTGAAATTCAAATTTGACCTTATTTTTGAGAAAATGGCATACCTGTCCTCATCTCTGTGTGTAGATGCCTAAAGGTATATGTCCATATGGGTTTTGGGTTTTACTTCTGTCTATATGGGTTTTGGAATATACTTCTATACCATAAAAAATTTAATGTTTTTTAGCGAGACCGAGACTTATAACCAAAATTGCTAGTAATAAAAAAAATATAAAAAAAACACGGAATGTCGAAAAACTCTTACAGTCTTATTTATGGGTGTAGTGTGTCGGTTTTGGCTCCCCGTAGCACACGACACGAAACCTTATTAAATGGGGGTATGATGTCGTGGGAGGTGATAGACGAAAACTTTTCCCCTATTAGTAGTATATAGCAACAAATGTAATGTTTTTAGGGTTTAGTGTTCCAGCCAGAAAGTCGAAATCAGGAACCGACTTATTATTTCCAGTACTCAAACTCGTTTGTATTTGGATTAAAACGCTTTTTAGGTGTTACACCAAATAAAGTACCAAATATACTGAAAAGTACAGTAACTACAAAGAAAATTAGTGTTAATATCATTGAAATCTCCTACCATTATAGACATATTTGACCTGCCTATTCTTATGTTCATGCAAATTACATGTTTCTGTATCAATATCCCATTGTTTCTCGTGCCTAAGTGTCCAAATTAAAGCACTTGCTCTAGGAATATACTCTTTTAAGAGTTCTGTGTTACAAACCCCCTCAGGTTTTGTCAACAGTAAACCCTTTAAAGTCTCCATTTGTGTGTAGTGTTGGTCTGTCGGAGCCGAAGAAACTTCTTCTTCTTCAGCCCACGACATCAAGCCATCTAAACTCATTAGAATGGAGCCTCATTTTCGGCATAATTAGTTCTTGCAACAGGCTCTGTAGGTTTTTCTACTGCTCCCATTACATCTTTTACCATCTCTGTTTTATTAGCGTAAGCACTAGACGGTGTGTCTTTTGCTTGGTACTGTAACCCAGAAATTGTTTGATAATCTAAACATATAGCCACTTGGTCTGCAGTAATGACTAACTCTTTACGCTCATTACCATCTTTTCCTGTCCATTTTTCTTCCTGTAATCTACCAGTAACCATTGCTCTAATGGTTTTTGCATCATCAGGGAATGAATAGCTAGTGTTTTGTGCTAGATTTTCCCACATGTT
>Ga0115551_1003042_pt1 | contig 10013 bp, 7 predicted proteins | sample COGITO_mtgs_1103_FD_87179 | JGI IMG/M metagenome (GOLD analysis project Ga0115551, IMG submission 87179) | Pelagic marine microbial communities from North Sea - COGITO_mtgs_110321 | ecosystem: Environmental > Aquatic > Marine > Epipelagic | place: Germany:Helgoland, sampling site Kabeltonne... | reverse complement strand
AGAAGCCCTCGTTATTGCTTCACGCCTTACTCCTCTTGGAAATATTCAAAAAAAAAAAAGGTGCGTGACGAGATTGTTTTGAAAGGAAGACGACTTTCATCTTTACTCTGTTACGCTTGACTTTATATCTGTGCAACGCACGAATACTAAGAGCGCACTAAAATAATAACAACAACAACATGAATAATCCATTCTTCCAACGCGCGAGCGAGAAGCAAAAAGAAACGCGAGAGCAAGAAACTGCGAACCAACCGTGGATCGAAAAATGGCGACCGACGACATTAGACGACATCGTCGGCCACGAGGAAACGCTGCACCAAATGCGAGGGATGATTGAAACCGGCTCAATGCCGAACTTGTTATTATCCGGCCCACCTGGGTGCGGGAAAACAACCTCGGTGCACGTTTTAGCGCGGACGTTACTCGGGGATCGGTATAAAGACGCGGTGTTGGAATTAAACGCGTCGGACGAGAGAGGGATAGATGTGGTGAGAAATAAAATCAAAATGTTTGCACAAAAGAAGGTGACTTTGCCGGCGGGGAGGTGCAAGATTATCATCTTGGACGAAGCGGACGCGATGACGAAAGGCGCGCAACAAGCGATGCGAAGGACGATGGAAATATATTCGGCGACGACGAGATTCGCGTTGGCGTGTAACTTGAGCGATAAAATCATCGAACCGATTCAGTCGCGGTGCGCCATCGTGAGATTTTCGCGGTTGAGCGATAAACAAGTTTTGGAAAGGTTGGTGTACGTGTGCGAGCAAGAGAAGGTGCCGCACGACGCGAGAGGGTTAGAGGCGATCGTGTTTTGCGCGGAAGGGGACATGAGAAACGCGCTGAACAGTTTACAGGCCTGTCATAGTGGGTTTCAAATGGTGAATCAAGAGAACGTGTTTCGAGTGTGCGATACGCCGCATCCGGAAGTCATAGGCGCTATTTTACAACACTGCTTAAACGGAGAGTTGGACGATGCGTGCGATCGACTGTTAAAGCTGAGAAAGAGCGGGTATTCGCCACAAGATTTGATCAAGACGATTTTTCAGGTGTGTAAACGGTTCGACGATAAGGAGATGTCGGAATACGTAAAGTTGGAGTTTTTGAAAATCATCGGATTTTTTCACGTGAGGATTAGCGAAGGGTGCGCGAGCGACGTGCAGTTGTGCGGGATGGTGGCGAGGTTGTGCGGGTGTAGTTTGGAGGCGAAAAGTGGGAAATCGTGGTCGACGCCACAGAAGACGTTGATGGAAATCAGAAAGGAAGGCGGTTCGATAGGCGTGAGCGGCTCGGAGTTTCAATAATAGAACCGATGAAAGGGAGAAGAAGAGAGACAAGAGGAAAAACTGTAATAGTAAGATTAATTTTGATTTATAAAATGATGATGGTACACTCTTTGACGTTCTCGCTTCTCTCGTCTCGCTATATATATTTCGTTTAAAGCATCTTCAACTCCTCCCGTCGCGAACTCTCAAACGTTCTCACTAAGTTCAAATGCGTCTTTATGCTTTCCAATTCAATCTTCGCTTGGTTCGCCAACCGTCTCGCTTCGACCATTTTTTTTATGTGGTCTTGGTACTCTTTACTCGCGTGCGCTCTGACTTCCGCGGTTGACTTCGCGTCGCCGTTATCCACGTGAAACAACGTAATCGTCGCTAAAATACACTTCTTGGCTTCCTCGAGAATCTCCGCCTCGGCGTGTAAATCGGCCCATTTTTGCCCCAAGTGTTGCAATTGATGATACGCCGCGTCCACGTCGTCCGGAAGTAACTTGCCTTCTAATCGAGACTCACCCGTCGCAGAAGAAGAAGCAGAAAGAGTAGTATTAGAAACACTACTCGTCGACGATGAGGAGGTCACGTTGCTGTTGTTATTATTATTCGTTTTCGGTAAAGGCTGCGGCGGTATCGAGCGAAACTGTTGTTGCTCTTGTTGTTGATGTTGTTGTTGTTCCCGTCGCGTCGTCGTCGCCATTTGCGATTGAAACGGCGGTAAATTCTCCCCGTTGTTATTCTTCACGACTCCGTTATTCGTCAACCGCGGTGGCATCTGGACCGGTTTCACCGGTTGTTGTTGTTGTTGTTGTTCTTGCTGCCCATTCAAAGCAGCCGGAGTGAACACCGATCTGATGCTGCTCTTCTTCCCGTACCACCACGTTCTCATGGCGGGTTCCCCAAAAGAAGAAGACCGTCCAGAGGTCGAACATAACGTCGTCGTCTGATGATGATGACGCGCCGTTGTGCGGGCGGCCAAGAACAACAACCCCTTTGGCGTCGTCGTCATCTCGTCGTGCGGTCGACGATTCGAATCCTTTCGCGGACGACGATTCGTACTCCTGGTTGTAAAAGAAGAAACGCACAGACACCCGCACCCTTTCGACGACGCGGCAAAGGACATATATGCGAAAAGAGCGCGTTCGTTGGTATCAGCAGAGCGCGGATTTTGTGGGTGTGTTGCGTGTTATGTTCTCTCGTTTGTGTGGAAGAGTTGGTGTTTGCGCGGGGAAAAACTCTTTCGAAAGAGACTACTTTTTAAACTGCTTGCCAAGAGGAGTACGGAGTTACGCACTTATGAGTCTGCGTGTCTTACTCAAAATTTGGCTCTGTGAGTGCTTCTTTCTTACTCTGATGCGTCTGTATTCGTATGGATATACGCGAGATACGATATTTGGGAGAAACTTTTCCACTGCTGTATCCACGTTACTAAAAGAGAGCGAGAGCGTGGCACACACGCGTCGCACGAATACGCCCACCAAAGAGCAACACGAGCGGCCGCACGTAATAAACGGTATCGTTTTGCGAGAGAGAGAGAGAGAGAGAGAATAACACTTTCCGAGCGTGCGTGTGATGATGATGATGACGCAAAATGCATTCGTGTGCGCTCCTCGATGCGGTTCGACGACCTCTTTGTCGGCGAGGCGGAAGGGAACAACATCGACGAGAACGAGAACGAGAGTTATTAAAGCGTCTTCTTCTGGAGGAGGAGACAAAGACCCACTCATGGTCCGGACGATTAAAGGCGAACGGTGCGAACGACCGCCAATCTGGATGATGCGACAGGCTGGACGGTACATGAAAGTGTACCAGGACTTGTGCAAAAAGCACACGACGTTTCGCGAACGCTCGGAGACGGTGGATTTGTGCGTGGAGATTTCTTTACAACCGTACGAGGCGTTTAAACCGGACGGGGTTATCGTATTCTCGGATATTTTAACGCCGTTAGCTGGGATGAACATTCCGTTCGACATCGTCAAAGGGACCGGACCGATTATTTTCAACCCGATTCGCGACATGGCTGGCGTGAACGCGGTGACGCCGTTGGAGCCGGAGAAAAGCGTGAATTTTACTGGGGAAAGTTTAAAGGTGTTGAGAAACGAGTTGAAAGGTACGGATGCGACGTTGCTTGGCTTTGTCGGGGCGCCGTTTACGTTGGCGACGTACATCGTCGAAGGCGGGACGAGTTCGCACTATAAAGTTATCAAAAAAATGGCATTCGATGAACCGGCGATTTACCACGCGTTGATGGAAAAGTTGACCGATGCGGTGATTACGTACACGAGATACCAAATCGACAGCGGCGCGCAAGTCGTGCAAATCTTTGACTCGTGGGCGAGCGAGTGGTTGCCGAAAGATTTCTCCAGATTTTGCTTGCCGTATTTAACCAGGGTGATTAAAGAGGTGAAACAAACACACCCGGACACGCCGTTGATTTTATACTGCAGCGGTGCCGGTGGGTTTTTGGAACGGTTACAGACGACTGGCGCGGACGTGATTTCGTTGGACGGGACGGTAGATATCGCCGACGCGAGAGCGAGACTGGGAATGGAACAAGCCGTGCAAGGGAACATGGACCCGGTGAGTTTGTTTTCGAGCAAAGAGCACATCACGCAAGCGATTGAGGAGACGATTAAAGGTGCGGGGAACAAGAAGCACGTCATGAACTTAGGACATGGGGTTATGGTAGGCACGCCGGAAGAAAACGTCGCGCATTTTTTCAAATCCGTGCGCGACTACAGGTATTGAAAAAGAATTAGTTTATTATCAGAAGTGTCTATTAAATTAATGTGCTAAAACAACGAATTGCTGATGATTTGATGGTCAATCGATTGTGTTGTACCTAACTACACTGCAATTTAATAGCCAGTGCGTTCAATCAACTCCTTCAAATCACCCAATTGCCCGTTCGCCGCCTTTTTGGCCGCCTCAAACTTAGCCGTCGCCGCTTTCTTCTTCTCCCAATAATCCTTACCAGCTTCCGCTCTCTTCGCTTCCAAAACCTTCACCGTCTCGCTGTGCTTCCATCCAATTTGCGCGCACAAATCGCCGAGCACGCAGAATCGTCTCCCTTCATTCAATCTCGCAATCTTCAACGCCTCCGGGACAACCGCTCTCTTCACCTTGTCGTACGGCGCCGGGATCCCTTCAAAGCACTTTAACCTTTCAAAAGCGGCTTTCCCTCTCTCAGTTTTGTGCGGCAACATACCTCTCACGACTCTCCAGAAAAATCTCGACGGTTGAGTGAAGTGGTACGGACCTTTCTTCGGGTTCGTGCTCATTCTCTTCACTTTATAGTAGTCCCACTTTTGTTTGCGTCGAACCATGCCGCCGGAAAGGCAGATCCCTTCGGCTCTCACGACGACGACGTGTTGGCCTTGCAAGAGCTGCTTCGCGACGGTGGAGGCGAGACGGCCGAGCATGTGGCCCTTCGCGTCGACGACGACGATCGTTTTGTTCGTAGACTGTTGTTTTTTTTGTTTCATGATGAGGAGAAGAATAAAAGAGAACACTCTTGGGTCAGCACATTGTCGTAAACAAGAGAGGACAAAACGCAGGAGTAAATTAGGACTCCTTTTCCTTTTCGCGGTGCAAATTTCAGCCGGCAACACACTTTGCGCTTTCACGCACAGCGCGACACACCGTTTTCCAAACAGCCAGCGCGTGTAAAACGAGCACAAAATGTCTCCCGCAATTATCACGCGTCCTTCGTGGTATTATTACGCGAGAGCAGAAGACGCGCGCGCGGTATATATAAAATCTTCAAATTTGAGGGCTACAGAAGAAAGAGAGAAAAATGTCGCGAACGCGCGCAACGCGAAACCGAAGATCACGCGAACGCTTCTCCTCCTCGTCCTCGCGCGCGTTAAACTCTGAACTATTTCTCCCGCGAGAAAACCCAAAAAGAAAGCGTCTTCGTCCGTCGGCGAGACAGAGAGAGAGAGAGAGAGAAAGAGAACGTACCATGAGTGCTCTGTGTGTGATTTGTGTAAAACTGAGTGTAAAACTGAGGCACGAGACACTTCAGTTTTTTCCTTCTTTCGAGACGAGCAAAAAACAAAACGACCGCACAACAAAAAACAATCGTTAAACGCGCATCAAACGAGAAAAGAAACGAAACTTGCGAGAAACGACGAACGAACGAACGAACGGGAACGGTGCAAAAACGCTCGCTTCTGCTCTCTCGCCGCGTGTGCATAATTTTTGGGGTGGTGGTCCTCCTCTGCGCGCGGTCGAGTTTTAGTATATGTACGAGCACTCGTGAAGAAAGGACGGGTGCATTTATATCCAATTTGATACGCGTTTTATAGAAGACCACGCGACATTATGCCGACGCACCAAGTCCTCCGATCCCCACTCACGTCCCCACGATCGACGAAAATAACCTCCGGCCACGATTTCGCGTCCACCACGTTCGAACACACCGCGTCTGGAAACGATTTAATCCGCATCGGGCACGCCTCTCAGCAATTCGAAGACAAACACGCGCACGCGATACGCAGGAAACAAACGTGTTTAGAGCAGTATTGCATACCACCGGACGCGTTACTCGGCGATCACGGGCCGGAAGTTTCCGATGCGGAGTATTATCGCGCGGTGGTGTGGACCACTATAGTTGGTACCGTCGTGAATGTTGTTTTAGTGTTTGTGAAGTTTATCGCGGGGATCTTGTGGAACAGTCAAGCGTTGTTGGCGGACGCGGTGCATTCGCTGATGGACGTGTTTACGGATTTCGTGACGTTAGTGGCGGCGAGGATCGCGGCGAAACCGGCGGATGAGAAGTTTCCGTACGGGTACGGAAAGTTGGAGAGCATAGCCGCGGTTTGGGTGAGCGTCTGTTTAGTATTTAGCGCGGGCGGGATGTTTTGGTACGTCTGCGAAAAGTTGGTGAGCGAATACGAGATTGAGTTTATGAACTTGACTGGAAGAGGGAGAGCGGATGGCCAAGAGGAAAAAGAAGACGGGTTGGTGTCGGTGGAGGCAATATCGGTTGCGATCGCGTCCGTGTTAGCGAAAGAAGCGACGTTTCAGTTCACCATGAGAATCGGGAAACGGTTGCAGTCGCAAGTGTTGGTCGCCAACGCGTGGCATCACAGGTCGGATGCGTTAGGTTCGGTCGCCGCGTTAGTTGGGGTAGTTGGTGCGGTATACGGATACCCGATCATGGATAAATTAGCGGCGATATTCGTGTGCGCTTTGTTAGGGAAGGTTGGGATTGAAGTTGGATGGGAAGCCGTGAAGACGTTGGCGGATACGAATTGCGCGGAGGAAATCGACGAGAGAGTGAGAGAGATTGTGAGGAACGAGTGCGGGGAGGACACGCACGTGAGCGGTTTGAGGGCGAGAATGAACGGGAGAAAGTTAAGCGTAGATTTCTTCCTCGCGTTTTTAAGAAAAGGTATAACCACGGAGGAAGTTATTGGGAAGATGCAAGCCGCGAGAGAGCGCGTCTTGGAAGAAATTCCCGAGTTGGGCGAAGTCGTCATTCAACTCAGAGATAGCGAAGAGCAGGAGTATTTGAGAAGCCAAGGAGGTAGTGGTGGTGGTGGCTTTACATGGTTTACTCGAGGGAAAAGTGGAGGTGGTTTGTAGTAGAAGTGTAATGATGAACTCTATAGAGAGAGATGTGTTTTTATTTGCTTATTTTAATTTATCTACCCGCGTTTGCGGCTTGTTGAACTAATCGATGTAACTGCGCGAGGAAATCGCCGTATTCCATACCGCCACCGCTCGCACGATCTTCTACTAAATGATTGAACAGTAACGCCTCTTGCGGCGTGCCTTGTCTTATCACCGTCAATGCTTGGTACCGCGCTTGGTTCCTACTTCGTATTCTTTTTACCGTGTTTCTAACTTTTTCATTCACTTTATTCCCGCTAATAGTTGGCAAATACGCGTCGACGAAGGGATCCGGGCATCCTTGATCGCCGAAAATGCTCGTAATCATCTTTTGTTCGCACTGTCCACCGACCCAGACGAGTAATTTTCGCCCATCATCGATTAAATAAATACCTCTAGCGTCGATTCGCTCGCCAGCCAATGCAGTCCTCGGGGGCATTTTCATCTTCATCAACGCCTCGATAGAATCGTTTTCGGGAATGCCGGCGTCTTCGCTCCCACCGTGCAAGGCGTAACACGCCGGATACATCATGCGCAAACAATCTTCCGCGGAGCAACTCATGATATCAAACGAGCACTCGACTCGGTTATCCACGGCAACGTCTCTCGGCGCACCTTTCAGTGCGAGCGTCTTTGTCGCGCACATCGCAAAGAGCGGTAGAAGTTTCATGGATTCCGGAAACGCTAAAGAGTTGAATCCAAAGTTGTGTCGAGCACCGCCTAAAAGCTTATATTCTTTCAACGCGTCGACGAGTTTGTGCGTCAACGCGTCTCTGGCGTCTTGTAATCTCGCCGAGTTTGTTCTCTCGGCGCTCAAACGCGTCAAAAAGCACGCCATGGCACCCGAGTCAATCGCGCGAAACAAGTCCGTCATGTCGTTCACCACCGGCACTTGCATCGTGTGAACTCGAATCCGGCGTTCACCATCCGCCGAGGTGTACAACAACGCGCACTGAATGTAACACGCTTGCATGTTCGGTACAACTTCGTCGTGCGCGAGATACACCGCGTGCGTTTGATCCGCGTTCGTGGCTGGTAAAGCGAGCAAATCGAGCGAACGAATGAAAAAGTGCCCGTTGAACGCGCACACGCGAAATCCTTTCGAGCACCGAACGCGACAGACGGATTCCCACGCAACATCTCGAGTCAAATTTCTCGTCAGTTCCGTTTTGAACTTCACCTCGTCTTTTGCTAAGGAAAATTGCGGGTAATATCGAACATCTCCGCCGGTATATTTTGGCAACACGCACATCGATGCGATGTCCGCGTACGGCACGGATGTGCAAAATACGTCAACGCACACTTGCTGTCGAGAACACTCCGCCGCCATGGACTTGTAAAAATTATCCGCTGGATTTCTAAGTTCGTGCTCTTTTGAATTCGCTTCGTAGCCTCTCGCGTCGTCTCGGGATAAAAGTCTCCCGGCGCCGATGGATGGCAACGTCGATTGGAAAATCATCAACTTGCCGCCAATCTGCGAGACGGCTGAATACGCCGCCTGTAAAGCCGGTCCCATCGCAGACTCTTGAATATCCGTCTCTAAGAACGAAGTCGCGATGACGTCTAACGTCGCGTCTACAACCGAGCGACATTCTTGTAAATTCACGAGTAAATCGTCCGGCATCGGCGCGAACGGGTCGTTCAATTCTCCAACCACCATCATAGACGGCGCCATCGAGGTGGATCGCAAACCATAAAAATGAATGGAGCGATCGTACGTAATGAACCCAATTCTCGTGCGATCAGATTTCGATTGCATAGAATCTAAACAATCGCGCACGGTATCGATGGCAGATTTTAAAAAGCCAGATCTAACGGCCGTTTGACTGACATCAAAGGCGAAAAAATACGCCGGCGGCATGGGCGGTCGCACCATGTACTCCGCCGAGGCTAAAAATTCAACCGTCCCGGATCTCAACTCTGGTCGTTCCGCCACGTCTCTTCTCACTCCATTTTCATCCAACGCGCAAAAATAGTCCACGGGAACATCGTTCGGTAACGAACACACGTTACACCTGTACCGCCTCCCACCTTCGATGAATTGAACGAACGGATTGATATACGTTCGACACCTGCGACATCGAACAATCCCGGACGATCCGAACTGCGCCGTAGGCACCGAATCCCCTGGACACATCGGTCGAACGATGCATCCGACCGGTAACGCAAACCTTTGCTTCAACCCAACCGATTGTGGTAACGCCCCAACTGTTAACCGCAAATACTTTGGATCGCACGATAAATTCGAGTTTGGTCTCGCCTCGTCCTCGCCCGGTCTTGGCAACGCTTTCTGATCGAGATTTTGAACGTCAATCGACCGCGCGTCCGCGTCGGGAGGGTACCCTCCCTGTTGGCCACCCATTCCCGGCATCATGCCTGCTCCTGGAGGCGGCGCCCCTCCACCGTACATTCCCATTTGGGGTGCGCTCGTTGGATACGCGCTACTGCTACTCCCCGTCGGCGGCGGAGGTCCCGGATGATGATGTTGTTGTTGATGCTGATACTGGTATTGTTGCTGCTGCGGTTGCTGCGGTTGTTGCGGTTGCTGCTGCGGTTGCTGCGGTTGCTGCGGTTGCTGCTGCCGCATCGGCGGCGGCGGCGAAGGATACGCGGACGACGTCGACGGAGGCGCCATCGACATCCTCGACATCGCCGCCGTCGGCGGCGACGGCACGGAGGAAGCCGAAAACGAAGGAGGTGGCGGCAGTCCAGGCGCGTTTGGCGGTTGTTGATACCGGGGTCCCTCTCCTCCTCCTCCCCCTGTCGTCGTCGCTAAAGGCGGAGGAGGCATCATCATTCCTCCTCCTCCTGGTTGACCATACCGCTGCATATTCTGCGGCTGTTGTTGTTGTTGTTGTTGTTGCATCATCATCGGTGGTGGCGGTTGTTGCGGTTGTTGCTGCTGCTGCTGCTGCTGTTGAACACCACCGTATCCTCCTCCTCCCGCGGGGAAGCTCGGAGGCATATTCGTATTCGCGTCGTTCGTAAACCCGTCGTTGTTGTAATTGTGCCGTTGCTGCTGCTCGTAATGCTGTTGCGGCTGTCCCTGCGGCTGCTGTCCCTGCGGTGGTGGTGGCGGTGGGTAGTACCCGCTCATTTTCAACGAGCACTCGCGCGAGCGTT
>Ga0115551_1003006_pt1 | contig 10090 bp, 8 predicted proteins | sample COGITO_mtgs_1103_FD_87179 | JGI IMG/M metagenome (GOLD analysis project Ga0115551, IMG submission 87179) | Pelagic marine microbial communities from North Sea - COGITO_mtgs_110321 | ecosystem: Environmental > Aquatic > Marine > Epipelagic | place: Germany:Helgoland, sampling site Kabeltonne... | reverse complement strand
GATCGTGGCTGTCACCACTGCAGCCAACCGCCGCTATCCCGTTCGTGACGGCCTGTCATCTGTCCCGAAGGCGGCTGTCGAGGCTGCAGTGCGCGGTATCGCTGCCGAGGAAGGCCGGTTTGGCGTTCGGGCCAACATCGTCGGGCCAGGGATGTTGCTCGATGGGATGGCCGAGCGGCTCATCGCCAACGGCGACCTCGACGACACAGCGCTCGACGCAGCTCGAGCCAACATCGCGCTGCGGCGGTTCGGGTCGGCGACCGACATCGCCGAAGCGGTCTGCTTCCTCGCCTCCGAGCGGGCTCGGTTCATAACCGGCCAACACCTCGACGTCGACGGTGGCTTCACGGTGTGACGTCGCGGCGAGTACGTTGCTCGCCATGTATCCCGGAGCACACGCCGCCGCTCGCCCCGACCATCCCGCCATCGTGATGGCGGAGACGGGTGAGACCCTCACCTATGCCCAACTCGACGAACACGCGAACCGAGCGTCGAACGTCTTCCGCGACATCGGCTTGCAGCCGGGTGACCACATCGCGTTCTGTCTCGAGAACAACGTCAATTTCCTCGCGTTGTGCTGGGGGGCCATCTACGCCGGCGTGATCTACACCGCCATGAGCAGTCGACTCACCACCGAGGAGATGGCCTACATCATCGACAACTGTGGCGCGAAGGTCTTCATCACCAGCCCGCACAAGGCCGCTCAGGCTGCAGAACTCCTCGAGCAAATGCCGAACGTCGAGCTACGCCTTTCGATGGGTGGGCCGCTAGAAGGCTACGACAGCTACGAGGAGGCGATCGCCAACGCATCGCCTGAGCCGCTCAAGAACCGGGTTGCCGGGCGCGACATGCTCTACAGCTCTGGCACGACCGGCCGTCCGAAAGGGGTACTCCCGTCGACCGAACCAGCACCGCTCGAGCAGGGTGACAGCAGTGTCGCCACGCTCGGCGCGCTGCTGTTCGGCTTCAGCGAAGACAGTCGCTACCTGTCGCCGGCGCCGCTGTACCACGCTGCTCCGCTCCGCTTCAATCTCGGCATCCAAACCACGGGCGGCACGAGCTACGTGATGGAAAAGTTCGACCCCGAGGCGTACCTCCGTTTTCTCCAGGACTATCAGATCACGGTTTCGCAAGTCGTTCCCACGATGTTCGTCCGCATGCTCAAGCTCGACGATGCGGTCCGCGAGCAGTACGACGTCTCGTCGCTGCAGGCGTGTATCCACGCCGCTGCGCCTTGCCCCGTCGACGTGAAGCACAAGATGATCGACTGGTGGGGCCCGATCATCCACGAGTACTACGCAGGCACCGAAGGCAACGGGTTCGTCTATTGCAACAGCGAACAGTGGCTCGCCCACCCCGGCACCGTGGGCGTGGCGGTCACCGGCATCATCCACATCATGAGCGAAGAAGGTCAGGAGCTCCCCGTCGGGGAGGAAGGGACGATCTACTTCGAGTCCGACGCCCAATTCGAATACCACGGCGATCCGGAGAAGACGGCATCGTCACGCCTTGCGAACGGCTGGTCGACCCTTGGTGACGTCGGTCGGGTCGACGACGACGGGTTCCTGTATCTGACCGATCGCAAGGCGTACATGATCATCACCGGTGGGGTGAACGTGTACCCCCAGGAGACCGAAGACGTGCTCACCATGCACCCCAAAGTCATCGATGTCGCAGTGTTCGGCGTGCCGAACGACGATTTCGGGGAGGAAGTGAAGGCGGTGGTCCAGCCGGCCGAGATGCCGGCAGACGACGCGGCAGCTGCGGCGCTCGCTCGCGAGCTCATTGCTTACACCAAGGAACATCTGGCCGATGTGAAATGCCCCCGGTCGGTTGACTTCCGCGAGGAACTGCCGCGCCATCCGACGGGCAAGCTGTACAAGCGGCCGCTGAAAGACGAGTACTGGGCAGCTGATGGGCGTTCGATCTGACCGAGCTCGGACGAGTTGCAGAACGCGGGCAGCGTTGTCGCGGAGAAACTTCGGCCAGACGTCGTCGTTGAACGGCACCTGCTCCATGTCACTCATGATGCGTTCGAGCGACAGACCCATCGGGAAGTAGCCGGCGTAGATGATTTTGTCGGCACCTCGGGTGTTGGCGTAGTCGATGATCGATTGCGGGTAGTACTTGGGAGCAAACGCTGAGGTCGAGTAGTGCAGGCCCGGCCATTTGAGCATGAGTTTGACCATCAGGTCGTCCCACGGCTCGCAGCCGTGCCGCGTCACGAAGACCAGTTCGGGGAAGTCATACATCACCTGATCGATCTGCTCGACCAGTTGAGGCTTCATTGGTAAGCGCGGACCCGGCACACCGGCGCAGACGAAGATCGGGACGTCGAGCTCACAGCAGGTTGCGTAAATCGGGTAGTACTTCGCGTCGCCGATGTCGACCTGCGGGGTACAACCGACTGGAAAGGTGCCAACCGCTCGAATGTCCCATTCGTCCTTGAGCCGGCGGATCTTGCGGACCTCGCCCATCACGTCATTGGGGTCGGCGTTGGTCATCGCAACGAACCGCTCGGGATGCTCGGTCAGCGCACGCTGCGATTGCTCGCTTTCGCAGCCGATGAGCCCGATCTCGATCCCAAACCGGTCCATCTCGCCCAGGGTGACCTCGATTGGATCCGTCTCTGTGCCGTACAGCTCCTTCGGCACGTTCTTGAACATGTACTCAACCGGAAACTCGAAGTTGGTCGACTCCTGGTCCTTGAGTTGGTCACGGATGAAGTCGTAGACGGCGAAGTCTCGGTCGGGAAAGCCGATCATCGTGTCGATGACACCGATTCCGGTGGGTAGAGCCATAGCGGTGACGGTACTGGGCTGTTTATCGGCCTTGCGAATGGCGCTCGGACTTCTGAGCCCGTCGACAGCTCGCGCCGTTCTGACTTCGGGACCGACAGCGAGCCCCCTAGATTGATGGCGATGACGAGTGACGACCGTTTCCGACTCGACGACGTGGCGGCCACCGCTGCCGAGTGGCGCGACGCAGTCGACGGGGTGCTCCAAGGAGCGTTGTTCGAGAAGGTACTGGTGGGCCGGACGCGTGGCGGTCTTGACATCCAACCGCTTTACGAACCGGGGTCGGCAGTCGCATTGCTTCCTGCCGATCCACATCGCGTGGCGTACGGGTGGGACATCCGCCAGCATCACGAAGCGACCCACCCAGCTGCGTGCGCAGCGAAAGTGCTGGACGACCTCGAACACGGCGTCACGTCGATCGAGCTCGGGCGCTCGGCCACCTCGTGGACGCTCGACACGTTGCGTCAGGCACTCGAGGGTGTTCTCCTCGACATCGCGCCGGTCGTACTCGCCCCGCATGCCGATCTCGATGCAGCGAAGGCACTGGTTGCATTGCTCGACGAGGGCGGCAACGCGACGGCCTGCCGCAGTTGGCTCGGACTCGACCCGATCGGCGCGTTCGCGCGCAGCGGATCGATGGCCGACATCGCGGCGTGCGCTGCCTATGCGGCATCGATCGCCACGTCGCACCCGCAGGTCGTCGCCTGCACCGTCGACACGACCCGCTACGTCGATGCAGGGGCTGACGAAGTGCAGGAACTCGGCTGGATGTTGGCGACGGGTGTTGCCATGCTCCGAGCCCTGGAGGATGCCGGACTCACGGTCGAACGTGCCGCCGCCACAATCGGCTTTCGGGTTGCGGCCGACGCCGATCAGTTCCTGACGATCGCCCGCCTGCGCGCCGCCCGCACGTTGTGGTCGGCGGTACTCGCCGCATCCGGAGCCCCTGGTGCGGCGTCAAGGTTCCATGCGGTCACGTCGGCGTCGATGTTTTCGCAGCGTGATACGGCCGTGAACATCCTGCGGTCGACCACCGCCGCTTTCGCTGCGGGGGTCGGTGGAGCTGACGCAGTGACCGTTCTGCCGTTCGACGGCTCGGATTCTGCACTCGCTCGCCGCAACGCCCGCAACATCCATCACCTGCTGATCGACGAATCCGGCATCAACCGCTTGGTCGACCCGGCTGCGGGGTCCGCTTTCGTCGAGTCGCTCACGCAGCGGCTACTCGAGGCGGGTTGGGCGGCATTCCAGGATGTCGAGGTCGCTGGCGGCATGCCGGCAGTGCTCGAATCGGGTGTCGTCGCCAACGCAACACGGGCATCGTGGGAGTTGCGTCTCGGCCAGCTCGCGACCCGACGCGAACCGGTCACTGGTGTGTCGGAGTTCCCCGACACCGGCCCGGTGGCGCCCACGGTAAAGGGCGGAGGTCACGGCGAGTTCCCAATGCGACGTCCCGCTGCTCCCTTTGAGGCGCTGCGCGACGCAGCTGATCGATCTCGGTCGGCTGGAGTCGATCCGATCGTGCATTTGGCCACCCTCGGTCCCATGGCCGAGCACACCGCACGCTCGGCGTGGATCTCCAACTTCTTGGCCGTGGGTGGGCTCTCGGTCGACGGCGGTGACGGCGACGGCGCCGCCTCACCGATCGAGGCTGCGGCGCGATTCGAGGCATCGGGGTCCTCCATCGCCGTCGTTTGTTCGTCCGATGCCGTGTACGCCGAACGCGCCGCCGCCACCGTCACAGCACTCAAGGACGCCGGCGCGTCGTTCGTGGCCCTCGCCGGGAATCCTGCTGACCTGCGGGCCGATCTCGAATCGGCCGGCGTTGATGCCTTCCTTTACCTCGGTGTCGACGTCTTGGGTGCACTCGGCGATCTTCATGAGCGACTGGGGCTCGACTGATGGGCGCAAGCGAGAAGATCGGCTGGATATTTTTCGTCGGTGGATCATTCGTCTTCACCGTCGTCGGCATCGCTACCGGCGACTGGTGGCTTGCGTTCGGTGGGGCCCTGTACTTGGTCGGATGTGCTGCGCTTTTGAACGGTGCAGCGCAACGGAGTGACGCATGAGTTCGATCCCCGACTTCTCGAGTCTGGCGCTGCCGAAGGCGGCTGCCCCACCCGCCGCCGATTCGGCTGCTGCGTGGTCCACGCCTGAAGGCATTGACATTCCTGTCTCGCTCGACGCTGCGGCCATCGCCGACCTCGGCTTCCCAGCGACCTTTCCCGGGTTGTCGCCCTTTGTTCGCGGTCCATATCCGACGATGTACGTCAACCAGCCGTGGACGATCCGTCAGTACGCCCGGCTCTCGACGGCCGAGGGATGCAACGCCTTCCATCGCCGCAACCTCGCAGCCGGCCAGAAAGGCCTCTCGATCGCATTCGACCTCGCAACCCACCGGGGATACGACTCCGACAATCCGCGGGTGACCGGTGACGTCGGTATGGCAGGGGTGGCGATCGACTCGATCCTCGACATGCGGCAACTGTTCAACGGCATCCCGCTCGATCAGATGACCGTGTCGATGACCATGAACGGTGCCGTGTTGCCGATTCTCGCTCTGTACGTCGTGGCGGCCGAGGAGCAAGGTGTCGCCCCGGCCCACCTCGCCGGCACGATCCAGAACGACATCCTCAAGGAGTTCATGGTTCGCAACACCTACATCTACCCGCCGACGCCGAGCATGCGGATCATCTCCGACATCTTCGCCTTCACCAGCCGGGAGATGCCGCGGTTCAACTCGATCTCGATCTCGGGCTACCACATGCAGGAGGCCGGGGCGACCGCCGACCTTGAACTCGCGTACACCTTGGCCGACGGCGTCGAGTACGTGCGGGCCGGCATGGCGGCCGGGCTCGACGTGGATGCCTTCGCCCCCCGGTTGAGCTTCTTCTGGGCGATCGGGATGAACTTCTTCATGGAGGTTGCCAAGCTCCGAGCAGCCCGCCTGCTGTGGTCGAACCTCATGACCCAGTTCGAGCCTCGGAACCCCAAGTCGTCATCGCTGCGAACTCACAGCCAGACATCGGGCTGGTCACTCACCGCGCAGGACGTGTTCAACAACGTCACCCGCACCTGTGTCGAAGCGATGGCGGCGACCCAGGGGCATACCCAGTCGCTGCACACCAATGCGCTCGACGAGGCCCTTGCCCTTCCCACCGACTTCTCTGCGCGCATCGCCCGCAACACGCAGCTGTTCCTGCAACAAGAAAGCGGCACCACGAAATCCGTCGATCCATGGGGTGGGTCGCATCACGTCGAATGGCTCACCAACGAACTCGCGCATCGGGCGATGGTCCACATCGCCGAGGTGGAGAACATGGGCGGCATGGCGGCTGCGATCGAGGCCGGGATCCCGAAGTTGCGCATCGAAGAGGCTGCAGCCCGGACGCAAGCCCGCATCGACTCCGGGCAACAGGCGGTTCTTGGGGTCAACAAGTACCGCCTCGAGCCCGGCGAAGAAGACCCGGTCGAGGTCCTGAAGATCGACAACGCCGAAGTTCGAGCCGCGCAATATGCGAAGCTCGAGCAGCTCCGCGCCGAACGCTCTCAAGCTGCGGTCGATGCCGCGCTCGACGCGCTCACCCACGCTGCCGACCGGGGTGATGGCAACCTGCTCGCCCTGTCGATCGACGCCGCCCGTGCGCAAGCGACGGTGGGAGAGATCAGCGATGCGCTCGAGAAGGTCTACGGTCGTCACGTCGCCACTATCCGCACGATCGAAGGGGTGTACCGAACCGAAGTGGGAGCAGAAGCCGATTCCGTCATGGCCGTCCGGTCTCGCGTCGACGCATTCGCCGCGACCAACGGACGGCGCCCGCGAATCCTGATCGCCAAGATGGGACAGGATGGCCACGATCGCGGGCAGAAAGTCATCGCCACGGCGTTCGCCGATCTGGGCTTCGATGTCGACATCGGGCCGCTGTTCCAGACGCCTGAGGAAGTGGCTCGCCAGGCGGTCGAAGCCGATGTTCACGTCGTAGGTGCGTCGTCGCTCGCTGCCGGGCACTTGACCTTGGTGCCGGCATTGCGAGACGCCCTCGCCGATCTCGGTCGCCCCGATATCAAGATCACCGTCGGGGGTGTGATCCCACCCGACGACGTCGCCACGCTGCTCGATATGGGTGCGGTGGCGGTCTACCCGCCGGGCACGGTGATCCCCGATGCTGCGCTCGAATTGCTCGACCTTCTCCGCTGAGCTCGGTCAGAGTTGGATCCCGTCGGTGGCGGCACCGTCGACGAGGACGTTGGCGCCGGTGACGAAGCTGGCACGGTCACTGGCGAGAAAGGCGACGACGCTCGCGATCTCCTCGGGTGTTCCCATGCGGCCCGTCGGGTTCTGGGCAAGCACGGCGTCGAAGAACTCGGGCTGGTGGTCGCGCGCATCTGCCCAGGTACCGCCTTCGAAGAGGATGTCGCCCGGCGACACACAGTTGAATCGGATGCCGCGTTTGGCGTGGCGGATCCCGAGCGACTTCATGTAGCTGACGGTCGCAGCCTTGTAGGCCGAGTAGGCGGGGAGCACCGTGCCTACAGATCCGGCACGACTACCGATGGTGATCACGTTGCAGCCGGCGTGATGGGCGAAGTGCGGCGTGGCTGCTTCGATCAGCGTGTGCATCCCGCGGATGTCGACCTCATACCCCACGTGGAAGTCGCGGGCGTTCATCGCGCTGACATTCGACACGACGATGTCGAGCCCACTGAGCGTCTCCGCAGCCCAGGCAACGAGCGCCTCAACCGCATCGGGGTCGGCCATGTCGCAGACGCGGTCGTGGAGCTCACCTCGCCCCCCGAGTTCGCCGGCCATGGCGAGGAGCGACTCGGCGCCACGGGCACAGGTCGCAACCCGCGCTCCCTCATCGAGAAAGCCGGCGACGATGGCCTTGCCGATTCCCCGGCTGCCGCCGGTAACGAGGACTCGTTTGCCCTCAAGGGCGAGGTCCATCTCAGAACTCCGTCTGGGCGCGAACGAGACCAGCTGCGTTGGGAAGGATCAAGCGTTGGATGATGTCGACGTGGCCCTCGTCGGTCGCGTAGAACTGGTAGCCCGCAACGTCGTCAAACTCGGCCACGACGGCGACGTCGGCCGTGTTGTCGGCCAAACCGACATCGCGGCCAACTCGGTACGCGCGCACGGTCGCACAAGTTGGCGCATACGCGGCAAGCTCGGCGACGATCTGGTCGGCGATGTCTTTTGCGTCGTCGTTGAGTGTGATGAGTACCTGATGACAGATCATGGGCCGCATCATAGGTAGCGTCGCCGTATGGCTTCTGGTGATGGAGCGGCTTCTGGTCTCGCCGCCGCAGTCTTGGCCGGCGATCGAACCGCCACCGGCCGGGCGATTACGCTCGTCGAGTCGACCCTGCCGGCTCATCGGGCCGATGCAGCGGCGCTGCTCGACGAGTTGCTGCCCCACAGCGGCGACGCCCACCGAGTAGGGATTACCGGCGTGCCCGGGGTGGGTAAGTCGACGTTCATCGAGGCGCTCGGTCTGCAGCTCACCTCTGCGGGTCGCCGGGTTGCGGTCTTGGCGGTCGACCCGTCGAGTTCGCGCTCAGGCGGTTCGATCCTCGGCGACAAGACCCGAATGCAGAATCTTTCCGTCGACCCCAACGCCTTCATTCGGCCGTCACCGTCGGCTGGCACGCTCGGTGGGGTCACCCGTGCGACACGCGAAGCAATGGTGGTGCTCGAGGCATCCGGCTACGACGTCGTGCTCGTCGAGACGGTCGGTGTCGGCCAAAGTGAGACGGTCGTACACGCGATGGTCGACATCTTCATCGTGCTCATGCTCAGCGGTGCCGGCGACGAGCTCCAGGGCATTAAGAAAGGTGTGCTCGAACTCGCTGATCTCCTCGCTGTCAACAAGGCTGACGGCACCAACGTCGAGAAGGCGCAGCAAGCGGCGGTCGATTACCGTCGAGCGCTCCACCTCGTTCAGCCGCCCGGGCAGGCGTGGGAGCCTCCCGTCCTGACTTGTTCAGCCCTCGAAGGCACCGGACTCACTGAACTTTGGGCGGAGGTCGAACGCCACCGCGCACAATCGATCGAGAACGGTGAGCGAGATACCCGTCGCCGAGCACAGAAGCTCGACTGGCTGCACACGATGCTTCAGGAGCGACTGCTCGCTCACTTCGAGCGCAACGAGACGTTTGCGACGGCTCGTGCTGCGGCCGAGGCAGCGGTTGCGGCGGGCACCATCACCCCATCGGTCGCGGTCGACCGGTTGATGCGCGACCTGGTCGACTGAGCTTCAGGGTCACGAAGACCAGTCCTGGGCAGGCACCCGGGCTCAGATCCCGCTACGTTCTCCTTGCCAGGAAGCAAATCTTCTTCCGCGCAAACCAACCTTCGGAGTGTTCATGACGGACCTCGACATCGATCTCTGGGATCACGATGCGTTTCAGCGTCAAGAACACCACGAACTCCTCGCCCGTCTTCGCGAGACCGACCCTGGTATCCATTGGATCGACGAGGGCGACACGGGGCCGGGATACTGGGCGATCACCCGTCTCGCCCATCTGAAAGAGGTCAATCGGCAGGCCGATGTCTTCTCGTCGAACGCGGCGGGAACGCAGATGACCGAGCCCGACTTTTCAAACCCGATGACCCAGGCCATGAACGACGGGTTGATGATCGAACTCGACGCGCCGAAGCACACGAGGTTCCGACGGATTGTGTCGCGCGGCTTCACGCCGCGCATGATCCAGCTGCTCGAGAACTATCTCCAGAATCGGACCGACAGCATCATCGATCGCGTCTCGGAGCGCGGCGAGGCCGAGTTTGTTGAGGAGCTGTCAGCCGAACTCCCACTGCAAGCGATCGCCGAGATGGTCGGCATTCCCATCGAGGACCGCACCAAAATCTTCGACTGGACCAACCGCATGGTCGGGGGGAACGACCCCGACTTCGCCGCGGACCCCGACGACGCCACGAGTGCCGCCACCGAATTGTTCATCTACAGCCGGGCGTTGCAGACCGAGCGCCGAGGCGAACCAGCTGACGACATCATCACGACCCTGCTCTCGGCGGATCTTGACGGAGAGATGCTCTCCGAAGACGAATTCGACATGTTCTTCCTCCTCTTGTCGGTCGCTGGCAACGAAACGACCCGTAATTCGATCACCCGCGGGATGATGGGGTTCTTCGACTTTCCGGATCAGTGGGACAAGTACGTCAGTGATCCGGCGCGCTACGAGGACACGATGGTCGACGAAGTCGTTCGCTGGGCCTCTCCGGTCATGCACTTTCGGCGTCAGTGCATCCGGGACTACGAACTCGACGGCGT
>Ga0115551_1002994_pt1 | contig 10111 bp, 6 predicted proteins | sample COGITO_mtgs_1103_FD_87179 | JGI IMG/M metagenome (GOLD analysis project Ga0115551, IMG submission 87179) | Pelagic marine microbial communities from North Sea - COGITO_mtgs_110321 | ecosystem: Environmental > Aquatic > Marine > Epipelagic | place: Germany:Helgoland, sampling site Kabeltonne... | reverse complement strand
TATTTTCTCAAGAAAATGCTGAAACGCTGATGAAAAATGCAGCTGATTTCGACACTTGGGTTACAGAAGTAACAGGTGATTTAGAAAATTTTACCAGAGCCAAGTAAGACAAATACTTGGTCTCTTAGACAAACAATACAAAGACGGGCAAGTCACTCTTGATGTTTACTTAGATATGTGTGAACAGACAGGAGCAGACCCTGACCCTGAAGAAATGCCACCAACTACGGAAGATTATCCTTTTGAAGTTCAGGTGGCTTTTTTATTGCATGACCTTTTACCAGATCGTTGGGACGGTATGAGTGGATCGTACTTTGGAAAAGATTTATCCGCCTTAGGAACTTTATTGGAAATTTGGGATGTAAAAGATACCAAAACGACTGTATTTTTCTTGAAACATATTGAAGCAAGAAATTCAGCAAATATAAATAAAGATTTAGAAAGAAAACGTAAAGCCGCAGAAAGTAGATCGAAGGCTAAAGGCACTGGGATTAACTCAGCAAATATAAAAAGATAAATGGCAGATTTTAAAGTAATAGGTAAATTAGTAATCGACGATAATGGTCAACTACATGTTCTCGGTAAAAAAGCAAAGAAAACCTCAAAAGAACTAGATAAAACTGGTAAATCTGCACATACTGCAGATAGACGTCTTAAAGGAGCTGCTCAAGCTTCCTCAAATACTAGTAAAAACTTCTCTAAAATGTCGCAAGGCATTTCTGGCGGTCTTGTGCCTGCCTATGCTACACTAGCAGCGTCATTGTTTGCTCTTGGAGCAGTATATAGATCTCTACAAGAAGCAGCTAATTTTGAAACTCTTCAAAAATCTCAAGCAGTTTATGCTGCCTCTACTGGTGTCGCATTAGATACTGTAGCAAGAAAATTACAAGTAGCTACTGGACATCAGATCGATTTACAAAAAGCGGGTGAATCAGCAGCTATTATGATTGCAAAAGGTTATAATACTTCTCAAATTGAAGAAGTAGCAAAAGCTTCTCGTGGAGCTGCGCAGGCTCTTGGTAGAAACTTTGAAGATACCTTTAATCGAATCGTACAAGGTACAACAAAAGCTGAACCAGAACTATTAGATGAACTTGGTATTACGTTACGTCTCAAAAAGGCTACAGAAGATTATGGTCGACTTGTAGGTAAAAATGCAGACGAACTAACAACGTACGAAAGATCTCAAGCGGTACTAAATGAAACCTTACGACAAGCAGCAGAAAACTTTGGAGAGATTGGAGAAAAAGTACCTGTTAATGCTTTTAATAGATTAGGTATTGTATTCTCAGACTTAATCAAAAACTTCCAAGTAGGAATAGCCCCGATTGCAAATTTCTTTGCAAATGTACTTAGTAATAATGTAAAAGTTGCCGCTTTGGCAATTGGACTTTTTGCGGCTTCAATTATTAAGCAAGTCATACCTTCACAAACAGAATTAACAGAAAAACTTCAGAATTGGTCAAATACACATACTGCAAGTTATGACAAAGCAAAACAAGACTTAGACGAATATCGACAAAAAGTAGAACAAACAAAACAAGGAGTAAAAGCAGCAAGAGCTGCAGGTGCAACAGGCGTACAATCTTCTGCAAAAGTACTTGCAAAAGGAAGTGATTCTCCAGTATTACAGCGTGCTGCTACAGGAAAAATGCGAGGAGCGGATAAATCAAACTTAGATAAAGCATTAAAATCTGCAGAAGCTCAATATCAAAAACATGGAAAGATTGTTACAGGTATATTTAAAAATAAAGATATTGCTGTAGTTAGAAGTTTACAAACTAGTTTTACTCAAATGAATATGCAAAGTCAAGGTTGGTTTGCTAAAACAAAAATGGTTGTAAAAAGAGTTGAATTATCCTTCAGAACTCTTGGAACTAGAATAAAAGCAGGATGGACTGGAGTAATGGCAGGTATGGGAGCAATAACAGCAGGTTTTGTTACCTTTGTAAATAAAGCTATGAGTAAAGCTGGATTTATTGGACTTCTTGTTCTTGCTGGACAAATGATAATGGACTTACTACTTAATATAGATAGAATATATAAATCTATACTAGGTGGAGTAGCGAAAGTAATGGACTTTTTAGGTTTTGAAGAAACAGCCGATAATTTACGAACTCATGCAGAAAAAGTTGGTGAAACAGGTATGATGAAGTACGTAAAAGATATGAGAGAAGGAAAACAAGCAAATATGGAATTTAATGACTCTCTCAATGCACAACAAAGAATACTATCGGAAGTAAACACAATCGTAGACGGATTCAAAAATAAAAATCCGTTAGGATTAAAAGCAGATGAAATTAGAGCAAATGCTCTAAATACTTCAGGAATTATAGGAGAAATTGCAAAAGTACAGGCAACTCAAGATCCCGAAAAACAAGAACAATATGCAAAAGGAGTACGTGAATCATTTAAACGGTTAACAGAGATAATACCAGAACTCGCTGCATTTGGAGATGTTGTTAATTTAGACCAAGATGCACTAGGTGCTTTTGTTTTAAAAATTACTTCAACAGGACAAGCACTAAAAGGATTAAAAAATATACAAGAATCCGTAGAAACTCGACGATCTGATGCCTATAAGGGATTTAGATCAGGATTCTTCGGACAAGAAGCAGCATCGATGGAAAAAGCCATGGATGAAATAGCAAACAAAGCTGCAGGTGATGTTTTAACTAGTAGTGATCTTACTTATTTTGAAAAAATTCTTGGTATTAAACTTGATGGGTCAACTGTTGGAGAAGTACGTACACAAGCAACAGCTGCAATAAATGCAATTGATTCAATTCTTAAAAATCGCCAACAAAGACTAATCGATGGAGAAGGACTTAAAGCTGATTTAGCAGGGCTATCTGGTAGAAAAGACGCAGGAGCACGATTCGCACGAGAAAAAATACAAATAAAACAAAATAATTTAGCAACATTAGCAGCAAATGATAAAATTGTAGAGCAACGATATAAAATGAGAGAGTTAAAAGATGACGATCTCCTAAATGCTCAGAAAGAATTAGAATTATTAGAAAAACAACGAGATGTAATAATTCAGCAAGCAAAAGCTTACGAAAAATCTACTACAGACGCTTTTAAAATACAACAAACATTTGCACAAGGAATTGAAAAAATGTTTTATGATATAGCAATGGGGGCATCAACTGCAAAAGAAGCATTTAAAAGTTTATTTACTCTTATTGTACAAGAGATGGCAAAAATAGCATCAGCTAAATTAGCGGCTTCAATTATGGCACTTCCTGTATTTGGATTAGCAGAAGGTGGAATTATACCTATGGCAAAAGGTGGAGTCATGAAAGGTTATAGTAGTGGTGGAGTTGCAACAGAACCAACCTATTTAGTTGGAGAAGGAAAACACAATGAAGCAGTAGTACCTTTACCAGATGGTAGAAGTATTCCTGTAGATATGAAAGGCGCTACAGGTGGGAATAATATTAGTGTAAATGTAAATATGACAACAGGAGAAACATCTTCTGAAGGTAGCGGGGATGATATGTACAGATTTGGTAAAGCAGTTGCTGGAGCAGTACAAACAGAAATTCAAAAACAACAACGACCAGGCGGCATGTTAAGCCCTTTCTAAGAAATTATGGCATTTGGAATATATAAAGCAGATAACGGAAATATTACAGGATTCAGTGCACCAGTACAACCTGATAAAGGATTTACTCGTGGAACAGCACCTAAAACTCATACTTTAAGTTTTGGAGATGGCTATGAATCTAGAATTGCAGATGGAATCAATAACTTGAATCAAACACTGAGTGTGTCTTTTTCAAATCGACCAAAAGCAGAAATAGATGATTTAGTCGCCTTCTTTGAAAGTCTTGGGGCAGTAAGTAGATTTAAATTTAATTTAGAAGATAGTAATGAAAGTTCAAGTACAGAAACCATATTATGCATATGCTCAGATTGGTCACAGTCTTGGTCGTATGATAATTTTTACAGCTTGAGAGCAACATTTAGAAGGGTTTATGAAGCATGACAATAAATTCAGACTTACAAAAACAACAGCCAGGATCTGAACTTGTTACTTTATTTGAACTTGAGAAACCTAATGGGCAGTTTGCTTATCTAACTCGTGGACTAGATGATGATCTTTCGACTTTACAAATGTATGATTATGACAGTCCATCAACACTACGAACTTATGTAGCTTTGCCAATTACTTCAGATGGATTTGATATAAAAGTAACAGGAGCAATATCTAGACCTACGCTAAATGTAACACTTATTAGTACTGCTTTTGCTACTCAAATGGGAACTACAGATTTTGATTCTCTTGTAGGTAAAAAAGTCATAAGAAGGTTAACTTTAAAAAGATATTTAAAAGGTGAATCTTCAGATCCAGGTTCAGGCAATACTCCTATCGAATTTACAAGACAAGTTTGGACAATATCTAAAATAACATCAAGAGACGCCGCTTTTATTAGTTTTGAACTTGTCGCACCTTATGATTTACAGGGGGTAAAAATTCCTGCTCGAGAAATAATTTCTAATGCGTGTCCTTGGGAATATACTGGTGCAAGTCCTGACTTAGCAGAGCATGCTAAGTGTGGAGGATGTAGTTGGCATAGAGAAAGTAAATTTGCACCTCATAATTATATTAACGGACAAGCAATGACTGGAGTGGAGTTTACAGTATACATTAATATAGATAACGAATCTATAATCCCAGCTTCTACTAGTTTTACAAATTATACAACTGCCTCAAGTGGTACAAACTTTGCAGTAGAAGCTTTTATTAAGACAACTGCAACAGCAACAAAAGTAAATTCAAATGGAACATTATCAAGTGCAAATATAAATGAGTATTGGCAAGTAGCAACAGCAGGAGCAAAATCTGCACTTGGAACTCCTTCTGATTCAAATACAAAATTTGAAAGAGTAAGAGTGCATCAAGGAGCATATTCTGCAAGCACAGCTTATAGCGCTTTTACAGACGACAGACTTAATGATATTGTAACGTATACTAGCGGAGGGAAAACTTATATCTGGAAAACTACTGTGTCACACACAGGAAATACTCCAGGATTTAATAATTTTTGGAAACGAGCAGATGAATGTGGAAAAACATTAACATCTTGTGGAAAGCGTTTTGGGTTTACTCCAATTGATATAACAAGCGCATCCTCTTTAGGAAAAACCGAAATTAATTCAACAGTAACGTTACCCTTTGGAGCTTTTCCAGGATCAAAAAGTTTCAAATGAAATTTCTCGATGAAATATTTGCTCAGGCAGCTACCGAAGCACCTCGTGAAATGTGTGGACTTATTGTTGAGGAAAATAACGAAGAAAAATATATTCCTTGTGAGAATATATCCACAGAAGAAAATCAATTTGAAATTGACGGAAAAGTTTTAGGCAAGTATCAGTTAATTTCTAAAATAAAATATATAGTCCATAGTCACTATATGCAAAATTGTCATCCAAGCAAGCATGACAAAGATATGTCAAAAGCATTGCAGATACCATATTTAATTGTATCATACCCAGATAAAGGAGTAGAAATATATGACCCACGTTAAGTTAATGGGAGAACTCGGAGAAAAGTTTGGCACTGACTGGCATATGAATGTCAAGAATTTTCGTGATATTTTTAAACTTATTGAGTGTCAAACAGAAGGCTTCAAATCTTATTTACTAAAATGTGCAGAAAAAGGTATAGATTTTGATATCTTAAATGGTGCTGATTTAGTCGAGGACGGCTTCGCAGTAATGCTAGAACATCCAAAAGATACTATAGTTATTACTCCAAAAGCTGCAGGTGCAGGTGCAAGTGACGTAATTAAAGTAATTGTAGGTATTGTACTGTTTATGTATGGATATGATTTTATTATGAATCTAGGAGGACCTTTTACACAAACAACTTCAGGAACTCTTAATATGTCCGCTACAGGGGGAGGAACTGTAGAAATAACAACTACCTCGTTAACAACTTATGGAGAAATTGCTGCAGCCGGTACTCAATTATTAGGAGCAGGTTTAGCGATGTCAGGTGTTACAGGATATTTTACTCCCGATAGTCCCTCTGAAGCAGGAGAAAGTTATTTATTTGATGGACCACAAAACAACACAAAACAAGGAGTTCCTGTACCTTTATTGTATGGAGAACTAATTGTAGGTGGAGCAATCACAAATTTTGGTTTTATACCAAACAGAGTAAATTTTGAACAAACAGGATATACACTTGTTGAGCCAGATGATTCATCTCCTCCAGGATCATGGGGAGACTACGGTCAAGATACCGATGGACATAATCAAGCAGGTGGAGGCGGAAATGGAGCGTCAGGACAAAAGAAATGAGTAGTTTTTTACAAAATATAATAAATGCCACACAGGGTAGCGGAACAACTGCAGGAGGACTAACTCAAGGTAGTTTTAGTTCAAATATTACAAATAGTCCCAATGAGTATCAAACAGCAGTAATATATGATCTTATTTCTGAAGGACCTATAAAAGGGCTTGTAGCAGGCACAGACTCCATTTATTTAAATCAAACTCCTGCAACCATCGGATCAACTGGAGTTAAAAATAATATTGCAGAAACAAAAGATGCAACTTTTACAGCAAGCTCACTAACTATTGTAGATAACTTTAATAGTATGTTTACAGGTTTAGCAACTACAGATGGCGATAGATTTATAACTATAGTAGGAGCAAAAAAACAATTAGCAAGTGGAATCAGTACAACTGCAGGTAGTACAAGAGTAACAGCAGGTTCAAGTTTTTTCAATTCAAATGATGTTCATATCAGTGGATTACTTGATGGCATGTCCGAAAAAATAAGAATTCCTGGAGCTGGAGCAAATGGAGGCACTCTTGTTGCTAGAATTATAAAGTTTAATTCTGCGACTTCTATAGATGTAGATATTCCAGCAGGAGCTTCTGTATCAAATGTAACTGCCGCTATAGATAAAGTAGGAAAAATAGCATCAATAACAAATTCTACAACAGCGGTAATATCCAATATCTCATCTAGAGGAACAGATGCTAGAGATGTTGCAAATGTTACAGCTTTTACTACTACTCCTAGATCAGATATAAACTCTGCACCTATCTACAATCATGGCTCTTTTCAGTATGCATTTATGAATGGATATAGAAGTCAACCGTATCTTCAAAATTTTCCAGGAATTGGTAGTGGCTCAATAGTATATGGAGCAAATACAGAAATACAACAAACCGATCTATCTTCTTTAACAGGCTCACAGAGTAATGTTAATAGTGGAGGATATACTACAGCATCTGGCAATGCAACAGCATCTCCTATTACAATTTCAGCCACTACAATGGGTATAACTAATCAATCTGAAATTGATAAATTAAAACTTACTTTTAAATTTCCTTTGATGCTTGCAAACAAAAAAAGTTCGGGAGATGAAGCTTCTGCTCATGTAGAGCTTCGAATATTCTTAGGTTATAAGAGAGCAGGAGATGGTTCGTTTACAGAAACTTTAATTTTTGGACCAACAGATGCTCAGATACAAGGTAGAGCAAGCGGTAAAAAAACTTCTAATTTTAATGGTAGAGCTGGGGGTAAAAATACTGGTTTTGTTGAAGCAGAGACTAAAGCTCCTTTTATTGAAACTTTTACTATTGATTTACAAGAATTTCAACCTTTTACAGATTTTCAAGTAAAAATCGAACGAGTTAATCCAACTAATGCAAGGCATGGCGACTATGATCATAATAACCCTTGTACTCTACAATCTATTGAAGCAGTATTAGAAGACAAATTATCTTATCCTCTTTCGGCATATGCAGCAGTAATATTTGATGCGCAATCTTTTGGTAGTTTACCTGTTCGAGGATATCATGTACAAGGAAGACTTATTCAAGTACCTACAAATTATTTCCCACGACAAGAAGGAAACAGAAGTCTTGCAGACTATGACAGAAATGTAACAACAGGTGCAGATTCAGGTGGAACATATCAACAATGGGACGGTAATTTTAGAGGCGATAAAGAAACATTTACCTCTCCAACTCATGTCAATCATGAGCCTGTTTACTCAGATAATCCAGCTTGGGTATTCTATGATTTAGTAACTAATGATAGATATGGTATTGGAAAATATATAAATTCCTCAGAAATTGATAAATATGAGTTATTTAGAATTGCAAAATATTGTGATGAATTAGTTAGTGATGGACAAGGAGGAACAGAACCAAGATTTACTTGTAACTTATATTTATCTCAAGCAAAAGATGCTTTGAAAGTTTTAAAAGATGTTACAAGTGTATTTAGAGGCATGATGTACTGGCTAGATGGACAGATTCAGTTTTCACAAAATAAGTTTCAAACTCCTGTATATACATTTTCAAAAGCAAATGTAATTGGAGGAAAATTTCAATATACCTCATCAAAACAAGAATATAGAAGTAATCAAATTAGAGTTACTTGGAATGATCCAGAATCAATGTATAAGAGAGCAGTAGAGGTTGTAGAGGACACAAATAATATTATTGAAACCTCTAGAGTTGTATCAAAGGATGTAGTAGCTTTTGGATGTACTTCAAAAGGACAAGCATTTAGATTTGGAAAATGGCATTTACTTTCAGAGATATTTGAAACAGAAGGAGTTAGTTTTGAAACAGGATTAAACGGTGGATTTCTAAAACCAGGAGATGTAATATTTGTACAGGATGGAGACAGAGATCGTCTTCGATTTAGTGGTAGAACTTCAGAAAGTAATACTACTACTACTATAAATATTGATAGTGCAGTAGACTTATCAAGTGGAAATACTTTCAAGCTATCTGTAGTTTTTCCTTCAGGAGGAGCATTTTTAGCCCAAGACAGTGCTACAATTAATAGTGTATCTTATGCAAGAGGCGACTATATTCCATCTGCAACTGTCGGAGGTTCATTAGTAACGTTAGACACAGATGCAGAAGTAGCAAATGCTGTAGATGATAGCGGCAACCCTCTTGTATTATCATGGAATCCAAATAGTCGAGTAGAAACAAAAACAATTTCAAGTACGGGCAGCTCAGTAACTGCTGTACAGGTGTCTAGCGCTTTTAGTAGTGCTCCAGCTGAAGATATGTCCTGGGCGATTAGAGAGTTTAATAGTTCAGGAGAATTACTTGCAGGCTCAGCACAACAATATGTTGTAACAGGAGTTAATCAACAAGAGTCTGTAAAATTTGCAATTACTGCGATTAAATATGATTCAAGAAAATTTGATTTAGTAGACAGAGGATATGTACTTGAACCTGAGGCAAATAACATTAAATCTCTACCTTCTTACCAAGATGAAGTTCCTGTACCAAAATCTCTTACTCTATCTTTAAAGCAAGATGTTAACCCTAATGTAGAAGATGATACAGCAGTAACAGGAACTCCAAAAATACTACGAGTCCAATGGCAACATCCTACTAGTACAAGAACAGATAATTCAGGAAATGCTGTTACTTCTATTTATGAATACTTATCACATTATGAAATTAGGCACAATGTAAATTCAAGACCTGTGTTTGAAAAAATAATTCCTACAAAAGATACAAATTTTATTGATATACCACTATCAAGTTATGGACTATTTACTATTAGAATAAAGACAGTAAACACTTCAGGCATTAATTCAGCAACTGTTCAAAAATCTATTGAAGTAGGTAATCAAGAAGGATCACCAAGTCCAACACAAATTGGAAGATTATTTCCAGGAGGAGCATTAAATCAAGCACTAAGTATAGATACGAACACTGGAGTAGCTTCAATTGGATCATCTACTTATACATTCTTGTCTCGAAACGAACAAGAATTTTTATTTTCTAGTACAGGTACGGGAAATACTGAACAAGCTTTTTCAGGAATGGGAGCAAGTGCAGAAGCATACTTATTATTTGATGCAGATGCAACTTCAGATCATTTAAAAGCAGTAGAATTAAAAACTGATACTGCGGCACAAGATGCTGATGGAAATGCATTTAACTATGAATATTTTGCAGAAGTTGGAGCCGCAAATGCAGGAATATCAAGTGCAACAGGAACTGTTACTATAGATAATGAGGAAGGAACTGTAACAGGCTCAAGTACTACATTTTTAACAGATTATAATTTAGGGGATTTGTTCATTATTGATAGCGCTGGGTC
>Ga0115551_1002992_pt1 | contig 10113 bp, 10 predicted proteins | sample COGITO_mtgs_1103_FD_87179 | JGI IMG/M metagenome (GOLD analysis project Ga0115551, IMG submission 87179) | Pelagic marine microbial communities from North Sea - COGITO_mtgs_110321 | ecosystem: Environmental > Aquatic > Marine > Epipelagic | place: Germany:Helgoland, sampling site Kabeltonne... | reverse complement strand
TTTCCATGTGCATGGTAATCCAAGATCATACCAATGGTTGAGAGATAGAGGCTTTAGAACATTTAATCATTATTGGAAACATTTGCCTGTTGAAACTGCAGGGCAACATAATGCATTAATGGATGTTATAAACCATCTAGTAGATATGCCACAGTTAGAAATAGAACAAATGTACATTGACATGTTACCAGATTTGCGTTATAATAAAGCACGTTTGAAAGAATTTAGTAACGAGCAAAAACACAAAATGGAAAATATTTTTGATGCCTAAAATTTGGTGGTTTGGCGATAGCTGGATATATGGTGCTGAATTAGATGATCCGGCTAAGCAATGTTTTGCAACCATTGTGTCTAATAAATTAAATCTAGAATATATAAATTTAGGACAAGGTGCAACAAGTGTTAGTCATTTGGTTCATACATTTTTTAAATATAGAAATAAGATAAACACAACAGATATCGTACTTTTTTTCTTAACAAATAAAACCAGAACTTTCATAAATGGTAAGAATTTAATGGCTAATGCATGGAAAAACCATACTGAAAATCTTCATCCACATAATGATGAATGGTATAGATATTTCCATGATGAAGAAGAAGAACAGTGGATGCTAGATAGAGATCTTATGCTTTTACATTCCTACTGTCCGCATGCAAAATTTTGTAATATTTACACTATCAATCACAGTGACTATATTCCAAGTGAAGCTTGGTTAATGCCAAGCAACACATGTATTGCTCAGATTGTTTTGCCTTATGTATACAAAGGATTTATACTAAACGATCACCCAGCACTATTAGATACTGAATGGAAAGAACAGAAACTCTATGTTGAAAAATATTTTGCTGGTGGTGGACATCCTAATAAATTAGGGCATGAAAAGATAGCAGAAAAAATTCTAGGATGTTTAAATGCCTAAACATGGTTCCAAAAGTACTTTTTAGTTTTTTCTAATACTTCTTCTGTTGTTTCTTGTCCGTGTATTGTTTTTACTGTTCGGCCTAATCTTTTTTGTATATCTAGTAATATTGGATTATCAAATGTCCAAGTGATATTTCCGTTGTAACCTAAATAAAGGTTACCAGGCATTATGGGATCAAGATCGTCCCAGGGTGGTATAAAAGCATGTTGTACTCCGTCCCACAAGATATGTCGCAGATCAATATTATTAATGTAGATTTTCTGTATTTCTACCCATTTGTCATCTCTATGATGATTAATTCCATAATGATGAAATTGTAAAATACTTTTATCTAGCTCAGGATTTTGAACTATTGTAAATTCTATTTTGTCTACGTTTGCTTCAAATCTTTTTACTGTGTTATTATTCCAGGATACTTCACATAAAGGCCATCCACTTTCATTATACTGACTGTGTGTTAGGTGTATACGGACGGTTATAGGAATTTCGTGCAATTTTATCATAGCTTTCGCGTAGCCTGGTTAGTTGATGATCACCATTCCATACTGTATAACCTAAATTCATTAGTAGTTCTTGCATTAATACTCTTCGTTTGCATCTTTCGAGTAGAGTCAAACTTGGATTTTTTTCGTTAATCCAATCCAATCCAAATAAATTTTCGTTACCAGTTTCTGTACTGAATTCTAAACCAAGGGCAGTACCATTTTGATGAAGAGGTGTACCTTCATCAATACTTAGTGTACCTCCAAGGTTCACTCCAAAAATAGTGCCATCAATTGCATATCCTTGGTATTTGGTAAACATTTCTAGAGATTCAACAAAGTTGTCTTCAGTTTCAGTTGGATAACCAGCAATAATTAAGAAGTAACAGTTTAACTCATTTTCTCTAAACTGTTCTAACGTGTAATCTAGATCACTATTACTGAATCCTTTTTTCATATGATCACGAACACTTTCACTCAGACTCTCAATACCCATTGCTAATCCGTTCATACCAGCCTTTGCGGCTAATTGATAGTCCTTAGGTTTAAGTTGATTAGGAGTTCGAACAATCCATTGTCCACCCCAGTGAAAAAACCTATCTCCAAGGTTATTTTCAGCATAATACTCATTGATTTTGGTATACAAATCTCTAAAACTTTTTAAACTACCGTTGATTAAACTATCTGTAAAGAAGAAATGCGTTACTCCGTACTTTTCGTAGTGATGGATCATCTCAGATGCTACACTCTCGCCGCTTCGATATGTATATTTTTTCCAGAAAGCATGGATATCACAGAATGTACATGCACGCACACAACCTCTACTGGTTGTTACTGGTAGTTGCACAATGTTATTGCTATACTTATAGGGTAGATCAATTATGTCATCATAATTTGGAAAAGCAATACCATCAAGGTTTGTTATCTGTACATAGTTGTCGTTGTTAATGCCAGATATTAAATTGTTTTCTTCACGCAGGATATTAACAAGTGCGTTTTCGCCTTCTCCGCGGATAAAAAAGTCAACTAATCCTTGATCTTTAAGTCGTGTGCCAAAATCATTTTTTCCGCTTGCAATGCCTGTAGTGCTTAATCCTGCACCTCCTACAATTATTTTACCAGAATACACAGGTCGTAATCTTTCTACCAGTTCTTCAGTGGCTCGTTGACATTCAAATGTGAATACACTTATTCCTAAAAATTTAGGTTGACATTCTAGAACTTTTGCTATACAATCTTTATACCATTCGTCCAAAATTACTTGGTCTTCTATGGTGATATTGTTGCTTCTGATAGTAAAATAGTTAGCAATACGATTTATTTGATCAGCATCGTGTAAGTTATTAAATAATGTTAAGTTAAAGTCTTTCACAGTAGCCAAAAAGCCAGCTTGCTCACATACACCTTTAAGTAGACTTGGTGCTGCAGGAGGGTAAACTAAACTGATACTAGGAACGTTTAAAAGTAATATATCCATGAACAATATTTATAACTGGCCATTATGGCATTGGCACTTTGAGTTAACTAGTGCTTGTACACTTAAATGCCCTCGATGTAGTAGAACTGAACTACCTGATGAACTAGTATTGGACAGTTTAAATTTAGAATTCTTTAAACAAAATTTCTCTGCAGAATTAATAGGAAACATAGATAGAATTAGTTTCTGTGGTTATGATGGTGATCCAATTTATAATAAGCAGTTTATAGAAATTTGTCAATATTTTAAACAGATAAAACCGCAAATAGAGCTTTATATTGTTACGAACGGCAGTTACAAGAAAACAACTTGGTGGGCCAATCTAGCTAGTGTCCTAAACAAATACGATCAGATACACTTCAGTATCGACGGCACGGATGAAGAAACAAATGTCCAATACAGGGTAAACAGTGATTGGAAAAGCATTATGTCAGGTGTACGTGAGCTTGCTGGTAAAAGTCCAAGATTGGTATGGGACTTTATCTATTTTCAACACAACTATCATCAGGTTGACAGACTCCGAGAAATGGCACGTGACCTAAAATTTGATGCTATCCGTTTTACCAAAAGCAACAAATTTGATACCTTTTACAACAATTACAACAAGAGCCTGACTCCCCCTAGTGAGTTTATCAGCAGTAGTGGAAGATTCGAAAGTAACACAGAATATATAAGCAATAGACAAATATACAACGACAGTTTTAAAAATGCTATCATGAAAAAGCACATCACCCAAGAAATTAACGGCATTCTACCATTGTGTATGCTAGGCTCAAAAGGTCTTTATGTAGACAGTCAAGGTTATTTTTATCCGTGTTGCTGGATAGTAAACAAATACAATACTCCAGTTTACAAAAAATGGTTAGAGCCGTCTCGAAATATAAAACAAAGCGGGTTAGAAAGTGTACTAAATGCAAACTGTTGGAAAGAGTTTATAAGAAACATTCCTACAAATGAAATCTGTAAATTAAAATGTTCAGCCAGCGAAGTAACCAACGAGACCATTGTGAGGTGGTAATATATGATAGGATATATCGACAATTTTTTAACACCAAACGAAGTAGACTGGTTCAATTGGTATTGGAAAATTTTGCCCAACAAAATTGATACCGGCCAACGCCATCGTAGTATGGCATATTATGATCAGCCGTTTTTTAAACGTATCTATAAATTACTACAAAGTCGGATACTACCCAATGAAGAAATCACCACTGTGAATTTAAATTCTGATTATCTTCCTGGAGGAATACACAGTGATGGTTATATCAAACATGACAAAGATGATAGAATGGGACATACCTACTTAATACCTATCAAAATTGATGGTGACTTTGTTACAATCGTATTTGACAAAATAAGTGAAGAAGCAGTTACTCTTAATGCTGAATTGGGGTTAGGTAACAGCGGAATAGTGACATACCGCCAGGTAGATAGAAACTTTTTAAAATTAGAAGATACTCCATTCAATGAAGAAATTTACAATGAGTATCTCTCACATTTAGATAGAAATATACTAAATGGATTACAAGTAGAACAAGTGCAAGAATGGAAAGTAGGTCGGGCAATGGTATGGCCGAGAAAAAATTTACATTGCAGTGCAAATTTTGGTGACAATGTAATAAGAAATACAGTATTGATAGCAACTAAACTATGTTAAATTTATTAGAGTTAGAATTTGAAATGCAAGGAGAATGGCACATTGGTGTTATTGTTAATAATGATTTTTTATTTTATACTACTGAAAACACAGTTGCTATACCATTAAGACAATATCCTGCTGATGTACAACTTGTGTTTACAGGCAAAAGTTATCATATTGCTGATCATGCGGATAATTATTGTAAGATTAAGAATTTATATCTAAATAAATTATATTTTCCATATTTGATACACCAATGCGAACTTTGCAGTGATCATTCAGATTATAAATCTATACCAGCATGCAACTTAATTAATTTAAATGGTGTATGGAAAATTACTATCAATAGTGACACCGTTCAACAACAGTTAAGGCAAATCATTGAATGAAAAAATATACAGATCAGAAACTCCAAGAGAATGAAACATTTCATGAATACAAAGCAAGGGTTATGGACCCTAAGAGTTCAAGTTTTTGCGGTGCTAAATGGTATTACAGTACAATTTGGTTAGGCAGTGGAATGACCACAAGTTGTCATCATCCATTGCCTCATCGAGCAAGTGAAGAAGATGTTCGGGCAAACTATAAAGCTCTGGCCAATACTTCCATTCGCAAGCAAGAAAGAGCAGAAATGCAAAAAGGTATACGTTGTAATGGTTGCGATTACTGTTGGCGTGTAGAAGATTTAGGTAGTTCCCAAATCAGCGACAGAGTTTACAAAACAGTGCTCTACGAAGATGATGCACTTGAGCAAGCCTATAATAGTAATCCCGAAGATGATTTTGATTTAAAGTATTTGGAAATAAGTTTTGATAGAACTTGCAATCTTGCTTGTAGTTATTGTAATCCTGCGTTTAGTACTACCTGGGTAAAGGATATTAAAAACAACGGTCCTTATGAAGTTCTGCAGACAGATGCACAGGATCATTATACACATGCACATGACGATGCAGGCAAGTATGATCATGAGGATGCTAACCCTTATGTAGAAGCATTTTTCAAATGGTGGGAAGCAGATTTAAATAGAACACTGACACATCTGCGATTAACCGGGGGCGAGCCACTTATGAGCAAGCACACCTGGAAACTACTAGAATGGTTTGAAAGCAACAAAAGGGACTTGTATTTTGCAATTAATAGTAACCTAATTAGTAAACAAGAATTAATAGACAAACTAATTAAAGCGAGTAAAAATATTGGAGATTTTAATGTTTACACCAGTTGCGAAAGCGTTGGTCATAGAGCAGAATATATCCGTGATGGATTTGAATGGCACACTTGGACTCAAAACTTCGATCAACTAGCACAACAAGAACACATTAGTTTGCATAGCATGTGTACTATTGGTGCAATTAGCTTAGGTGGATTATTAGAATATCTCGATTGGTGCCTAGTGCAAAAAGCCAAATACAACAAAGACACTCCAACATTTACATTAAATATACAACGTTTCCCTAAATGTCAAAGTCCTCTGATATTGCCTATGCACATACGTGAAGGTTATGCACAAGAACTTGTTCATTGGAAAGATCAACACAAAGATGGTGGGTATCTACATGCAATGGAAATTGAACATTTGAATAGATTGATTGATTATTTAAAAGAGAACCATAATCAATTAGGTCCTCCAGATTATGTAGGAAAATTACAACAAGATTTTAAAAGTTATTATACACAGTTTGATAAACGACGCGGTAAGAATTTTACAGAAACTTTTCCAGAACTAGCAGGTTGGTACAATGGCTTATAATTACAATAGTAGCGATCCAATAAAAATCAAACTGGCAGACCTCGAAGAACGAGAACGCTTCTTACTAAGCGAAAGCAAAACCTTTTGTATGTATCCTTGGATACATCTACATGCGTATCCAACTGGAGAAGCCTATCCTTGTTGTCATGCTGAAATGGGTGTAGGGCAAGTTGGGAATTGTAAAACAAACACCATGACTGAAATTTGGAATTCGCCAGAGCAAAAGAAACTGCGTCAAGACATGTTAACTGAAACAGAAAATTCAGCATGCGGCCGTTGCTACGAACAGGAGAAGTCAGGCTTCTTCTCAGGTAGACAAAGTGCTAACAAACACCACGGACATCACATACACAAAACACAAGACACCGCAGAAGATGGTGCATACAAAGACTTTGCAATGACCTATTGGGATATACGTTTCTCAAACTTGTGTAATCTTAGTTGTAGAAGTTGTGGACATATATTTTCTAGTAGCTGGTACAAAGATCAAACTGCACTAGCTGGGCCAGACTGGGCAAAAAACAATAATGTTTTAAACTACGCTGGTCGTTTTGAAACTGACATGATGGAACAGTTGATGGAACATTTGGATCATGTTGAGCAGATATATTTTGCTGGTGGTGAACCTTGCATGATGGATGAACACTACGTAATACTAGAAGAACTTGAAAGACGTGGCAGATTTGATGTACGCCTAATATACAACACAAACTTCACACATGTAAAACTTAAAAATAGATTGGTGTTTGACTACTGGAAAAAGTTTGACAGTGTAGCAGTTGGTGCCAGTTTAGATGCTATGGGTCCACGTGCTGAATACATACGCAAAGGTACAAAATGGAGTGTGGTTGAAGAGAACCGACGACAGATGATGGAGATATGTCCACGTGTTGACTTTTATATTAGCCCTACACTTAGCATAATGAATGCCTTGCATATTCCTCACTTTCATAGAGAATGGGCAGGTAAAGGTTTAATAAAGGCACAAGATCTTAATATTAATATACTCCAAGATCCAGATTATTACAGAATAGATATTGCACCACAAGCGTATAAAGATCAGATTATCTCAAAGTATGAAAAACATCTTGAATGGTTAAGACCTCTTGACCAACTAAACAGAGCAACTGTAGGGTTTGAAAGTGCAATACAATATCTCAAAACAGACAATACACATCTTATAGAAAAGTTTTGGCAAAAGACCAATCAACTTGATGGTATACGTAATGAGAACATCCTGGATGTTATACCAGAACTTGGAGCATTACAGTGAAGTTACCGCATGAAAAATTTTGTGTATTGCCCTGGGTAAGTTTAGAAACGTCACCGATAGGCACAGTGCGTCCTTGTTGTTTAGCAGAAGATGAAATCACAGACAACGCAGGCAAGAAATACAGTTTGCTCGAAACAGATTTAAATGAGATACACGATAGTGATTATATGCAAACATTGCGTCAAGAGTTTTTAGATGGAATTCAACCCGAAACTTGTCGTAAATGTTGGAACGAAGAACGCAGTGGTCGTACATCAAAACGCATGCATACTCTAAACAGACTTGAACACATTGTAACAGACACAGAATGGACTGCAGATGCAAAGCCTCTGGTGTTTATTGATTTTAAACTTGGTAACATCTGTAATTTAAAATGTAGAATATGTGGATCATGGAGTTCAAGTACTTTTGCTGCAGAAGAAGTGCGGTTTGAAGGCAAAGATAGTTTTCATTATCAAATGCTAAAAGATGGAGCATGGCCAAGGCGTAACCAAAAATTTTGGACAGAAATAGATAAACTTATGCAACAGGTACGTTACTTAGAGTTTACTGGTGGCGAACCTTTCATGATACAAGAACACTTTGATTTATTACAAAGAATGGTTGATCAAGACATTGCATCAAATGTAGAAATACATTACAATACAAATGGAACACACTTTCCAGAACACGCAGAATCAATTTGGCGTCACTTTAAATTGGTTGAGATTGCTTTTAGTATAGACGATGTTGGTCCACGTTTTGAATATCAACGTGCAAATGCTATATGGGATGAAGTCAACACTAACATGGATCAATTTGAGGCTATGCGTGATCGTAACACAAACATACAACTACAAGTTTGTTCAACTGTGAATGTTTTTAATGTTATGTACTTGGAAGGCTTAGCAAATTGGATTGATCAACGCAGTTTTGATTTTGTGTATTGGAACATGTTGCACGAAGCACGTCATCATAGTGTTGGTACACTACCAGAACGTGCAAAAGAACTTGTATCTAATAAATTAATGAGTGCAAAAGTATCTGATTTTCACATGAAAGAATTTGTTAATATAGTAGATTTTATAAAAGCAGGTACAAGTTTGGATGGTACACAATTACGCAAGAGTGTAGCCGAAGTAGATCGAAGAAGAATCCAAGACTTACGCATCGATCATCCTGAACTAGCAGATGCAATAGATTACGAAGGACCTAAATCATGATATTAGTTGTAATAGCACTAGAAGAAGAACTACCTGGACCGTTACCAAGTGGATATAAAAAGTTAGTTACAGGAGTAGGAAAAGTAAATGCCAGTATTGCTCTGACACGTGAACTATGCTATAATTCTCCTGTTAATAAAGTAATAAACTATGGAAGTGCAGGTGGAAGTGCTGAGCTAAAAGGTAAACTAGTAGGTGTTAGTGCAGTAATTGAACGTGATATGGATTGTACACCACTTGGACTGCCTCTTTATGTAAGCCCTGGTGACGAAGAACAAATGATTGTATGTCAAACCAAACACGACAGTCTGTTTGTGTGCGGAACAGGAGACAGTTTTAGCGTGCCACATATAAACTATCAAATATGTGAAATGGAAGCATACGCACTAGCAAAAGTTTGTTATAAATTTAATATTCCTTTTGATTGCTACAAATATATTTCAGACAGCGATGCCGATGGCGAAGATCAAGGCAAGGAGTGGCGTGAGAATGTTCACAAGGGTGCAGAACTGTTTAGAAATACAGTATTAACACAACAGGATCAACTAGAACTGTGGTAAAACGTCCTGAACAAAAGCCAGAAACCTTATGTATGGCACCGTGGACACATACCTATCTTTCGCCACAAACTGAACGCAGACTTTGTTGTGCATCACGTGAACCAGCACAGAGTTTTGAACAGTATATTGACACTGAATCAGGTACAGGCAACTATAATCCAACTACACTAGAAGAGCATTGGAATAGCGATCATATGCGTGATGTAAGACGTAGAATGATGGCTGGTGAAAAATTAAGTGAATGTGAAGTTTGCACAAACAAATTATTAAACACTGACGTATATAGAACTTACTTTTGGCATCTGTTTCAACATCGATATGATGAGATATGGACTACAACTGATGAAACAGGCTGGACCAGCATGAAACCGATCAGTTGGGATTATAGATTTAGTAACTTGTGCAACTTCAAATGTAGGACCTGTGGAGATATGTTAAGCAGTTCATGGGAAACAGAACAACGCAAACATAACATGGTTAATCTTGCCAATCCAAAAAACAATTGGATGCGTCCTGAAGTGCGTAAACAAATAAGCAAATTTCAAGATACACAGATTGAAAAAGAATTTTCAGATGCAGTTGAAGAACATAGGATAGAAGAAATATACTGGGTAGGTGGAGAACCACTCATGTATGAACAACACTGGCGATACATGAAACGTATAGTGGAACTTGGTGATGGTCCAGGATTGTATGCACGTTACAACACCAATCTAAGCAGAATAAACTATAAAGGTCAAAATCTCTATCACGATATACTTGCGAATATACGTGATTGGCAAATATGTGCTAGTATTGATGGCACAG
>Ga0115551_1002991_pt1 | contig 10114 bp, 10 predicted proteins | sample COGITO_mtgs_1103_FD_87179 | JGI IMG/M metagenome (GOLD analysis project Ga0115551, IMG submission 87179) | Pelagic marine microbial communities from North Sea - COGITO_mtgs_110321 | ecosystem: Environmental > Aquatic > Marine > Epipelagic | place: Germany:Helgoland, sampling site Kabeltonne... | reverse complement strand
TTGACAGAAGAGCAGATAATTGAGGCCGTTCGAGAGCTGAAAACCCTTAGGGCGGCGGCAAAAGCGCTCGGTTTTGCCAAACCAACCGTCCGTCGACGTATGAAGACACTTGGGTTGACGGTAAAATCTATTCGATCCAATCGCGCTTCGGGCCACCGCGCCAAACATTGAGCGAAAACCATCATCCTGGGTCGCTGAAAAACTCGGCAAGGGTATTTCAAAGTGCCATAAACTTTTCCACAATTGCACAAAATCTTTGTATTAGTGGATGCTAATCCGATACACTGTCGTCAGGGAGGGAATTAAAATCACTAAGAACTCACATCCTGGGTAAAAAACCATGGACTATTTGAAGAACACTCTTCGCGTCGGACTTCTCGTCGTTTTGCTGACCGCATTTGTTGAAATCCCTTATGCAGCTGCAATTATTGCACTTTTGGGACTCGCAGTTGGGGTTCAGCGTGACACGGGAGATTTGGTAAGAACGTTTGTACTCGCAATCGGACTTTCCATTTGTGCCGGGGCATTAGGTGAGATTCCTGCAGTTGGCGGATACCTAACCGACATTCTAACCAGCGCTGCTGCGCTTGCTGCTGCTTCTGCGGTTGGAGTTTTGGGAAAATGGGTTTGGGAACAAGCTGGAATGTAAAACCAGTCCAAAGTGCTCATCAACCTTGAAAGTGATTCCGGGATCATGGGTGAGATGAACAATTCTTCTTAGCGCGTTGGCCTTTCAAGGCCAACGCGCTTTTTGTTAGCCACAAGCGATTAATCAAAAACTGTGTCTTAAAGCAGGTAAGAACTCTTTGAGAGGGCTGAACAGATAGGTTCAGCCTATCCTTCGGTTATCGCGCATCATCCTGACGGATTTCCGCATGGAAGCTCTCACTCATCGCTGTCCTCCTAGAACAAATGGCACCGATTTCCACCCGAAACGCCCCATCAAATGTGGGCAAAAACAGATTACCGCCTAGCCATATGAAGCGAATCAAGCATTAGAGTTCAATTAAAGACGCTCCTTCGTTTCCAGAATTCCAGTGAGAAGACCGCTTTAGAAAAGGATACTTCGCAGCCAGACTGCGACCTAGATCTGTACCCGGTCCCAGCCGATCCACGGAAATCCATAGCCTGATTTTACCAACTTTCTGCATTGATCTGCACGCCGCAAGGACGGCAGATTTCGTCACTCCGCCAACACCGCTGGATCCATATCCGTGAATTACAAAAACAAGCCTTTTTTTCTGCGCTCTCAGCTCCGCAAGGCGCATTTCCAATTCATGAGCGACCTCCTTAGATCGTAACCCCAAATGCCCGACATCAATTTCCTGCCACCGTTGCGTGGTATTGATATCGCGATCCATGCTCCCACAAAATGGGCACAGTGCGTCGGCCGAAGAGACCGGATTTCCGCAAGTAAGACAGGTATCGGTCAAAGCGAACCCCTAGAGAATGTTGATGTCTGACAACGAGCGGCGCAGACGAGACGCCCAGAAAATCGTCTAAAAGGTTGAGGCCGAAGCTCGACTCCAGTCTGCTTTCCAATCTGGAGGGCATGTAGACTCGGATAGCAGACATCGGTCCGAAATCCCAGGGTAGAGCTGTGCGTAATTCTTTACTTCGGTCCCTTCAATCCTGTGAAAGATATGATGAGGTTGAAGCTCTTCGATCGTATTCAGGCCTGTCGAGGAAACTAAGTCTACCAGGTTTTCAATCGTCGAAGCGTGGTATTGGGCCACTCGCTCACCCTTTCGCTCAACGTCGAGCGCCTTGTATCGCGCTGGATCTTGCGTCGTAATTCCAGTTGGACATGTATTCTGATTGCAGAGTCGTGATTGAATACAGCCCAGGGCAAACATCATAGCTCTTGCAGAATTGACCGTATCGGCGCCAAGTGCCAATAACCTGACCAAATGAAAGGCGGATAGGACCTTGCCGGATGCAATGATTTTCACTGAATCCCTTAGGCCACACCCAATCAGGGCATTCTGGACAAAGACGAGTCCGTCTCGAAGGGGCATACCCACTGAATTAGAAAACTCAACCGGTGCCGCACCGGTACCTCCTTCTCCTCCATCGACGGTGATAAAGTCAGGCGTTATTCCAGTCTCCATCATAGCCTTACAAATGGCTAAAAACTCAGCCTTGTTTCCGATACACAACTTGAACCCTACAGGCTTTCCACCTGAAAGCATCCGTAGTTTTTTTACAAACTCAAGTAGGCCAACAGGAGTCGAAAATGCTGGATGAGAAGCTGGTGAGAGCACATCTTCACCCATGGGTACATTTCTAATCTCCGCAATTTCTGGTGTGACCTTCGCTGCAGGCAATAGGCCTCCATGTCCGGGCTTGGCTCCTTGCGACAATTTGACTTCAATCATCTTCACAGCATCCTTCTGGGCCTGCTCTGAAAACCTGTCGGCATCAAAATCGCCTTGCGCATTTCGGCATCCGAAATAGCCTGTACCTATTTGCCAAACCAGATCGCCACCAAACTCAAGATGATGAGGACTGATGCCTCCCTCACCAGTATTGTGAGCAAACCCACCCTCTTTCGCACCCTTGTTCAACGCCAAAATGGCCGTACGACTAAGCGATCCAAAACTCATCGCCGAAATGTTCAACGGTGAAGAATCATACGGCTTCGTGCAATCTGAACCACCGAAACGAACTCGCGGATGGTGATGCGTGATAGGCTTTGGTGAAAGGGAATGATTAACCCACTCATACCCATTCTCATACACGTCGAAGAGCGTACCAAAAGGACGAGTATCGCGCACTCCTTTAGCGCGTTGATACACCAATGACCTGAATTCTCGATTTACGGGCTGCCCGTTTGTGTCCGATTCAACAAAATACTGCTGTATTTCGGGGCGAACGGATTCAAATAGATAGCGAAGATGCCCAATTACTGGGTAGATGCTCAAGACCGCATGATCTTTTTGCATCATATCGTACAGGCCCAAAAGAATGAGGGGTGCGATGACTAAGAAGAGCCAATAGGCGCCGGACCAAAAGCTTCCCCAAATGAGCACTGCAAGAGTTAGGACGAAAGCCGCAAGGAAAAAAAGAGTTCGGGCAATCATGTAATAAAACTGAATGGATCAGCAAAAAGGAGGCGTTTAACCGACAGGTAGTCCCATGTTGACCTAAGACCCCAATGAAATTTATCGGATAGCAAAATATCGATTAAAGCCGGATTAATAGAATCCCTTTATATTTTTCTAGTTCACTATTTTGGTGGGGTAGTGCGCCCTGGACGTTGAGCTCAACCTATTCGAGCAGTCGAAATCATCCTGTAAACCCGGACTCGGTGTTAGTCATGGTTGCTAAACGTTTAAGACGTTTCTCTCCCTCTTGCCCGTTGTGCTCGAGTGATAGCTCTCCTTTTTACAAAGAGACTTTTTTAATGTGTCTCGTTTGTGGTGGTGTGTTCAGACCACCCGTAGACTTCCCAAGTATTCAAGAAGAAAAGACTAGATACGAGGAGCACGAAAACGACGTTGAGGACACACGGTATCAGCGATTTGTCTCTCCCATCACAGATATCGTTCAAAAAGAGCAGTCTACAAACACTATCGGGCTAGATTTTGGATCTGGAACGGCTCCCGTCATTTCCAAAGTACTCGATGATGAAGGTTATTTGATTAAGCAATACGATCCCATTTTTTGTCCCGACCCGAACGTGCTCAAATCAACGTACGACTACATCGTGTGCTGCGAAGTCATCGAACACTTTCACAACCCGCTCAAAGAATTCAACCGTCTTAAAGGGCTATTAAAGCCGAAAGGGCGTCTCTACTGTATGACATTGCTTTACCACGCAGGAATCGATTTTGCGAACTGGCACTATCAGCGAGACGATACGCATGTGTTCATCTACCAAGAAAAAACGCTTGATTGGATTCGAAACGCCCTGTTATTCGACTCTGTCAAGGTGGAAGAGCGCCTAATCACTTTTTCCACTTAGGCTTCTAACTACAATTGGCGTCAACAAAATTGTTACTAACAATCTTCAATTTGTGACGATTGAGACTAGGTAGCCTTGGTGGCTCAGGAGTATACGCCCTGACGACTCTTGTCGGATAAAACATCCATCCATGTTGGACCGTGATACTTCGTCCGTTAGATTAGATCGTAAGCCAACCACCATCTGTTTACATGCAGCCGCCTCCCATAAAGCCAGTAGGCAAAATAGTCTTGGTCCTCAGTGGACCCAGGGTACATGCAAGGGTGCTTCACGAAGCCGTGCGCCTCTCTACCCTACTTGATGCAAAGCTGTATGCTGTTCATATGCGATCTCCCAAAGCTGGAAATCCGAGTATGATGATGGAGCCGCTTCCCGCTTACACGGAGGAAGACATCCGACTTCATTTCAGTACGCGAGGATACGAGGAGTTGGCTAAAACAGTACCCGTTCGCATTTTTGATAGCACGAATTTCCCCAAGCTTCTAGCCAAAATCACTGAAGAAGCAGATCTATTGATTATGGGGCACAAGCAGCGAAATAGAATCCTTGCATTTTTAAACCCTCAATCGGTAAAACTGCAAATCGCAGACGTGGTCAGTTGCCCGGTAATGGTCGTTCCCAAAGTAGATGCAGGTGAATAGGCTTTTTTAATCGGACTCAAATTCAGCGCTTCCGATTCAAAAGCACACGTCATTTCTTGAACTCTGTGGCTCGCTCTGCTACCACTGCGTAGTATCGGGAAGTGAATTGACGCAGAATAGGCCTAAACCCCAGCCAGCCCGTTGGACTAGTCCACTGCTCGCTGTGAACAATATGCCAGCCTCCTTTTTCCAATAACCAGTCGAACTGCCAATCCTCGAATTCGTGGTAGTGGCGGTCCCAATGATCTGTTTTGCTCTTGTAGGCTGAGGCAAACCAAAGACGCATCGGCACGGTAGCAAAAAACAAGGGCGCGTTCAGAGCTCTAAGAAGCGGCATCGGTGAGACTAAATGCTCCAGTATTTCGAAGGCCGTCACGGCATCTACCGCTACATCTAGTTGCTTTAAGTCCTCGTCTAGATCACCAGATGTGTTGATTACATCGTATCCGATCGACTTTAGATGCTCACTTAATGGATTTGCAGAACCTATATCCAAAATACGGGCAGGCGCAGGCAAGCGCTCCTGCAGAAGACGCAGTGTGTTTTCGTATCTGTGTCGAAGAACAGGATTTAGATTCGGATCGTATGGTTGTCCGGAGCCCATTGGCGGTAAACGAAGAACTTTAAGTATTGGGAGGCTGAAGATACATCCCCCTATCTTGAGACCTAACTATGAAACCAAAACATGATCAAATGGACTTTTCGCACGAACAACAAGAGTTGATTATAAAAGCGCTCCGGGAGTTTATGACCGACGAGTTAGACACCGAACTTGGCCGCTTCGAGATTACGGATCTGTTTGAGTTCATTTCTGAAAACCTAGGAGTCCTGTACTACAACAAAGGACTTCTAGACGCTCAAGCCGTCTTGTCAAATAGAATTGATACCGTCATGGAAGCCATTTCCGAGTTAGAAAAAACCTCTCCCTTGGATCGATGACCCCTCCCTGACAACGTGATGAATGCAAACCGGGGGCGGGGGACGTTGTCCCCCGCCCCCGGTTTCATGTTCAATAGTCGTATAACTACTCCGTAACGGTGATCGTTATTTTTTCGGAATAAACTGCTGGATTATGAGGCACGTGGATATAGTTGCCCAGTAGCAGCTGAAGCGTGTGCGTTCCTGGAGCGAGTTCAAGCATCGTTTCTGTTTGAGCAGCGCCAAAATGGCGATGATTGTCGTCCGCAGGGATCGGCATTTCGAAATTCGGCATCTCTTCTACGTCAATAAGTAGATGATGATGACCAGCAAATTCTTTTGCTTCGCCAGCAGGAGACACATCCATACCTTCCAGACCAAAGACGACCTGAAACGGTCCGCTTACCGTAGCACCATCAGCAGGGCTAACAATAAAACTCCTGGCACCGTCTGCTGACGCTTCGCGAAGGCTGGTTGATTCCGTCTCAACCATTTCTGCAGACTCTGGTGGGGTCTCTTCCGTTGCACACCCGGCTAATCCGAGTACCGCACCGAAAAGAAATATGGGGATAATTCTAAGGGAAATTAACTTCATGACACTAAATATGGTTCGTTTGGGTTCGAATGCGAAGTATAAAGAGAATTGACGTTCCGGCCTACATTTATCCCCATCGACTTTTCAACGATCCGTGTGAATAACCTTCGATAGTGTATATTTCACATTCGCCGTCTCGTCTCGGCCGTAAAGCGGTACCGTTTTCCTCCACTAGACCTTTCCGAGAATTAATTATGTCCATGCTTCGCACCATTCCGGCACTTCTCGTGCTCGTAACACTGGTTTTTGTCAGCGCATGTGCTTCCGATGCGCCTGAAACAGAGGATCAGCTTGTTGAGCGTGCCCAAGGCATTCACGAACGAGCGATCACGGCTGACACGCACGACGACATTAGTGTTGCCAATTTTACAGAAGAAAAAAACTACACCATGGACCTGCCTACTCAGGTCAACCTTCCAAAAATGCGGGAAGGTGGTTTAGACGTCACATGGTTAGTCGTGTATACCGGTCAAGGTGAACTGACCGAGGAAGGATATGCAGCTGCATATGACAATGCCGTTTCGAAATTTGAAGCCATTCACTGGCTGACGGAAGAGAAAGCGCCCGAGCAAATCGAACTAGCCTACACGTCGGACGATGTACGTCGTATCGTTTCTGAAGGCAAACTCGTGGCCATGATTGCGATCGAGAATGCCTACCCTGTAGGATTGGACCTTGATAATATTCGCCAGTTCCAAGAATGGGGTGGCCGGTATATGTCATTGTCCCACAACGGACACAGCCAGTTTGCTGACTCTAACACTGGAGAACGGGACGACGTCTGGCTCTATGATGGTTTGAGTGATTTGGGCAAGCAGGCTATCGCCGAAATGAACAAATGGGGCATCATGATTGATCTGTCTCATCCATCTAAAAAATCCAATATGCAGTCCATGGAGCTCTCTCTTGCTCCTGTAATGGCTTCTCATTCTGGCGCACGAGCCATGAATGATGTTAGCAGAAACTTGGACGATGAAGAGCTGATGGCGCTCAAAGCTGGAGGCGGTGTGGTTCAAACCGTAGCCTTCAGAAGCTATGTAGACGCCGAAAAAGACGCTGCATACCGATCAGCCTCCCGAGCCATCGAAGAGGAAATCGCGGCTGATCTGGGTTTCACGATGCTGGAGTCTCGCAGGGATTTCTTCAACATGACGACGGAAGAGCGCGAAGCCTACATGGAAGGGTACTCTAAAGTACAGGACGCCGCAGCTGGGCGTATGGGTGAGCTAGAAGCAAAGCCCGTAAATGTCGCCGACTTTGTGGACCACATTGACTACCTGGTCGAGCTGATCGGTATCGACCATGTAGGTATTAGTTCTGATTTTGATGGTGGTGGTGGCGTAGAAGGCTGGAACGATGCTTCCGAGACTTTCAACGTAACGTTAGAACTCGTTCGCCGCGGATACAGCGAAGAGGAAATCAATCAGATGTGGAGTGGAAATCTGCTACGCGTACTTGATGACGTTCAGCGTATTGCCGCAGAAATCCAGGCCCAAGGTTAGGACGAAATACAAACGTATTCTTCTTTGAGTGGGCGGCTTAATACACCAGTGTATTAAGCCGCCCACTCTGCGTATACTGTGTACGTATCGGTCACCATTCGCAGATATTCATTGAAGTACATACTGGCACTCGATCAGGGAACGACTAGCTCCCGAACCATCGTTTTTGATCATTCTGGATCTATTGTTGACGTAGACCAACAAGAATTCGATCAGATTTTTCCAGAGCCTGGATGGGTGGAACACAACCCGATGTCCATCTGGGAGAGCCAATTGCAGACAACCCTCGGCGCAATGGAAAAAGCGGGCATTTCACCGTTCGACGTTGCAGGTATTGGTATCACCAATCAGCGGGAAACCACTGTCGTTTGGGACCGCAGATCGGGCCAACCCGTTTATAACGCTATTGTCTGGCAGGATCGTAGAACGGCGCCCTATTGCGATGAATTAAAGTCTCGCGACCTTGAATCGACGTTTACCGAACGAACTGGCCTCGTCCTTGACCCTTATTTCTCCGGAACCAAGGTGAATTGGATACTTGAAAATGTGGCTGGAGCTCGCCAACTCGCTGATGATGGGCATCTCGCATTTGGAACGGTTGATTCTTGGCTGATCTGGAATTTAACCGGCGGTAAACAGCATGTAACCGATCCCAGTAATGCCTCCCGCACATTGCTCTTTAATATCCAGGAAATGAAATGGGATGCTGATCTTTGTGCCATATTGAACGTGCCAATGAGCATGCTTCCTCAAGTCATCCCCTCCAGTTCCAATAGCATTAAGACGGATCCCGATGTACTTGGTGCGTCAATTCCTATCGCCGGAATAGCTGGGGATCAGCAAGCTGCACTTTTTGGACAAGCGTGCACGAAACAGGGCATGGTCAAAAACACGTACGGCACTGGTTGCTTTATGCTGATGAATACGGGCACGACTCCGGTCGCCTCCAAGAATAATCTACTGACGACGATCGCCTGGCAGCTTGGGGACATTACGACATACGCCCTTGAGGGCAGCGTATTTATCGGTGGCGCCTTAGTCCAATGGCTACGCGATGGCTTGAGTTTTGTAGAAGAGTCCTCCGAAATTGAAGCATTGGCCGAATCGGTGGATACCTCGGACGGCGTCGTCTTCGTTCCTGCCTTCACTGGTTTGGGAGCTCCTCATTGGGATCCGTACGCAAGAGGCGCCATGTTTGGCCTGACCAGAGGGACCACCAAAGCACACATTGCTAGAGCTGCGTTGGAAAGCATTGCGCTACAAGTAGTCGATGTAATCCATGCCATGGAAAAGGATGCGGGCCTCAAATTAGCCGAGCTCCGGGTGGACGGAGGCGCTAGTGCCAACAATCTGCTGATGCAGTTTCAATCTGACTTACTCGATTCTGATGTGCTCAGGCCGGGAATTCTTGAAACGACCGCGTTGGGCGCAGCCTATCTAGCGGGACTTGGAGTCGGCTTTTGGAGTGATGTGGACGAGCTAGCTGAGCAATGGCGAATTGAACACAGTTTTTCACCAAACATGTCACGAGAGAACGTCCAAACCCTAAAACAGAGTTGGGATAAGGCGCTAAATCGCTCAAAAGGATGGATGGCTGAATGAATCTGGGCAGAAATGAATTGCTTGAACACGTTCTCGCAACCGATGAGTGGGACGTAATCGTAGTAGGTGGTGGCGCTACCGGTCTTGGAACGGCTGTAGACTCAGCCCATCGTGGATATCGGACACTCTTACTAGAGGCCCATGATTTTGGAAAGGGTACGTCCAGCCGTAGTACGAAACTCATCCATGGAGGCGTTCGCTATCTCCGACAGGGGAACGTCAAGATGGTGATCAAGGCATTGCGGGAACGCGGGTATCTACTCAAGAACGCGTCTCACTTAGTGCACCCTCTACGATTCGTCATACCGTGCTATAGATGGTGGCATAAGCCTTGGTATGGGATTGGCATGAAGGTATATGACCTCTTGGCGCGCGCACTTGGCATAGATAACTCCGTGCTATTGAGCAAGGAAGAGACCTTAGCGTTTCTGCCAGGTCTCAGCCCAGATGGTTTGAAAGGCGGCGTCGCTTATTGGGATGGTCAATTTGACGATACGCGTATGCTGATTAGTCTAGCACGCACGTGTATTCAAGAAGGCGGTTTCCCACTCAATTACATGCGGGTTACAGACCTCATCAAGGAGAAGGGGCGTACTGTGGGCGTCCAAGTTAAAGACCTCGAATCCGGTCAAGAACACAGATTCAAGTCCCGTGTTGTCATTAACGCGACTGGCATTTTTACGGATGCGTTAAGAATCATGGACGCCCCTCGGACGAAGCCTATGATGCATCCTGCTCAGGGCATTCATGTCGTGCTAGACCCGTCCGTGCTATCTCCTGATACGGCCGTTATGATTCCGAAAATAGATGATGGCCGAGTACTATTCGGCGTGCCGTGGCACGGCCACATTTTGCTCGGAACGACGGATACGTCTCTAGACCACATTGA
>Ga0115551_1002988_pt1 | contig 10125 bp, 7 predicted proteins | sample COGITO_mtgs_1103_FD_87179 | JGI IMG/M metagenome (GOLD analysis project Ga0115551, IMG submission 87179) | Pelagic marine microbial communities from North Sea - COGITO_mtgs_110321 | ecosystem: Environmental > Aquatic > Marine > Epipelagic | place: Germany:Helgoland, sampling site Kabeltonne... | reverse complement strand
TGAAGGTCTTAAGTTAGGATTATCTTTTAATTGTTGCATATATTGAAATTCCATAGTCTTGCTTTTTATGCTTTCAAAATATTAGAATACGATTTCGCTAAAAGCAATAAAAAAGCATAAATATTAGTGTGTCATTTTTACATCTCCTAACTAATCTCTAATCTTATTAGGTCTTCTATAAATACTATCTATTTTACTGTCTTAGATAATTTATTGATTATCTTCTAAAAAAGCCTTAAACTCATTTAAGAATAAAATAAAACTTTCTGTAGACCATATAAAATCTTCTTCCTCTTTTTTATTTGTTAAGTCAAAAAAATATACTTCATCTGTATATATAGAAATACCTAAGTTCCCACCTTCAACTTGATATTCATACCTCTCTTCACCCTCTAATATGCTAATTTCATCCAATATATTTTGAACTTCTTGAACAGTCCACCTATATGAGTTTATTTGAAATAAACTTTTTTCACTTTCAATTAAAGAATCATAATCGACACCATAATCGAATGTCTTTAAATGTTCTGGCACATTTGCTGAGTTTATATCATATTTTTTAAATTTCATAATTATCATTTTTATATTTAAATTGAAGGATAAGCATTTGTTAAATTACCTAATTTATCAAATTCAATTAATACTTGAAAAGTATTATCACTATTCATGGAATTATATTTAAACGGAGGTTTAGTAAAATCTTTTCCCGACTTTACTAGATCATCATAAATTAAAGCAACTTCCTCTTTTATTCTAGTAATATCCCCTGCTAGCGCCCGTCTGTGACGGGTGCCGTATGGAGTAAAACCAAACTAAAACCTCATTTCCTACAACCAGAAAAGGCATCCCTAGCTATTCCAAAATACAAAAAGCTATGATTTAGCATCATAAGATACATTGTTGTTTTCTGATTATTCTAAAACGATCTTTGTAACCAAGGAATATTATTATTTTGTAAATCTTCAATAGTATAAAATTGTGTGGTTGACTCATCAGCAATTATCATTTCTGGATAAAATGGCAAAAATTCTTTTAAAAACATATGTATAAATCGTTCTTCAAAAGATTCGTGATCTATAGATAGCGCAATAAAATATTCTTCCTCATCTACAATTACTTTATCTCTCTTAAATTCTTCAGAATTCATTACTCTTATTCCTAAAAAATGAAAATCTTCATCATTGACATCTAAATATAAATCTAAATCTGCTAAACTAGAATACAGATTCTCTTTCTCTTTTCTAAGATTTAATTTATCCGCAATGCTTTCAATTGAATTAACAATAATTTCTTTTTCCTTGTAATTCTTTAGTAGTAAATATTTATTATTCATTTTAATAAAGTTTTTTAAGATTGTTTACCCCTTCAATAAAAATAACTCCTTGGTCTTTTAATTCTTTTAGAATAATATTATTAAAATTAAATGTACCTAAATTGTCATATACTACAACAACTTTTTTCTTAAAAGGATTCATATATTTTAAAGAAGTGGTTTCATTGATAGGTAAATATTTTTGCATTTGAACCTTTAATTGTTCAATATTATGACTGTTATGCAATTGTGATTTTGCTTCAATAATATATTGTTTTGTTCCAAAATCAATATCCCCATTCAATCTTTTTTGAGGCTTTAATTGTGTTACATTATTAGAAAAATCTGTTATTTCATCTCCAAAACGCTTTGCTAATTCAAACATTTTCTTTGCAACCTCTGCTTCAAACTTTGCACCAATAGTAGGTGGGCTTTTAAAAGCTTTATTAATATTTTCTAAAATCACTTTCTCAGAAAGTTTAGCCCATCTAAGTTCAACTCCTGAAGCGTTTTTCCAAAACCAATTTCCTGCTTCTAATCTTAACCCTAACTTCTCTATTTCCAACAATTCATCCAAAAACTTTAAAATCTCTTGATCTTTTGCAGCGTGGGTAAATATCTTATTCTTTATAAAACCATTAATTTCTTTTGCCGCACCACTTGCTATAACTTGTCCTCTATAGTATAATGCGTAAACTAATTTACCATCTACTATAGCATCTAATACCAAAACATTAAGATTCCATAAGCGTTGTGCTTTTTGTATAGTTATAGATAAGCCATTTATAGCCCGTATGCTTTCAAAAGGTACTATTTTAAAAGAAACTTTACCAAAGTTTGCGATCTCTACATTAATGATTGCATTAAAAAGTAATACACGTATACGTTCCCTAATTGCAGCGGCTTTTGCACCTTTTAATCTACGCAATCTAGCTAATGTTTTAGGTCCATTTTTTATAACACCTTGACGTATCGCAGAGCTTATACTCACAACAGCAGTTGCGATACTTATTTTTTCCCAATTTTCTATAAACCAATCACCTTCTTCTGTTCCTTTTAAACGTGCTTTTCTAAAAATAAGAATAAGGTCACCTAGACCAACAGCAATTTCTGTAACAGCTATGACTGCAACTATTCCTGTCGCACCAGCCCCAAGTACTCCAAAAGAAACTAGTGTTGCAACTACAGTAGCGATTATAGCTACTCCTGTAATAATAGTATTCCATTCTGTTTCATTAGAAAAAAATTTTACTTCTAAGGCAGATGCAAAACGTATATCACCAGTGACTTCATCTTCTAAAGCTATAAGATCCAAAGGGTTAAATTTTGTTTGGATTTGTTGCACAACCTCTCTAATTTTAGAAGTTCCGATACTCATACTCCCCCCAGGAAATCCGACGCCACCAGCAGATGTTGTCACTGTTGCTCCTTCCCTATATGTATATTGTTGTAAAAACACTGTATTCTGACTATCAGTTACAGACAGATTACTATCTACTATATAATTTTTTCCTATAAGAAATTTTGCAACAGAGGCTTCCCCGCTAATAAAGCTAGCTATAGAAGTTATAAAAGTTGTAAAATCTACTTTTTTAGCATCGCTTAGAGCATTATATATCCTAAGTACATCTTCTGGATGTTTTTTAAAATCATTATAGGCAATTGTCAGATCATTAAATCCATACATGATATTTAATATTGCAGAACCTGTGTCTATAAACCAACTGTCTAAATCATATGCAGTTAATAATTTTAAATCTTTAACCAATTGTTCATCTCCACGTTGACTGATAACAAATCTCGGAGCTCTCTGATACAACCATTTTAATAATTCTTCATCTTCAGAAGTACTTCTGAAAGCTTTATTAAAGGCATTAATGATCTTGTTTCTAACTTGTTCATTCTCTCTAGCACCTATATAATTAGACAAAGCAGAGTAATCTTCATAACTACCTGATGTTAACTCAATAGCTACTTCATCTTGATGTGCGTATTTAATCTTCTTAACAAAAGAAATTGACTTCCCTAATTCTAATTTAAAATCAAACAACACTTTATGTTGTCGTATAGAAACAGTTCCTAATTTTTTATTTAATTTTCCTACTAATTGTAAGCTTCGCTTTTCTCCACTAGAAGAATCTATCTTCATAGGAATTTGACTTTCATAATCAATCTCCTGATCTCCGCCAACTTCATCCTTTATTACTATTGTCTGTCGATCTGCCTCATAATTTTTATAGTAATAAGGAATTGGGGTACCACTTGCCAAATCCTTTCCTAAAGCCTCAAAGTCTATTGGCCAAGTAAAAAAACCCTCTTCAAACCCTGTATCCTCTTCAAACACAATGGGCGGACTAAACCCTAATTGGTCTGCAAATTTAAATTTGCTCATTTTTTATGTTTTTTTGTTATTTATATCCACCCGCATACACGTGCCTCATAGCCTTATCGCAGTCCATATCCTGTATAATAGGATATGGACTGTGTTAGCTTTCGCGAAAGCGTAACCACTACTAACGTTCGCAAAAGAGATAAGGTTTTAAATAATACCTCTTAAAAGGTAGCTTCGCCGCCTCCTTCTTCAGGAGGAGTTTCTGTTCCTGTAGCTCCCTTTAAAGTCTGCTCACTTTCTAAGATTGTATTTTCAAGCTCTCCTTTAGGATCAAAACAAGGAAGTCCTCCTTCATCAAGTATCGCAGATTTTGCTTGTACAATGGTAAGAGAGGTAGGGACTCTGGTTTCCCAAGTAGACTCTACTTCTCCCGGTACACTTTGTAAATCTTCCATAATAGAAAGATAGGTTTCATTATCTGTGGTCATGCCTTGACCTGTCCATAATTCGCCTGTTTCTAAGTACCAGTTGGCAGCGGCTTCAAATCCTGGTCGTATTGGTAAAACCACACGTGCCATTCCTGCTTGTAAAAAGGCTTGAAATAATGGATCAGAACCATTTCTTTGTTGGAATAATTTTACCCAATCTTTTTTAGCTGCATAGAAGTATGGATATAAGGTATAAGCCATTAAATCCCAATCAAACACTTGCTCAAAGAAACGCACTGTTTCTGCATGTGTTTGTAAGGCTTGCGATGCATTTACTGGACTCACACAGGTCTCTGGATTCATACCCTGATAATGATCTTGAGCAAAATTCAGATCACATTGTTCTGCCATCAGCTCGATACAAAGACGCTTTAATTCTTTTTGTTCAAGACTTCTGTTAAACAACGGGTTAAATCTAACATCCTCTGTAGTTTCAGTTACTGGCGCATCAAAAATAGCTTTCGCATCTTTATACTCAGCAAGACGCTCTTGATACGCTGTTTTAATGGCATTATAGGTTTCGTTCTGCCATTGTTGCTTTGGTTCAGAATTAAGGTAACAATGCGCTACAATATTAAAATTAATAGGTTCTACGTCTTCTGTTGCGATAGAGATAGGAAGTACCCCTGTGATCAGATTATTGAGAGGGGCATTATCATATTCAATATCTTTCCAACTACTAGTCGTACCAAATGAAAATTTATTATCTCCTATGTAAATAGCTGCACTAGCAGTACCTCCGTTTCCTTCTCTTATAATGTTCCCCCGTATATCTACCGCACTACATCTATAGCCTTCAGGAAGTTCCATTTCATAATCTTTAGCGTTTCTATTAAAGCTATCATGTCCTTGCGCTTCTTCTCCAAAAAATTTATGACTAAAGGATTTTCCTATTCTTAAAAGAGGAGCCAGATATGCATTTACCTCGGCATTATATAATGCTGCAGCATCTTGGTAGTTTTCAGCATCAAGATCTACTGGGCTATTTATATTCTGACTCTCTAAGGTTACTGGTGGTATAGGCTCCACCATATCATTTGTGTTAGTATCTCCATCCTCAAGACGCTTTTTTATGGCCTCTTTAAAGAAACGTGATGGTTCTGGAACGGTAAATTCATAAATGAGTCGTTTGCCATAATTCACCAATTGGTTTTTATAGATTTTGTCAACCCATCTGTATACACCCGTAATATGCTGATCACCTAACGTATTATCAAAACCGTGCACATTATTTTCTTCAAATTCTCGTAACATAATAGACGTACGACGTGTACTTACTTTTTGCACCACACGCTCTAAAGCACGCTCAGTTACTTCTTGCGCATACGATTGTGCTTGAGAATTTGAATTTGACGTAGAGGTAGAGGAAGAAAAATCTGCATAGGCACCAAGATTAAAAGAAACTCCTGTTGCTTTAGGACTGTAACTAAAATTTGCAGTAGCTCCATAGTTTTGAGATTCGTCTTCATTGATGACCGCAGATACTTCTGTTTGTAACTCACTACGTTCTGTAGTTGTCGTGTCTGTTAAATTTTCTACTTCACGTTCACTTGTTGTCTCTGTCTCTGTTTGTAAACTAGTAAGGCTTCGGGTACTACGTTCTTTGTACTCGCGTGCAAGAATATTTTCTATATGCGATACTTCTCCAGGAACATAACACAAGATTTCTTGTTCTACACGTCTAAAGTCTGCAATTCCTAGACTTGTTAAACCGAAGACTTTTTTGTCTGGGAGTGTTGTGCTGGGTTGTGGAGTTACTTCATCAAAATAACCATAAGTAGCTCTATTAACATAGATGTTTCTATCTATATTAAACTCCCCGCCTATAACCTCTAAAGACCCTTCTAAATAATAATAAGTTGCCCCTTCTGGGAAAACGATACCTTCTGGAAATAATGCTATCGTTAAAAAATCTCCATCATTCAGTATTTCAAAAGATACACTTTGAAAACTATCTTCTGTCTGAGGAAAATAAATGCTATAATCAGCACCTGTAATATTAGAACCTGTCACATGATCAAAAATTTGTAAGATTATATTACGAGTTCCATCATTAGTTTGCTCATGTAGTGGTATAAAGTTATAATCATAGTCCCCGTCTTGTGCTTCTGCTCTTGTTTCCAAAGGCACAACATTTCCTGCAATACGGATGTTTTTAGGTTGAGGTGACAGTGGTGTTAATGTTCCTATTTCTTGCTTACGCTCTTGAATGCGTCTTCCTATGGCTTCGTTAACTTCCCCTAAAGTGTCATACAAAGGAAGCTCTTCTACTAGCTTTTGAGAAGTCATAAATCCTAAGGCTTTATCTGACAACCTAGTTGTTAAATAAGCACCTGTTGGATCTACGGGTGTAAATGTAAATGTTTCTCTATCCATAGCGACTAAATCAGCACTCCTATCTGTCGCAGGGGTGTCTCCTTCAGGTTCTCCTTTATTGGGATTATCAGCAATCACATCATCTACTCGTTTGTTAAATAGATCTAATGCTTCTTTAAAAGCACGTTTGTTTTCTTTATCGTATAAGGTTTCTATTTTATCTATTTCTGACCGTACTTGTTTATAGTTTTCAACTTCTCTTTCTAAAAGGACACGTTTTACTGTATTATCTCTTTTTGCCTCTTCTTTATTAAGAGGTTTACGGTGTATCCCATTAGATTTTATTGACTCTAATTGTGTTAAAACTCTTGGAATCACAACTACTGCATTTGCTCTTCGTACAAACTCTTCTACTTGATCTTCAGTAAAGGTAATTTCTTCTGTAGACCCTGCCCTGAACGTTTCAAATGCCTTTAAAAATTGGTTTGCAACGAGTACTTGAATTAAGGCATTTCGCACATGAGTAGCTGTATTTTCAAAAGCTTGATATAAAAGATTTTCCCAAATCAATAACTCTTGAGTTTCTGTTAACTCAACGGCTGTTTTTTTATTATCATAAATACTAGCATAGGATAACACATTCTTAGTACGCATTAGCCAAGACGAAAAATCATACAAACTTTGATTCTGATTCCGAATCTCGCTTTTATTTTGAAAAGCAGTATAGGCTGTATGAGCTGCCTTTAAATTTAATTTTTTTGATGCCTCATCACTGGTCTCTGCCACTGTAATAAAATTACTTTGAGTTGTATCCGGATGAAAGACAAACCCTATCGTATTGGTACTTTCATCTACTAGTTGCGGGTTTCTTAAAGTGACAAACCTAAACAGGTTTGCTTTTGAAGGTTTCTTATTCATTTTTTATTATTTAAAGTTAAAATTGGACATAGGTGTCCTATTGAGATTATGGTCTCGTTTTTTTGGAGGTGTTTGGTAAGATGATCACAAATGCTAGGCGTTAGCATTGTGTAAAGGTCAAGAGGCTTTTATTTAAAAGCACTCCATACAGATCTAGTGGGTTGTATTAAAACCAGATGATGATAGCCTATTGTAGGCTTATTGTCTATCGTTTGCTACAGTTACATGTGGGCATAGGAATCCCATGCTGACAGGTATAATGTCAATTTATTATTACCTCAACATGAAGTTTTAATATACGCCTAGATTTTTTCTATTTTTATAAAAATAACTTCTTAAAAAAAGCATCACATATGTTAGAAAACTATGGAATATCGTTCTTTTTTTAAAGCGTGTTCTTAAAAGATACGCTCTTTATACAAATAGGACTGTTAGTATGTAAGGGATGTCAATATGCCTTGCATACTGTCCCTAAAAAAGAGTTTACTAAAGGATCATTAATTTTTTCACAGCTTTTAAAAAGTTATTAAGTTCATACCCATCCTCACTTGAGGATCTTATAAACGCTTTTCTTAAAGTGGTGCTTGAAAAGTGTTCTTCATTTTCATATATTCTACAATAATCACTCGTAACTCCTAGGTTCTTGCTACCATCTGTTTATTGTATAATGTCAAATATATTTTACAAATGTTTAATTATTCGACATTTTTTTGTAATTTAGCGCTAACTACCGTACAAATATAAAACATTTTGCAACTTAAAACAAACATTTGTGTTATTTTTTTCGCAAAATGCAAAATAAAAAACTGCCCCTATGGAAACTATAAATGATAAGATAAAAAACATTATCCGGCATTTTGGATTCAACAATTTTTCCTTTTCAAAAGAGATTGGCGTTACCGGAACAACTGTAGACAGCATTGTAAATGGTAGACCTCAGTCTGATGGCTCTCGAAAAAAAACAAAGCCTGGCTATGATGTGCTATTGTCCATTATAGAAACCTTTAAAATCAATCCTGATTATCTCTTTGGCAAAGCGATATCATGCTTAAAGAAAATACTTCAAAAATTCAAACATATTCTGGAATGCCTCAAGTAGTAGCCGTAAATCAATCAGGCGAGGAGAATGTTGTATATGTTCCTATAAAAGCAAGAGCAGGCTATCTAGATGGATATGGAGATACAGAATATATCGAAACACTTCCTACCTTTCACATGCCACATCTTACCAACGGCACCTACCGTTGTTTTGAAGTACATGGAAACTCTATGGTTCGTACTTTTTTTGATGGAGATCTTGTTTTTGGCAAATATGTAGAAGACTTAAACGATATTAAAGACGGTCGTGTGTATGTGATTGTGAGTAAAAACGATGGCATTGTCTTAAAACGTACCATTAATAGAATTGCAGAGCGAGGAAAGCTTATTTTAAAGAGTGATAACACTGATGGAAATTATCCTACCTACACCATGAATGCCGAAGATATTATGGAAGTATGGTATGTAACAATGTATGCATCCAAGCAAATGCCAGAACCTGTAGATATTTACCATCGTCTTCATGAGTTAGAAAGTAAAGTGGTAGACCTAGAAGAAAATCTGCAACAAAAGCTTTTAAATTAATTGTATGTGAACTATAATTATTAATGTATTTCTATGTACGCTTTCGCGAACCTGCCTTTCGGCAGACAGAAGCATATACTCAAAAAGTACTAATTACACATATATTTTACAACAGTCTCTATATCAACCCATGTAGTTTGTGCGTATTTCTAATAGCCTCCTCATTTTTCTGATCAATCCAAGCTTGCCCTTTTCGATGACGCATAAAGTTATCAAAATAGCGCATAATAAAGACATTGTACAGCGCATATCGGAGGTGTTTTGGCTTTCGCGGAAGCGCACGTAAACTCATACTGAATCCAGGCGTCTCATACTTCATAAAATGCCAGTATCCCTCTGGCATATACAACGTCTCTCCATGGTTGAGATGACATATATAGCCTTTTGCTTTTTTTAATACAGGAAACTTCTCATAATCGGGATGATCAAAATCTATATCTTCTCTTGTGATCAAACTGTGAGGGACTTTATATAAGTTTTTGGTCTCACTAGGGGGAAAAAGAATACATTGTTTCTTCCCTTCAAAATGAAAGTGTAAGATATTTGCCCAATCAATATCATGATGCATAAATACCTTACTATTTTCTCCCCCAAAGAATAGCATGGGGAGTTGCTTTAGTAATCGAAGTCCTATTTTAGGAAATTTAAAATCATGTTTTAATGCAGGTACTTCTTTCATCAAATTATATAAAAAAATACGATAATTGGTAGGCGCCGCTTTAAGAAGTTGAATATAATCACTCATATTCATTGTCTCATGCGCTTCATTAAAGCCTTCGTCATGTTTCACGTGACGATCATCGTATAATGACACTTTTTTATCCCCTGCAATATCACGTATATAAGACAAAGACCACTTTGTATATGCTGGCCAGTCGTCTATAAGATGAGTTATGACTACTGGTTTTTGAGGTTTAACATAATTTTCCAGAAACGCTTTTTTCGAAATGGTATGTATTCTCTCTATTTGTTGTAACTGCATAAACAAGTTATTAGTAACCCTAAAGATAAGAAAAGCCCATTTTTGTTACAAAATGGGCTTTTAAAAATATATCGTTTTAAAAACTACTTGCTTTTGGCAGCAAGCTTTGCTTCTTCATTACGCTCAATTTTGTGATCTGGGCGTCTCCATTTGG
>Ga0115551_1002982_pt1 | contig 10139 bp, 4 predicted proteins | sample COGITO_mtgs_1103_FD_87179 | JGI IMG/M metagenome (GOLD analysis project Ga0115551, IMG submission 87179) | Pelagic marine microbial communities from North Sea - COGITO_mtgs_110321 | ecosystem: Environmental > Aquatic > Marine > Epipelagic | place: Germany:Helgoland, sampling site Kabeltonne... | reverse complement strand
TGCGTGGTACCGCTGTTGTTGATGAGCGCACTAATACGCTACTGATGAGAGATACGGGTGGTAATTTGGACAAAATCCGCGAAGCGATTGCTTTGTTGGATATTCCTGTTCGCCAAGTTTTAATTGAAGCGCGTATCGTTATTGCCAATACTAGCGTAGGTGAAAAGCTAGGTATCCGTTGGGGTGGTGGCGGTATGAATGCAAATGATGATAGCTTTGTGAAATTTGGCGCTAGCCAGACGACGTTAAGTGAAGCCAATCAAATATTAATTGATCGAGCGAACGGTGATGATCCGGGTAGTATTACTTTTCCCGATGCCTATGTTGTTGACTTGGGCGTGAGTGATGTAGGCGCTTCTTCGTTAGCGGTCGGTATCTCAACGTTTGACTATCTATTAGATCTTGAACTTTCTGCGGTAGAGACAGACGGTAATGCTGAAATTGTGTCTCAGCCTCGCGTAATCACTGCCGATGGCCAGACTGCTAGTATACAATCGGGTACAGAGATTCCTTACCAAGAAGCGAGTTCAAGTGGTGCAACTTCAATTTCGTTTAAATCCGCTGTATTAAGATTAGAGGTGACGCCACAAATTACCCCTGATGATCGTATTATTATGGACCTTAAAATCAATCAAGATTCTATCGGTGAAGTAACCGCAGCAGGCCCGACTATCGATACTAACGCACTAGAAACTCAGGTGCTGGTTGAGAATGGAGAAACGATTGTTTTGGGTGGCATATTCCGTTCAGAAGAAACTTATGCGACTACAAAGACACCATTCTTTGGCGATATTCCTCTACTTGGCGTATTATTCCGCCGTACGGAGCATTCCGAGAGTAAGGCCGAATTATTAATATTCATTACTCCTCGTTTGGTTAAAGATACTTTGAGCACACGTTAAAACTAAATGTCACACACGTTAAATTTATACTTAGTCGGACCGATGGGTGCTGGAAAAAGCACCATCGGTCGTCTTTTATCCAGCGAACTCGGCTTAGATTTTATCGATTCTGATCGAGAAATAGAAGAACGTTGCGGAACGAATATCCCGTGGATTTTTGACAAAGAAGGGGAGCATGGATTCAGGGCGCGTGAAGAAAGTGCAATTGATGAATTAACCCAAATGTCAGGTATTCTTCTGGCTACCGGAGGTGGCGTTGTTATGCGTCAGGCAAATCGTACTCATTTAGCGGGACGTGGAACCGTTGTATACCTTCGTACTTCAGTAGAGCAGCAGTTAGCGCGCACTGGACGTGATAAAAACCGCCCTTTGTTACAAACAGAAAATCCCCAGAAAGTACTGACTGATTTGTTTACCAAGCGTGATCCTCTTTATCAAGAAATTGCGGATATTGTCATTCAAACAGATCAGCGTAATCCCAGAAATGTTGTTAATGAAATCATGCGACGTTTAGCAGAAAACAATATTATTGATGGCAGTAATGAAGACACTTACAGTTGATCTAGCAGATCGTAGTTATCCGATATTCATCGGTGAATCGTTAATTTCTAATTCAGACCTTTTTACGCCTTATATTAAGGGCAAGCAGGTGATGATTGTCAGTAATACAACCGTCGCACCGCTTTATCTTGAGCGTGTTAAATCTGCGTTGACTCAGTTTGAGGTTGATGAGGTTATCTTGCCAGATGGCGAAGAGTATAAAAACTTAGAGACTTTAAATCTTATTTTTGATGCTTTGCTATCGAAGCGCCATAATCGCACAACGACATTGATCGCTTTAGGCGGCGGTGTGGTAGGTGACATGACCGGTTTTGCAGCTTCGTGTTATCAACGGGGTGTTGATTTCATTCAAGTGCCTACGACATTATTATCCCAGGTCGATTCGTCCGTTGGCGGTAAAACTGCTGTGAATCATCCTATGGGTAAAAACATGATCGGTGCTTTTTATCAGCCTAAAGCGGTTATTGCTGATATCACTGTGCTAAATACTCTACCTCAGCGCGAACTTTCAGCAGGTATAGCTGAAGTGGTTAAGTATGGTTTAATTTGCAATACAAAATTTTATGGATGGCTCAATGCCAATATGGAAGCATTAGCGTCGTATGATGCTCAAGCGTTAACCATGGCCGTTGAATTGAGTTGTTTAGATAAAGCGGCAGTCGTTGCCAAGGATGAAAGAGAAGGTGGCATACGTGCTATTTTGAACTTAGGTCATACCTTTGGGCATGCTATAGAAACAAATCAGGGTTATGGTGTTTGGTTGCATGGCGAGGCGGTCGCTGCGGGTATGGTTATGGCTGCTGATATGTCTTGGCGCTTAGGTAATATTAGCCAGCAAGATGTGCATGATTTGCAAAGCTTATTGAAGCGCGCTCAGCTTCCATGTATCCCTCCTGCAGAGATGAGCAATCAAGATTTTATTGATTTAATGCAGGTCGATAAGAAAGTTTTAGATGGAAAACTTCGCTTAGTTTTACTGAAATCAATTGGCGAAGCGGTAGTGACGTCTGATTTTCCAGCGGATACGTTACATCAAACATTGGCCGCAGGTAAGCAGCTAGGTTTCTAAAAATTTAACTAGGGGAGGGGAGCGCATTAATGGATACTGAATTTTTAGCAGCGCTTGATGATACTGATGATCAGGCAAGTGGGTCGCCAAAAACGGCACAGCCTTTTTCACCTCCTAGCTTATCAAGCTCACAGGCTAAGCAGCTTGAGTTATTACAGCATTTATCCTTGTACAGTGAATTATTAATTCTTATCTGTGCTGAAAAAGGCATGGGTAAAACCTTCATTGCCAAAGCTTTATTAGCAACTCGAGAAACGCCTGATCAGAGTTTAATGCTTGAGGGAGACTTCGCTCTTTCTTATCTCGATATTTTGCATAATCTCGCACAGTTTTTAGACCTTGCTGATTTAGCTGATGATATTGATAGCATTGAGCAGCAGGTATTGTCTCAATGTTTGTTAATCGCTGAGGAGGATCAAGGTTCAATTTTATTGATCATTGATCAATCTGAGCAATTATCAGATGATGCATTGGAAGGTATCAATGAGTTGGCATTATTAGCACCTAGTGCACTGCACGTTATGCTGCTTGCGCCATTGGGTTTTGAAAATAAACTATTGGCTTTAGAAGAACCGCAGGCACCTTTTCATATGATGGACATTGAGCCATTAACGGATGATGAAGCTGAAATTCTATTGTTAGAGCAGTTTCCTGACAAAGAGTGGGAGGCTGATCAAGCCGACTATATTATGCAGCAGTCTGTGGGTAATCCTGGCAAGATACTGTATCTCGCTAAGCAGTTATTATTAGGCGTGAAGCCGCAGCAAGAAGTAAACGAAGCAACAAAGTTTCCGGTGACTCATGTAGCCGCTATTGTCTTAGTGGCTTTGGCGCTTATTGGTACTTATTTTTATCAAAATAGCTCGACTTCGCAAGATCATGAGTTAATGTCAGAACCAAAGATAATAGCGATTGAAGCCCCTGTTTTGAAAGAGGCTGTTGCTTTAAATATTGCTCCTGATGTTACTTCGGAAGCCAATATTTCTATAGACTCAGAAAAAGCCGAAGGCGTTGAGCAGATTGAAGAAGTTGATTTCAATTTTCCTCAGGATGATGCAGTTGAATTAGCGTCAGTGGAAGGTGTAGAATCGGATAAGTCCGTATCTAGTAAGCCTGCGACAGTTGAAATTGTTGAGTTTAAAAAAACTGAAGTCATTTATTCCAAAGATGAACAGCTCTTGATGTCAGCCGCGAATAGCGCGTTTGTTGTTCAGTTATTTGGCTCGCACAGTGCTGATAACGCACAAGCTTTCATGAATACCCATGCAACTAAGGCAATTCAGTTGCATCGATATCGTGGAGAGCATAATAGCAAGCCTTGGCATGTTGTTATCGCAGGCCCTTTTGAGTCGCGAGAAATAGCACTTCAGCAATCGCAACGCTTGTCGAAAGCGCTGCGTAATCAAAAGCCTTGGATACGCTCTATCGCTGATATCCAGTCAGTATTAATTAGTCGAAAATAGCGTTAAGCCCCCATATTAAGGACTTCTTCTGTATGAAACTCATACAGAAGAAGTATCAAAATTTGTGACGAGCCCCTCATACGTGTAGAATAAGCTCCCTTTTGACTGTACGTAGCTCATTTTTTGAGCGCTGGGCGCTTCTAAGCCCTTGAATTTACTGAATTTTTTTTGTTAGTGAGAGCTGTTCTATGAGAACTGGTCTATATACTCCAGGTGACTTTAAAGATAACTGTGGTTTTGGTTTGATTGCCCATTTAGAAGGCCAAACCAGCCATAAGCTATTAGAGACGGCAATTGACTCCCTAACCTGCATGACCCACCGAGGTGGTATCGCTGCAGATGGTAAGACCGGTGACGGCTGTGGGATGTTAATACAAAAGCCAGACTCATTCTTGCGTGCAGTCGCGCAAGAGCAAGGTATAACTTTGCCAGAACAATATGCCATCGGCATGCTGTTTATGGATCTTGATGATGCTATCTATGCGGAGCAAAAAGCTGCGCTAGAAAAAGCAATGTCAGAACAAGGCTTAAGCGTATTAGGCTGGCGTACCGTGCCAACTAATAACGACTGCCTTGGTCCAATGGCGATTGACTGCCTGCCTCGATTTGAGCAAGTATTTATTGCGGCCGATGCTGCCAAAAATGCTGATGCCTTAAGCAGTGAAGCTTTTGGTGTTAAGTTATTTTATGGTCGTCGATTCGCAGAAAAGGCTTTAATTCAATTTCCTGATTTCTATATAGCGAGCCTATCGGAAAGCGTATTGTCATATAAAGGCTTAACCATGCCTGTTGACCTACCTGCATTCTTCCTTGATTTGGCTGATGAACGCTTAGAAACTGCGATTTGTGTTTTTCACCAACGCTTTTCAACGAATACGCAACCGCGCTGGCCTCTGGCTCAGCCGTTCCGTATGTTGGCGCATAACGGTGAAATTAATACCATTAGTGGTAACCGTAATTGGTCTAATGCTCGTAGCAGCAAGTTCCGTAGTGAGCTATTGCCAGATCTAGAACAATTATCACCGATTGTTAATACCACGGGTTCTGACTCATCCTCCATGGATAACATGTTAGAGCTATTGGTAACCGGCGGCATGGGCTTGTTTCGTGCTGTTCGTATGATGATTCCGCCAGCATGGCAGAATGTCGAAACAATGGATTCCGATCTACGTGCATTTTATGAGTATAACTCGATGCACATGGAGCCGTGGGATGGTCCTGCTGGCCTAGTAATGACCGATGGTCGTTATGCGGTATGTGGATTAGACCGTAACGGTTTGCGTCCTTCACGCTGGGTAATCACTAAAGACGGTTTCATTACGGTTGCTTCTGAAGTCGGTGTTCACGGCTATAAGCCTGAAGATGTGGTTTCGAAAGGTCGTGTTGGTCCAGGTGAAATCCTAGCGATCGATACTAAGACCGGCACTATTATGGATGCCGCGGCTGTTGATAACTTATTGAAACAGCGTAAGCCTTATAAAAAGTGGTTGAAAGAGAACAGTGTTCGCATTGAATCTCGCTTACAACTACAAGCGTTGCAAAACGAACAGCCTATTTCTGCGGATGAGTTAAAAGCTCACCAGAAACTTCAGTTGGTCAGTTTTGAAGAGCGCGATCAAGTATTACGTCCAATGGCTGAAGCAGGCCAAGAAGCAACAGGTTCCATGGGTGATGATACCCCAATGGCTGTGCTTTCTCAGCGTGTACGTCACGTTGCTGATTTCTTCCGTCAGAAATTTGCTCAGGTAACTAACCCACCGATCGATCCATTGCGTGAAGCGATTGTGATGTCGTTAGAGACCTGTATTGGCGCAGAAAAGAATGTATTTGATGAACAGCCAGATCATGCTGAACGCATCATTCTGACATCGCCAGTTATTTCACCGTTGAAATTTCACGGTCTGAAAAATACCGGTAATCCAGCGTTTAAATACGTCACGATTAAGCTAGCTTATAAAGCCGAAATTGGCTTGAAGGCCGCTATTGAAGCGGTTTCAGCAGAAGCTGAGCAGCATGTGCGCGATGGTGCAGTGATCTTGATCTTAAGTGACCGTCAGGTTGCTCAGGGCGAACTCATTATTCCAGCGGCTATGGCGACCGGTGCGGTGCATCATCACCTAGTAGCAAAAAGCCTTCGTTGTGATTCGAATATCGTAGTCGAAACGGGTTCTGCTCGTGATGCTCATCACTTTGCCGTATTACTAGGATTTGGCGCGACAGCGGTTTATCCATGGTTGGCGTACGACATTCTTGCGGATATGCATCGCAGCAATGAATTGTTAGGCGACCCATTAAGATCACAGCAAAATTTCCGTAAAGGTATTCGTAAAGGCTTGATGAAAATCTTGTCTAAAATGGGTATTTCTACCATTGCTTCTTACCGTGGTTCGCAGTTGTTTGAAGCGATTGGTTTGAGCACAGAAATTGTTGAATTGTGTTTCATTGGTGTTAGCAGCCGTATCGAAGGTGCGACGTTTGCCGACTTCCAAGAAGACTTGGAATGGGTACAACAGAATGCTTGGTTAGCTCGCAAGCCCCTTGAACAAGGTGGTTTGTTGAAGTATGTACACGGTGGTGAATACCACGCGTACAACCCTGATGTGGTCATGAACATTCAGCAAGCCGTACAGCAGAATGATCAAAAAGCTTATGACCGTTTTGCCGATTTTGTGAATAACCGTCCGGTAGCAACGATTCGTGATCTGTTGGCATTACGCAAAGATGTTAAGTCGATTGATATCTCTGAAGTTGAGTCAGTACAAGAAATCTTCAAACGTTTCGATACCGCAGCGATGTCTTTGGGTGCACTTTCCCCAGAAGCACACGAAGCGTTAGCAGAAGCGATGAACGAGTTGGGCGGACGCTCAAACTCTGGTGAAGGTGGTGAAGATCCTAAGCGCTATGGCACTAATAAAAACTCCAAGATCAAGCAAATTGCCTCTGGACGTTTTGGTGTAACGCCACACTATCTATCCAGTGCTGATGTATTGCAGATCAAAGTAGCCCAAGGCGCTAAGCCGGGTGAGGGTGGTCAATTGCCGGGTGGTAAGGTTAATAACCTCATCGCGACGTTACGTTATTCGGTTCCTGGTGTGACCTTGATTTCACCGCCACCGCATCACGATATTTATTCGATTGAAGATTTAGCTCAGCTGATTTTCGATTTAAAGCAAGTTAATCCAACCGCATTAGTTTCTGTGAAACTAGTATCGGAGCCGGGTGTAGGTACGATTGCAGCGGGTGTAGCGAAAGCTTACGCTGACTTGATTACTATCTCTGGTTACGACGGTGGTACGGCCGCTTCACCATTAACGTCTATCAAGTATGCCGGTTCTCCTTGGGAGCTTGGTTTGGCAGAAGCGCATCAATCATTACGTGGCAACGACTTGCGTGGCAAGGTTCGTGTTCAGACTGATGGTGGTTTGAAGTCAGGCTTAGACGTAGTGAAAGGCGCAATGTTAGGTGCAGAATCGTTCGGATTTGGTACTTTGCCAATGGTTGCAGTGGGTTGTAAGTACTTGCGTATTTGTCACCTAAACAACTGTGCGACGGGTGTGGCAACGCAAAACGAAAACTTGCGTGATAAGCATTACATCGGTACAGCAGAAATGGTTAAGAACTATTTCCACTTCGTCGCTGAAGAAATTCGTGGCTGGATGGCTCAGATGGGCATCCGCACAATGGAAGAACTTGTTGGCCGTACTGACTTATTAGAAATGATTGAAGGCAATACGTCTAAGCAGCGAAATTTAGATCTAACGCCATTATTGGCGAATGATCATATTCCTGCTGACAAGCCTCATACGGTTCAGGTTGAACGCAATGTGCCGTTCGACCAAGCGCTATTAGCCGAAGAAATGCTACAAGCCACTATCGCGGTGATCGAAGCCAAGAAAGGCGGCGAATTCAGCTTTAAAGTGACTAACTGTGATCGTTCTGTCGGTGCTCGCCTATCGGGTGAAATCGCTAAACGTTACGGTAACCAAGGCATGGCATCTGCACCGATCAAACTAAGTTTGACGGGTACAGTGGGTCAATCTTGGGGTGTTTGGAACGCGGGCGGTTTAGAAATGCGCCTTGAAGGCGATGCTAACGATTACGTTGGTAAGGGTATGACGGGTGGTAAGCTGGTTATCTTCCCACCAAAAGTTTCTGAGTTTAGATCACAAGATACTTCCATTGTCGGCAATACGTGTCTGTACGGTGCTACGGGCGGTAAACTCCTTGCAGCAGGTCGTGCTGGCGAGCGTTTTGCAGTTCGTAACTCGGGTGCTCATGCCGTTGTTGAAGGCGCAGGGGATCACTGTTGTGAATACATGACAGGCGGTATGGTGTGTGTGCTTGGTAAAACGGGCTATAACTTCGGTGCCGGTATGACGGGCGGTTTCGCTTATGTACTGGATCTCGATAATAGCTTTGTTGATCAGTACAACCACGAGCTTGTGGATATTAACCGCATCAATAACGAGTTTACTGAAGGCTACCGTAATCACTTACGAAGCGTGATTACAGAATTCGTTGCGGAAACTGGAAGTGCCTGGGGCCAAGAAATTTTAGAAGATTTTGATGGCTTCATCGGTAAGTTCTGGTTAGTTAAACCAAAAGCTGCAGATTTACAGCAGTTGCTTGATAACATGCGCGCTCGTCCAGAGTAAGCGTTTTGAATAAATGATGGGTCTTGCGTGCTGTAATAAGTAGCAGGGCCTGCGGACGAGTGGGAGAGGTTCAAATGACAGAACGTCTGAATAACGATTTTCAGTTTGTACAGGTAGGCCGTAAGGACCCTGTAAAAAAAGCAATGAATGCTCGTACACAGCAGTTCGTTGAAATTTATCAGCCATTCCAGCAAGAACAGGTTGCTGATCAATCGCACCGTTGCTTGGAATGTGGCAATCCCTATTGTGAATGGAAATGCCCTGTGCATAACTTCATTCCTAACTGGTTGAAGCTCGCGACAGAAGGCAATATCTTAGAAGCGGTTGAGCTGAGCCATCAGACCAACTCTTTACCAGAGGTGTGTGGCCGTGTTTGTCCGCAAGATCGTCTGTGTGAAGGTGCTTGTACACTGAACGACGGCTTTGGCGCTGTGACCATTGGTAATGTTGAAAAATACATCACTGATACGGCATTCGCGATGGGCTGGAAACCTGACATGTCTAACGTAGTTTGGACAGATAAGAAAGTTGCTATTATTGGTGCAGGTCCTGCGGGAATCGGCTGTGCTGATGTATTGGTTCGTAACGGTATTAAGCCGGTTGTTTTTGATCGTCACCCAGAAATCGGTGGTTTATTAACCTTCGGTATTCCAGAATTTAAACTGGAAAAAGAAGTGATGATCAACCGTCGTAAAGTATTCGAAGAGATGGGCGTAGAGTTCCGTTTGAATACTGAAATTGGCAAAGACATTGAATTCCAAAGCATTATTGATGAGTACGATGCCGTTTTCTTAGGCATGGGTACTTACAATTACATGAAGGGTGGCTTCCCTGGTGAAGATCTTCCGGGTGTACATGATGCATTGGATTACTTGATTTCCAACGTTAATCGCAACATGGGCTTTGAAAAAGACGAAGCTGACTTCATTTCGATGAAAGGCAAAAAAGTTGTGGTTCTTGGTGGTGGTGATACCGCGATGGATTGTAATCGTACGGCTATTCGTCAAGCGGCTGCTTCAGTATCGTGTGCTTATCGTCGCGACGAAGCCAATATGCCGGGTTCTGTACGTGAAGTTCAGAATGCTAAAGAAGAAGGTGTTAACTTCTTATTTAATCGTCAGCCTGTTGCTATCGTTGGTGAAGACAAGGTAGAAGGCATTAAGGTTGTATCTACTCAGTTGGGTGAGCCAGACGAGAATGGTCGTCGTCGTCCACAGGTGATTGAAGGTTCTGAAGAAATCATTCCTGCTGATGCAGTACTGGTAGCTTTCGGTTTCCAACCTAGCCCTGCGCCTTGGTTTACTGACTTTGGTATTGACATCAATAGCTGGAAGGGTGTTGTGGCAGCTGAACAGCAAAAATTCAAATTCCAAACCACTAACGAAAAAGTATTCGCCGGTGGTGATATGGTTCGTGGCTCCGACCTAGTTGTGACCGCAATCTGGGAAGGTCGCGAAGCGGCTGATGGAATTATGGATTATCTGAAAGT
>Ga0115551_1002981_pt1 | contig 10140 bp, 8 predicted proteins | sample COGITO_mtgs_1103_FD_87179 | JGI IMG/M metagenome (GOLD analysis project Ga0115551, IMG submission 87179) | Pelagic marine microbial communities from North Sea - COGITO_mtgs_110321 | ecosystem: Environmental > Aquatic > Marine > Epipelagic | place: Germany:Helgoland, sampling site Kabeltonne... | reverse complement strand
TTCAAGGATAAAATACTTAATAAAGGAATAGCGGCATGAACACAGAATCATTATTAAGGAAGGTTGATACAGTGACCGAAGCGTCTCATACCCCAGCACAAGATTCATCTTTTGATGCCAATACTCAAACACTACGCGATAGTGTTGAGCGTGCGTTACAAAATTACTTTGACAACCTAGACGGTCAGCCAGTATCCGATGTTTACAACATGGTACTGTCAGAAGTTGAAGCTCCCCTACTTGAAACGGTTATGAAGTATACCCGCGACAATCAAACCAAGGCCTCCACGGTTTTGGGCTTGAATCGCGGGACCCTGCGGAAAAAGCTGAAGCAGTACGGAATGCTTTAAGCGTTTAATTTTTAATTATCTGGCGGCTATTTATAGCCGCTTTTTCGTTCTAAGAACTGACCTAACCACTTGGTCAACTTTATTCATCTATTACTTCGGAAAATCATGAGCATACTTAGTTCTGTCGACGCCCCTATTGTTAGCATCACGCCTGTACGTCGCGCTTTAATCAGCGTATCGGATAAAACAGGCATTGTTGAATTCGCCCGCGCCCTAAGTGCAAATGGCACTGAGCTACTGTCTACTGGCGGTACTTATAAGTTACTGATTGCAGAGGGTATTCCTGCAACAGAAGTATCGGATTACACCGGTTTCCCAGAAATGATGGATGGACGTGTTAAGACATTACACCCTAAAATTCATGGCGGTGTTTTGGGTCGTCGCGGAATCGATGATGACGTCATGGCAGAACACGGCATCAACCCAATCGATTTAGTGATTGTAAATCTATATCCATTTGCGGCAGCCGTTGCTAAACCAGGTTGTACGTTGGCAGATGCGATTGAGAATATCGATATCGGCGGTCCTACTATGGTTCGCTCTGCGGCTAAGAACAATGCACACGTAGGCATCGTGGTTAAAGCCGATGATTACAACAGTATTTTAGCTGAAATCGCTGAACACAAAGGCCTTACCACTAAGACCCGTTTTGATCTTGCGCTAAAAGCCTTTGAACATACGTCGCAGTACGACGGCATGATTGCTAATTACCTAGGTACGATTAACCTAGAAGCTGAAACGCTAGGTACTGAAGACCGCATTAACTTCCCACGCACCTTCAATAGCCAGTTCACCAAAGCGCAGGACATGCGTTATGGCGAAAATCCACATCAGAAAGCGGCGTTCTATATTGATGAAGATGCAACTGAAGCCTCAGTTGCAACCGCTAAACAGTTGCAAGGCAAAGAGCTTTCGTTCAACAACGTTGCCGATACAGACTCTGCCCTTGAATGTGTTAAATCCTTCGTTAAGCCAGCGTGCGTAATCGTTAAGCACGCAAACCCATGTGGTGTTGCAGTATCGCTAGACGGTATTGGCGAAGCATATGAACTTGCTTATGCAACCGATACCGAATCTGCGTTTGGCGGCATCATTGCTTTCAACCGTGAACTAGACGGCGCAACGGCTCAGAAAATTGTTGATCGTCAATTCGTTGAAGTGATCATTGCGCCTAAAATTAGCGCTGAAGCGATTGCTATTGTGGCTGCTAAAAAGAACGTTCGTCTATTAGAATGTGGCGAATGGGATACCAACAATCGTGTACAAGATTTTGATCTTAAACGTGTAAACGGTGGTTTATTAGTACAAGACCGTGACCAAGGTATGATCACTAAAGACGACCTTAAGGTGGTTACTAAGCGTCAGCCGACTGAAGCTGAGCTAGACGATTTAATCTTCGCTTGGAAAGTTGCCAAGTACGTTAAGTCTAACGCTATCGTTTACGCTAAAGGTCGTCAGACTATTGGTGTTGGTGCAGGCCAGATGAGCCGTATTAACTCAGCGCGTATCGCGGGCATTAAAGCCGAGCATGCGGGTCTTCAGGTTGAAGGTTCTGTTATGGCATCGGATGCGTTCTTCCCATTCCGTGATGGTTTGGATAACGCTGCCGCGAATGGTATTAAGGCCGTGATTCAGCCTGGGGGATCGATGCGTGATGAAGAAGTAATTGCCGCAGCCGACGAAGCTGGCATTGCGATGGTATTTACTTCCATGCGTCACTTCCGTCATTGATCTTTAGCTTTTAGTGAGAGGCTATTACGCTCCTTAAAAGTACGAGATACAACAAAAGCCAGAGACTGAATGTAGTCTCTGGCTTTTCAAGTTTAAAGATTTAGTTTTCTCAAGTTAACTTGATAAACGAAGGGCTAAAGCCTTCGGATTAAAAAGGAAAAAAATTGTGAAGGTATTAATAATTGGTTCTGGCGGTCGTGAGCATGCTCTAGGCTGGAAAGCGGTTCAAGCAGACAACGTTGAAAAAGTATTCATCGCACCCGGTAACGCAGGTTCTGCAGCTGAAGCAGGCCTTGAAAACGTAGCTATCGATGTTTTAGATTTCGAAGGTCTTGCGGCATTTGTTGAAGAAAATGATATTGCGCTAACCATCGTTGGCCCTGAAGCGCCGTTAGTTGAAGGCGTGGTTGATTTCTTCGCTGCTCGTGGTCTAAAAGCGTTCGGCCCTTCTAAAGGCGCTGCGCAATTAGAAGGCTCTAAAGCGTTCACAAAAGATTTCTTAGCACGTCACAATATCCCAAGTGGTTTCTACGAAAACTTCACCGAAGTTGAGCCTGCCCTGGCTTATATCAATAAAATTGGCGCACCGATTGTAGTTAAGGCCGATGGCCTTGCGGCAGGTAAAGGCGTGATCGTTGCAGAAACAATTGCACAAGCGGAAGAAGCAGTGACCGATATGCTTTCAGGCAACGCCTTTGGTGAAGCGGGTTGTCGTGTCGTCATCGAAGAGTTCTTAGCGGGCGAAGAAGCCAGCTTCATCGTTATGGTTGATGGCAAGAACGTTCTAGCCATGGCAACCAGCCAAGACCATAAACGTGTTGGCGATGGCGATACTGGCCCAAATACCGGCGGCATGGGTGCTTACTCTCCGGCGCCAGTCGTAACACCTGAAATTCATGATCGCATCATGAAAGAAGTGATTATGCCAACGGTTGAAGGCATGGCAAAAGAAGGTAACGATTACACCGGTTTCTTATACGCAGGTCTTATGATCGATGCAGACGGAACACCAAAGGTTATTGAATATAACTGTCGTTTTGGTGACCCTGAAACTCAGCCTATCATGATGCGCATGCAATCTGATTTAGTTGACCTTTGCCTTGCTGCGATGGATGGCAAGCTAGATCAAAAAGACACTAAGTGGGACCCTCGTCCTGCCGTGGGCATTGTGCTGGCGGCTGGCGGTTACCCCGCTTCTTATGGCAAAGGCGATATTATTTCTTTACCAAGCGATGAAGGTATCGATAGCAAAATATTCCACGCTGGCACCAGCAACAACACAGAAGGTGATATTGTCACCGCTGGCGGTCGTGTACTATGTGCCACAGCCTTGGGTAACTCGGTTACAGAAGCTCAGCAACACGCTTATACCTTAGCGAAAAAAGTGAGCTGGAATGGTATGTTCATGCGCAGTGATATTGCGTATCGTGCCATCGCTCGCGAGCAGAGCGAATAGAAAATAATCAATATAATGCAATAGTGGTGGATCGTTCACGGATGAATATTAAAAGATTTCTTTTACTGAGTTTGTTATGGATGGCCACGGCTATACCGGCATTATTATTGAGCGCGACCAGTCAGGCAGTACCCGCTATTATGCTGCCTGATTCTTCTTTTGATTTGCAGATCACACCGTATCTATCCATTCTTGAAGACGAGCATAGCCAGTTAACTATCGACGATATTTTAACGCCAGAGACTCAACTTAAGTTCACGCCAAGTCATAGCGACAACTTACGCTTTAGCTTATCAGATTCTAGCTATTGGCTACGTTTTAGCATTACTAATCCTTACTCAGAAGATCAAAATCTTGTACTCAGCATTAGTAATAATCGCTTAGAAAATATTGAGTTTTACGAATATAAAGCAGGCCAATTAAATCATCAAAGCTCTGGCGGTTTAACCAAAAACAAAGCTCAAGGCAGTCACCGCCAAGCCTATCCTTTTTTAATCGAGGTACAGGCAAAAAAGAATCAAACCTACTTCATAAAGATTCATTCTAAAACAGCGATTAATACGTTATTGCGCTTGCAGTCGAATGATCAATTTTTACAAAGCCAGCAGTTTGATTTCTCTATCCTTGGAATGGCACTGGGCTGGGTCGTTGCAACGGCGGCTTTCTTTATATTTATATGGTATTTCTACCGCTTTCACATTGCCCTCATCTCGGCTCTTTATTGCAGCAGTATTTTCATTTTTATTCCCGCTTGGCTAGGTCAGTGGGCAACATGGTTTCCGCAAAGCCAAGCATGGAAAAGTGAAATCATCCTTATTAGTGTAATGATTTCTGCAATATTACAGACCCTACTCACCATAAAACTCAACTGGAATTCTGACAAAGTTCTACGCGCACTCAATGGCATTGTATTAATGAATTGTGCAGCGATGCTGAGCTATTTATTTCTGCCCTCTGGCACGATGACCCTGCTAATGCTTGCCACGATCATTATTACCAATATTTCTCTTGCAAGCATATTGCTGTTTGCTAAAAGTGAAAATGAACGAGCACAGTTCTTTTTATTACTGGGCCACGTTATTGTTGCTTGTGGAATATTACTCAGTGTTCTCACAACCCATAATCTTTTAGCGTTCGATTTTATTAATAACTGGGCAGGTATTATTTTACCCTTGGCAATGATCAGCTGTACTGTATTTGCCAACCTAAGCATCATCGAACAGTACCGTGAAAAGCGTGATCAACAAATGAATAGCAGTGATGTTATTTTGCCCGAATTATTAGCCAAGCTAGGCCACGAGTTTCGCACTCCCATTAACGGAGTAATGGGGATGAGCGAATTATTATCCGATACGCACTTAACCCATACTCAACGCGATTATTTAGAAACTATAAGCCTTGCGGGTCGAGATTTACTGCATCTTGTTAGCGAAATGTCAGACTTTGCCAAGCTGCAAAGCGGACGCATTAATCTTGACCACCGCGCTTTTGATTTAACTAATTGCTTATCACAGTGTATGAATCGCTATCAGCAAGAAGCCAATCGGAAGCAGATTGAATTAGTACTCGATATTGCCGACGATATTTCACCGCGCTTGCTGGGCGATAAAAACCGGCTGCAAACGATTATTACGAACTTAATTGCGCAATCACTTCGCCATACTGAGAGTGGCGAGTTAGAGCTAAAAGTATTCCGAGTCGGTTTAAACAATCACGATGGTATATTTTTTCAAGTTCAATTGTCAGGCAGTCTTATTGAACATGACGAGCTGCGTCGTTTATTCCGCACCATGGCAGGCCCTCAAGAGCAATTTGCCCATGTTAATCTTGATCAGGGTTTGGGATTAATTATTGTTAAGCGCTTAGTAAGCTTGATGGAAGGATCTATAGAGGTTGAGACTCTCACTCACCATGGCTGTTCTATTACGCTCTTCCTGCCAATCAAACAAGAGCTGAGTGAAAGAGTTGAGGAGGACGCTGACTTACTGTCTGGCCAGCGAATTTTGATCGTTGATGATAACAGTACCTTCCGCGGGGTAATTGAAAAGCAAGTAAAACGCTGGGGCATGCGCGCAGACAGTACTTATAGTGGTAAAGAAGCGCTGGCCTTAATGCGCAATAAAGCCAACCTTGGCGAGCCTTACGATTATATTGTGATCGATCACGACATGCCGATTATGAATGGCATTCAGCTGACTGAACGCTTGATGGCTGATAATGATATTGAGCCAAAGCCAATGCGTATTATGCTCACAGGCCTAGGCATAGGTAGCGCTAACCAAGAAGCGAAAGAGGCAGGTATTCAAAAGATTGTTAACAAGCCAGTGAGTGGCCGTCATTTGAAAGAAGTACTCTTAGAGTTTCATAAGCTGATTAAGCCACTGATAATGAAATAACGCTTTAGGTCATGTTTTCTTTTGGCCTTTCGCGTAAAATTGTATAATCATTTCTCTTATTAAGCCTCTTCTCTTTTGAAGTCATGCGCTAATTTATACAATAGGTTGATTATTCATGCGTCATTTATCACCATTCGACAAATTTATTCAAAATGCAGATCTAGCATTGCGCACATTAATTCCAGGCGCCGCTAATCAGCAGCGTCCTTCTCCAGCCCAAGCCTCTGCAGATATTTCTGACAGCCAGTACGAGCTGGATGATAAAGAACGCAAGCACGCGGCGGGCTTAATGCGTATTAATCATACCGGCGAAGTCTGCGCTCAGGCGCTTTATCAAGGCCAAGCCTTAACGGCTAAATTGCCTGAAGTACGTGAAGCGATGGATGAAGCCGCCGCGGAAGAGATTGATCACCTGGTTTGGTGTGAAGATCGTATTACTCAGCTAGGCAGCCATACCAGTGTATTGAATCCGGCATTTTATGGGTTATCGTTTGGCATTGGTGCACTGGCAGGCGCAATCAGCGATAAAGTGAGCTTGGGATTTGTGGCCGAAACTGAACGCCAAGTGTGTAAGCATTTAAGCGAGCACATGACGTCTCTGCCGACTCAAGATACCAAGAGCAAAGCGATCTTGTTGCAGATGCTAGATGATGAAGCCAAGCACGCTACCGCTGCGATTGATGCTGGCGGTTATGAGTTCCCGCTACCCATTCGTTTTGCTATGACGGGTTTGAGTAAGATTATGACGAAGAGCGTTTATAAAATATAACGTTTAGCTTGTTTAATGAGCTACTTGAAAAACGTCTAATTTTAGAAAGCACCCAATCTTAAAGACCAAATAGCAGATAAAAAAAAGCCCAAATCTAACAAAAGATTTGGGCTTTCTTCTTGACCACACTAGCGATACAAGCCGCTAATAGAACTACAAGCTAAGCACTTTCTCGCCGCGTGAAATACCAGAAACACCGGTACGCACAGTTTCTAATACACAGCTTGGGCCGATGGCTTCAATAAACGCCGCCAACTTATCAGTGGTGCCGGTTAATTGAACCGTATACACACTGCTGCTGATATCAACTACCTGACCACGAAACACATCCGCAGTACGTTTGATTTCAGCACGCTGAGCGCCAACCGCTTTCACTTTAATCAGCATAAGCTCGCGTTCAATGTGCGGGCCTTCTGTTAAATTAACCAACTTAACCACTTCGATAAGGCGGTTTAGCTGCTTAGTGATTTGCTCAACCTTGCTATCATTACCAATCGTCGTCATGGTAAGGCGAGACAAAGTTTCATCTTCAGTCGGTGCAACCGTTAAAGTTTCAATGTTGTAACCGCGCTGAGCAAACAAGCCAACAACACGAGATAAAGCACCAGGTTCATTTTCCAACAAAATAGAAATAATGTGACGTTGTGGCAGACTCATTATGTGCGCTCCGTTTTGTTCAACCACATATCGCGCATAGAGCCCAAAGGCACCTGCATAGGATATACGTGTTCTTTTTCATCAACTTTAACGTCTAAGAAAACCAAACGATCGTTGTACTTATTAAACGTATCGTCTAATGCCTGTGGCAACTCATCACGATGAGTAACGCAAATTCCCACATGCCCATAAGCTTCAACCAACTTAACAAAATCAGGTAGCGATTCCATATAAGAGTTTGAATGACGTCCTTCGTAATTCATGTCTTGCCACTGGCGAACCATGCCTAAAGAACCATTATTCAAACACAAGATTTTCACCGGAATACCGTACTGCAAGCAGGTCGATAATTCCTGAATGTTCATCTGGATCGAACCTTCACCGGTAACACAAACAACCTTGTCTTCAGGGAAGTTCATCTTAATACCCATAGCGGCTGGAAAGCCAAAACCCATGGTGCCTAAACCACCTGAGTTGATCCACTTATTAGGTTCATCAAACTTGTAGTATTGCGCGGCAAACATCTGGTGCTGACCTACGTCTGAAGTAACGAAGGCTTTCCCTTCGGTCGCTTCGTACATAGCTTCAATCACTTCTTGTGGCTTCATTAGGCCATCGTCGTTCTTGTCATAGCGCATGCCGTGACGAGGACGCCAGTCATTGATTTGCTTCCACCAGCTGGCTAATGCTTCTGCATCAATATTACTATCACTGCTTTTGATCAGCGCCAACATATCATCTAGAACCGAACCTACAGGGCCAACAATCGGCACATCAGCGGTAATCGTTTTAGAGATTGAAGAAGGATCAATATCAATATGAATAATTTACGCATCTGGGCAGAATTTTTTCGTCGCATTCGTTACGCGGTCGTCAAAACGAGCGCCAATTGCGATGATTAAATCAGCATGGTGCATCGTTACGTTTGCTTCGTACGTACCGTGCATACCCAACATACCCAAGAAACGTTCATCAGTTCCTGGGAAAGCACCCAAGCCCATTAACGTACTGGTCACAGGAAAGCCTAATACATCGACCAATTCACGTAGTTTATCTGAACTTCTATCCAGAATAACACCACCACCGGAATAGATAATTGGGCGCTTGGCTTCAAAAATCATATCAACGGCTTTTTTGATCTGGCCAGAATGTCCACGCTGAGGCGGAGCATAAGAGCGAATCTTAACTTTCTTCGGATAGTTATATTCGAAGCGCTCGTTTGGCATGGTCATATCTTTTGGTAAATCGATAACAACCGGGCCAGGACGACCTGTTTCAGCAATGTGGAATGCTTTAGCGATGATCTCTGGAATATCCACAGGATCAGTTACGCGGAAACTGTGCTTAACAATCGGACGAGAAATACCCAACATGTCAGTTTCTTGGAAGGCATCATCACCAATAAGGTGAGACATAACCTGTCCACAGATCACAACCATAGGAATGGAGTCGGTCTGAGCCGTCGCAATACCGGTAATAGTATTGGTTGCGCCAGGACCTGAAGTCACCATGACCACACCTGCTTTACCCGTTGCACGAGCAAAACCGTCAGCCATGTGCGCCGCTGCTTGCTCGTGGCGGACGAGTACATGCTTAACGTGGCTCTGTTTATAAACTGCATCATATACGTGCAATAAAGAGCCACCTGGGTAGCCATAAATATACTCCACGCCAGCATCGTGCAAAGCACGTACTAGCATGTCACCGCCGGAAAGTAATTCCACCGAACTATCCTCACTAATAAATCGATAATCGAATAAATCATTAGGTTTATTTGGCGATGCGGTTTGCTGTGCATCGCTTGTCGCTAAGACGATAGAACCCTAATGTATAATTTTTACGCAGAACGTCGCAGCTTACAGCGCATCTGATTTAACACATCGTTGCGTTAAGCCAATAGAACGTTTGAGCTACGAGTTTAAAGACTGGATGATCGATTCTTGGTCAATCACCGTATTGATTCTGATCTTGGTCTTAAGACAAGAACCTGAGGTGAACACAGGGGATAACCTATTCACTCTCTTAACTATCTTTTCTCATAACACGTCGGTGATCGGCCCGAAACCTAGTATGACGAAAAGCCGCGTAATTTTGCCATTTTGACAGGATTTGTCAATACAATAGTTGGATAATTCCTTGACAAAACACGTGCTATAATCGAATGTGATTTGAAATAGTTTTGAAACAAGAGATTTTTGTATGTTTTCGCGTTTTTATGCCGCAGCTTTAATGATCAGTTTACTTTCTAGCGTCTTGCTGCAAACCGCACATGCCGCAAAAATCTATCACTGGGTCGATGACAAAGGCCGGTCGCACTATAGTGAAAATAGACCGCATGATGCGGAAGCCAAAACGCTCAACGTTCAAGCGACAGGTAAGAGTTCTAGTGGCAGCCCGGTGATGACTAATACATCAAAACCTGCCACCAAACCGGCAACCGCTAAAGATGGTGAGCAAGAAAATTTAGTCGCTGAACACAGCATTGAAGATAAGGCAAAATTTTGCCAGCAATCCCGAGATCTTTTACAAAGCATGGGCGGAAATATGCAGCGCCGCTTTAAGCAACCTGATGGTAGCTTCCGTAAATTAGAGCAATCTGAGATTGTAGATTACAAAGCTCAGGCTCAAACAGGCATCAAGAACTACTGCAAATAAGGCAGTTTACTTACCCAACTTCATTTTTCACCTATCACCCACCAGCCAAATAAGGCTGGCTTGCCGACCTGTAATAGCCTGACGGCGATAGCTGAAGAATCTTGTTTCACCTTTTTCAACTAACGC
>Ga0115551_1002976_pt1 | contig 10154 bp, 6 predicted proteins | sample COGITO_mtgs_1103_FD_87179 | JGI IMG/M metagenome (GOLD analysis project Ga0115551, IMG submission 87179) | Pelagic marine microbial communities from North Sea - COGITO_mtgs_110321 | ecosystem: Environmental > Aquatic > Marine > Epipelagic | place: Germany:Helgoland, sampling site Kabeltonne... | reverse complement strand
GCGCGTATAATAACACAATACATAACAACAACATGCAATTCACTGCTACGAAATTATTCACCGCCTTCTTGGCGTTGATTGCTTTGATGCAATTCGTCTCCGGCGCGGCCTTGTACTCCGAGATGGAAGACGTCGCGAAAATCACCGTCAGCGTCTCCGACGTCGCCTTGACGGATGGGTGCGCACCGACGGTAGGTGGACTTTTCTCTCTCGTCTTTGTTTTTTGTTGGTTTCGAAAATTTTCTTCGTTTACGTCGTCGGTTTGGAGACGAAAACATCACGAACGCATCGAGAATAGGAGAGAATTAACATTCAACCGCGAGATTTGTTCTTTACTTTGTCGGTTTCTTCTTCGCACGCGACGGCAAAGCGAGCGTTTGTGTCTCTCTTAGGGGTGTTCCGCTTAAAATCTGGAAAATGTGAACAAAGGACGCCACTTTTTCCGCCAAAAGACACTCAGTTAATTTTTACTCATCACGTCTTCTCTCTCTTCACGCGTGACATAAAAACAGACCTACACGGGCGGCGCATCCAGTTTAACGGTCAAATGGTCCGGCTTGACGGTCGCGCCGGCGAAAATCGCCATCAAATTGTGCTACACGAAGGACCAAACCGTGGACAGAGCGTGGAGAAAATTTAAAGACAACATCAAGGACAACAAGCAGTGCAAACAAACGGCGGATACGGCGGCATTTTTGGTGGAACCGTTTGCGGACACCGCATTGAGTGGAGAGAAGGAAGTTGTGATTCCAATGAATACGGCGCCGACGACGTACACCGTGCAAGTGTTGGCCATGGACGATACCGGGGCGTTTATCCAATACGGGGACAGTTTGTTGAGCGAGTGCCACATTAAGATTGACACGTACGACAGACTCCCGATGACGTTGCAAGGTACCATGGGTTTCTTCTGCGCGTTTTCTTTGATTTTTGCCGGGGCTGTTTGGGTGTACGACGTGAAGAAGCAAAACACAATTGCCGCTCAGTGGGCGCAATAAACAATAAGCAGCAACGGCGTCTTCTTTCGTCTGTGCGCATGGTCAACGAAGAAGCGGCGGCGGGGAACCCCCGGGTGTTTTATTAACCAACGATCGATGTGAATATACATATTATTTATTGGTACGCAAAGACGGATGGAAGATTCAGAGCTATTTATTGCACGCGTGTAAGCGGATAAATTGTACATAGAGAACCATTTCACATAGAGAACATTTTAATTGAAAGGAAGTCCATCCCTTACGACGATATATGAAAAAATATGAGAAGAAAACCATCGCGCGCAAAAATTGACATCATCATCATCCATTAAGAAACATTAAACACACACGAATGAATACTCTTTCATATAGTTATACGTATACACAACAAATTTCAACAACAACTTTCACCTTAAAACTTCAAAACGTTCTTCTCGCAATCGAAGCCTATACTTTTCAAGTTCTTCTCGCAGCTTTCTACCATCATCGGAGGTCCGCACAACAAAACGACGTTCTCGTCGCTCGGTTGCGGTAAATGCGCTTTCATCATCTCGCTATTCACAAAACCAACGCTTCCGGTCCATTTATTCTCATTCGAATACAACTCCAAACTCGGCGTATCGACCGTGTAGTGCACGGAAAAGTTCAGATCCTTGGCGGCCAACTCGTCCAACTCGGCTTTGCACAAGATGTCCTTCGGCGACTGGTTCGCAAAAATCATGTTCACTTTCGTCGTATCGCCGACGTCGTTGAAGATTTGTCTGGCCACTTGAAGCATAGGCGTAATTCCAGTACCACCGCAAATCATAGAAATCGATTTCACGTTCGCTTTCTTTGCAACGGCGTTGGAGACGGCGTTGGTTACCGAAAATTCACCTCTCGCCGTGTATCGAATCAAACCGTTCGGGCCTTCAAACTCCACGGAATCTTCTCCGACGAGTAACTTGTCCAACTGCTGCGTTACGACGCCGTGATCGTAAATTTTCACCATCAAATCCATAAAGCCTTTCTCCTGGTCGTTGGTAATCGGCGTGTACGGACGAGACGTTTTACCGCCGTCGCAAGACACCATGACGTGTTGTCCAACCGGTAAGCCGAGAATGTGCTCTTTCGTCGGTAACTCGAATCTAAATCGTCTCGTATTTGCAGAAACGTCTTGTTTTTCGACTAGTTTTAACTTGACCTTCTCGCCACTTTTCAAAGTCACCAACGTGCCTTCTGGGTACTCGGTCACCGGTCTCGCCGATTTCGGCGCCGCGTCCTCGGTTTTCATCTTTTCAAACTTGGATTTCGGCGCCGAGCACGACGGGCAGACGTAATCCGCTGGCAACGAATCGAACGGTTTCTCCTCGGAATAGATGTACCCGCACCCGGTGCAAATGTGTGTTTGTTTCCCCAAAGCTTTCGGAACGCCTTTGGTATACTGCGCGGACTTGTTGATTTTCCACCTCGCGGCGTTGTTTGGATTTTCCGTCGGCGTCGATTTCCTCGTCGCGCCAAACTTTTCAATCATGACATTTTCCACGACCGGATACAACTCGGACATGGCCACTTTTTCGATCTCGGCTTTCTCTTTCAAATGACCAGTTGGACCAACCGTGCCGCCGATGAAAATGTTCACGCCGGGAACCATACCTTTCGCGCCGGACGGATCCTTGACTTGCGCGCCCATCAGACCGACGTCCGCGACTTGTACCGGCGCGCACGAGTTCGGACACCCGGTCCAAATCATTCGAACGTCTTTCGGAAAATCGAGCACGGATTCCAAGTGTTCCGCTAACTTGTACGCGTTTTGCTTGGTTTCAATTTGCGCAAACCCGCAAAATTGGTTCCCCGTGCAGGCGACGATGTTTCCAACAATCCTACCCGGTTTCGTCGAGTATCGCGAAAACAAGTCGTCTTTTAACAGCTCGTCGACCTTCTCTTTCGGAACGTTTGGAATCAAGAAGTTTTGCTCGACGGTTAAACGAATCTCGCCGCTGCCGTACTTCTCCGCCAACTCTGCGATGCGCATCATGTCGTCGCCTTGTAAACGACCGCCGACGACGTTCGCGCCAACCCACTGTAAACCTTCTTGCTTTTGGTCGTGGACGCCGATGACATTTCTTCTGACTTGCGTGCGATCGATTAAATCTTGTTTTGCCGCTCGCGCTAACGAGTTTGCCCCACCTGGCATTCTCGATTCGACTTCCGTGCGAAAGACTTCCAATCCCATCTCGTCCACCAACCACATCATCCTCGCTTTTTGCCTGTTGCCGCGATGGCCGTAATCTCTGAACGTGGTCAAGATCGCGTGCGTCATGGCGACAACATCTGATTCAGGAACCCACGCGTCCAAGGGGATCGCTTCCGCAGCTCTCGCGGAGGAGATAAACCCGCCGACCAAAACGTTAAATCCCATCTCGCCCGTCGTCTCGTTTTTCGCCGGGACAAACGCCAAATCGTTCAACTCCGGGTGTTCGAAATAATCCGACGAACCAACCACGCAGACGTTCCACTTTCTCCCCAAGTTGGCAATTTCCGGGTTTCCTCTTCCACCACCGGTGACATATTCTTGAATATTATCCGTAAACGGTCTCGTATCGATGATCTCCAACGGGTCGATCCCGGCGATGGGCGACCCGGTGGCGTTTCTCGCGTTGTCCAACCCGGACTGTAAAGAACACATCTTTAAACGCTCCAAGTTGACCATAATATCGTGCGCATCTTTCAACTGAATCCCTCGCATTTGAATGTTCTGCCTGGTCGTGATATCTGCGCACCCGTCGTCGCCGTACGATTGCACCAAACTCGCCAAATACTTCATCTGTTCCGAGGAAACGATCCCGCCCGGCAACTTCAATCGCATCATAAATCTCCCGTAGTGTCCTTTCCTTCGGTGAAACAGTCCCGCCCATTTCAAGCGATGGTCGATTTCATCTCCATCTCCCAACTCTTTTTCAAACTTCTCGAAATCTTCTTTCGTCGACCCGCTCTTCTCGCCTAAAGTTTTAATCTCGTTCAACGCGATCACCGTCTTCATGGCGTCCTTGGCCAATTTCAACTTTTCAAACGGATTCGTCGGTTTCTGCCACTCCTCTTTGACCACGTAGTACCCGTCTTCATCTTTATACACGTGCGCGTCCTCGCGAACGACTTCTGGGAAGTTTGGGAAGTATTTTTCCTTCGTCTCTTCGTTAAATGTTTTCAACGCGCTTTCGCTTTCCACGACATGTTTGAGCAAACTTTCGGAAGTGTTCACGTCTTTTGTCTGCGCTTTTCTTGTCGACGTTCTTCTCCCGCTGCTCTTGTTATTGCTCCCAGCGCGGTTCAAAGAAGCAATCGCCACGGCTGTTCCAGTCACACCGACGACGACCATCGCCGAAACAGTAGTGTTATTCAAAGAAGAAGAGGAAGAGGAGATGGACGCGACGTTTGGTTGGACGATGATGTTTTTTTTTCCGCCTTTTGTTGTCTTGGGTGCTAAACGATGATGATGGTGATGATTTTTAGCAGAGGAAGACGAAGAAGCGCTCTCGTCTTTAAAAGAAGAAGAGGCGCCGCACTGAATTCTTACGTTATTTCCTAACGACGACGCGTTGAGTGCGGATCTCATCGCGTCTCTTTGTGTTGTGTTCGTGTGTACTACACGCGCAGCTTATTTTGGAGCAACACAAAAAGCAAAAGCGTGAAAAAGAGCGAAACAAGAAAAGAACAAAATTTTGTTTTTTCCTTCTCCCTCCTAAAAAGCGGAAAAAATGTGGGCACCGAAAATGTCGACCAAAGGGCACACAGGTGACCAAAGGACGAAGGACAAAGGACGGACAAATCTCTCATCTCTCTCTCTCTCTCTCTTTTGTGTCGCGTATGCATCTATTCACAGTTCTTCTTCCAGGAAGAAAAGAAGACACAGAATCACCCGTCCGAAGAAGGCGCGGAGAATCCTCCCTCCTTCGCGTTTCTCTCAGTATTTGCGCTCTCGAGATGGTGTCGTTGTTTCATCAGAGCGCGAGAGCACGCAGAAGAAAGCGAGCATCCGCCCGAGGAAGAAAAACAAACAAACAAACAAACAAAGGACGGAGGAACAAAAAATCTCAAAAAAGTGCCAACGTGGCATTTTTCAGCGAGCAAAGCGCGGCAGACTTTTAGGGGATTGGCGTCGTTTGTTCACAAAAAATTAAAGGGAAGAAGAGAATACGAAACGACTACTACTCACACGATGATGATGACGACGATGATGACCACGACTCGTACTCCTTCTTCTGCGTTTGCGTCGAAGAAATCAGTGAAGTCGTCCTCTTTTTCGGGGAGTTTTGCGACGAAAAGTCTGCCTTCGCGTTCCTTTTCGAAACGTAACAGTTCTTCTTCCATCACCATCGGGGGAAACGCATTCTTCGCGAACGAGAGTTTAACACAAAGACGACAAAGACGAGCGGGAGGAAGAAGAACACAATCTTCAAAACTCATCGTGCACGCGTCGGATAAAACGCCACCGGAAACGTTCCAAGCGGCAGTCGCCACGTCGGAGAAGAAAGCCAACGCGGATGTGTTCTCCACGTTCGCGTTGAGTTTTACCGCCGGGGCGCTCATTGGGTTCGGTGGTCTGTTTTTAACCACCGTGGGCGGGAGCTCGCCGGCATTGGCAGCCGCGAATCCAGGGCTCTCGAACCTGGTGAAAGGCCTGTTTGGCTTACCGTTTGGGTTAACCATGGTTATATTAACCGGCGCGGAGTTGTTCACCGGGAACGTGTTTGTGATGTTGAGCGGCTTGTTGTCGAAGAAAGTCACCCGGGCGCAAGTGATGAAAAATTGGCTGGTGTCGTACGCCGGTAACTTTGCCGGGTCGGTGTTTTTGGCGTACATGGCGTACGTGGCGATGACTTCGGCGGCGAATCCAGCGCCGGCGATTGCGATTGCAACGATGAAAGCGACGACGTTACCGGTTACGGTGGCGTTCGTGAGAGGGGTGCTGTGTAACTGGTTGGTGTGTTTAGCCGTGTGGGGGACGATGGCTTCGACGAGCGTCGCCGGGAAGATTTTGGCCATCTTCTGGCCGATTACCGCGTTCGTGACCATGGGATTTGAACACTCGATTGCGAATATGTTTTTGATTCCGCACGGGATGTTGTACGGTGCGGACGTGTCGGTGTCACAAATGCTTTTGGGGAACATTTTGCCGGTGACGCTCGGAAACATGGTCGGCGCCGCCGCGTTCGTAGCCGGCGTGCATTACTTAGCGTACGGGCGCAACAAATAAACGACGCGGAAACTCCTAATACACGTTTGCACATGAGATATTTTAAACGATGATGATGATTTTGATTTGATATATACAGAATACATATAGAAATTCTCTCCTCCTCTCTTACTATTTGACTAATATCGTATGATGTCCTCATCCATAAATCCAAGCTCTTTCAACGCGGGAATGCACGCGTCTTCTTCAAACGCCGGCGGACCGCACATGACGGCGACAGACGTTCCATCTTTAGAGGTATCAAAACCGTGTAAACCTATGATCTTCTTTGAAATTCGTCCGACTTGCATGCGACCTTTGGCGATATCAGACTCGTAGCTTTTATCCACCGCTTTTGAAATCAAATAGTGCATTCGAAACCTCTTCGGGTGTTCTCGCTCTAATCGATCCAAAGTGTATTTCAACAGAACGTCTTTTTCGCTTTTGTTTGCGTAAATAAATACGATTTCGGTTTCATCCGTCGGGTCGCTCAAAATAGCTACGATGAGTTGCAACATCGGCGCGACGCCGGTACCGCCGCCCATCAACGTCATCTTCTTCACCGGGTTCGCGCGAACTTTTTTATCGATGATTAATTTACCGCCATTCTCGTAAACGATGTGACCGATCGGACCTTTGACGTCGATAGTATCGCCTTCGTTGAGTTGATTCAAATACTGCGTCAAAGCGCCGCCTTCCGGGTAACTCTCGTTCGCGCCGGAGAAGTATATCTTGATGACAAACTCCACCGCGCCTAAAGTGCCGTTCAAAGACGACGGCGTGTACGCTCTCATGACTTTTCTACCTTTCCACTCACCTCTTAAATATAAGTGCTGACCGACTGGTATCCCGACTTGGTGTTCGGGAGATTCCAGTTGTAATCTAAGCAAAACGCAATCGTGCGAAAGCGGCACCTTCTTTTCGATTTTCAGCGGGATCCACTTCTTCGGGCTACATCCGAGCGGATTCTTCGCGTCGTCTACCGGGTGCGACGCGCCCGCCCACATGCGATCAAACGCCAACGCTTCAGCTTCTTCGCCTAAAACGATGTCCCCGTAGACGTCTTTGTTTTCTTGCCAGTGCTTGACTAAATCGACGTTTCCGGTCGTCGGCGTCGGCGGGTATACTTTCTTCTTGTTCTTCTCTTCTTCCACGACTTCTTTCACGACTTCACCAACGCCGCTCGCGACGAGATTCGTGACGTCAGACAAGGATGACGACGACGGCTTCACGCCAACCTCGCCGATGTAATACGGTTCCAATTGCTTCCACGCTTTCGCGGAGTGCACTGCCTCGAAATCCTCCGTCGTGTCTTCGCCGGCGTTCATGGTGATTGACGCGTTCCCGCCCGGGTGTAAACCTTCCTTCAAATACGCGTTCGTGTCGTACACTTTCCCTTTCACGATGATCCAACAATCGTCCTCGGAATTGTGTTTGGCGACTTCTTCTTCGGTGTAATATTTCGCATCTGCTGGGATGATGGATATTGGAGATTCTGTTCTCTTTTTCTCCTCCGAAGGCGGCGGTTTCACTCCTTCGACGACGTTGGATGCGCCGACGACGCTCGCAATCTCTCTTGTCTGTTTCGCCGCCGCTGATCGCAAAGTTAAATCAATCTCCTCCCCTGCTCTTTGACCGTCCAATTGCTCAATCACTGGCTCCCACTCACCCGCGGTGTGTCCCATCCACCCGCCTTTCAACGTCCCCGGCTCCGTCGGGTGTTCGCATCTCACGAATCGTTTTCCTAAAAATTCAACTTCACTCGTTTTCACTCTAAACTGAGGATTGTTCCCCATACCCATCAAGTTCCACGTCAAATCTCTCGGTTGGGTGTTGTTCGCTTCGTCCCACGCGCGGCATATGATTTCAGAGGATTCAACCAGTCGACTCCGTTCGACGAGTTTGGAAAATTTCACCCACGTCCAGTGTTTCCCGTATGCCGTCGGTTTCGACGGTCGGTGAATGTCGCACAACTCCCAAGTATATCCGCCGTTCAGAGATATCTCGCATCTCGTAATTTTCCTCCCGCCGCCGGTATACGCGTACCCTTTCACTAAATACTCTTTCTCGTCCGAGTTGAGTTCGTAATTGCATCGTATGTGTTCGCCGTGCGCCGGCGACGTCACCGCCGAGTTGATGTTCAGCTCGTTGAAAATATACTCCGGTTTCTCCCACCAGTTTTCCGAATCCGCGAGTTTCTCGTCCACGTGCGGAGGTAAAATTCGATTATCCCGGAAGTGGTAAAAGTTATCGCTCTCTTTGTTGGTGATTGTAATCTTGGACAACCATTTAATCATTCTCCCACCTATGTACCCGGGAATGATTAATCTCACCGGAAACCCGTGATCCGGCTTCAACTTCTCCCCGTTTTGCATGTACGCGATCATCACGTCTTGACTCGGATCCAACGCTTTGTGCAACGGAATGCTCGTCCCGTACGTGCCTAACTCCCCTTTTGGCAACTCGCGCTCGGGTCCTTCGAAACAGACGAACAAACCTTCTTTCGGTTCTTTAACGCCGAGTTTAAACAACACCTCTCGCAACGGCGCGCCGGTCCACAACGAGTTTGATAATCCGGCGGCGCCCCAGTTGAACCCGATAGTTTTCTTCCGCATGTTTTGTTCTTTTCGTCTATTTCCCGCGCAGACGAGTAAAACCGGCTTCGTCACTTTCGGCAAGGCGCAAATATCCTTCATGGTGAACGTTTTTGACTTCTTCGGTTTCTTCGGTTTCAAAGACGAACTCGAACTCGAAGACGTTGAACTCCAATCCTCCACCACGATCCGGTGCGCGTCCCAAGTCAAATTCGGTACCGCCCCGTGGTTCCTCACGAAATGTAAACTCGCCGGCGTCACGTCCCCGCTTTCTTCTAACGTTTTCAAATCCGGTTCGCAATTGAACGGGTGCGTTCCGGTCAATCTGACCAGATTTGGATGTCGCGCCACCCAATTATCCGGGGTGTTTACATCTTTCACGTCTGGGGATTTCGCTTGAGAATCGTACTTTCGAAGGGAAGCGATGCTCCCGCCGTTTTCAGCCAGAAGTAACGCGAGTTCGGTTTCCTCCATCTTGGTCGGCGCATCTTCTTCTTTCGCACTCATCGCAACCGCACCAAAACGGTTTCTTCTTCTTTGCGGAGCGCTTTCTTTCCGCGCGCGTGTCTCTCGCAAAATCTATGCACGACCAAACGACGCCTTTTTTCTCCCAAAGAAGGGGAAGAAATTCTCTCTTTCTCTCGAGGAGGAATAATGAATACACTACGAATAAATAAATGTATGAAAAGACCACCGAACGCGCTCTCTCCCTCTCAAAACTCGTTCTTTCGCTCTTCTTTCTTCTTTCTTCTTCTTTGCGAAGGCAAAGTGTCTTTCGTCTGAATAAATATGTCGTCACCCCTAAAGAATATAAAACTCTCTTTCCTTCCCCAATACGAGTTGACAAAAAAACAAGCCAAAAAGAGGGAAGGAAACAGAACTCCGAACGAAAGCGAAACGATTCGAGATTTCTTTTTTCTATTGTGTTTTTTTGAAAAAAAGCGACCAAACGACAAAAATGGATCACATCCGACGTTTGACAGCTCTTTTTGCGTCTCTCGAGACGATGAAATGTGCTCACTTTTATATCATCTCAAGTGATAAAAGACGCACGCTCATCGGAAACGACGCGCGAAAGCTTTCTCCGATCGTTCTGTCATACAAGAAGACTAATCGAGACAAAAGAAGAAGAAGAATACTACATAATAATGGTGTTACCAATCGTCGCCTCTGCCGTCGCCGGCGCGGGGATTAAAACTGTTCTCGACAAGACCGTGTTAAAGAAGAACGACAAAGAGGATTCCAAAGACGACCTTTGTGCGAGCGCGAACTTCGTCGTCTCGTCCGACATGAACATCAACCACGACGCGGACGCGTTAAAGTCTCGATACCTCGCGCAACCGTACCCACAGGTGGACGAACGCGATG
>Ga0115551_1002963_pt1 | contig 10168 bp, 8 predicted proteins | sample COGITO_mtgs_1103_FD_87179 | JGI IMG/M metagenome (GOLD analysis project Ga0115551, IMG submission 87179) | Pelagic marine microbial communities from North Sea - COGITO_mtgs_110321 | ecosystem: Environmental > Aquatic > Marine > Epipelagic | place: Germany:Helgoland, sampling site Kabeltonne... | reverse complement strand
GGGACGCGAGGGTGGGGATGGCTCGAGTCGCGGCTAAGCACCGGGCGGCGGAGAACATGGAGCGTTCGGTCCGGTCCTCGCCGGTGAAGAGCTCCGTGAAGAGCGCGCTCAGGTCGCAGTTCCATGAGTCCCGGCGGTACGTCGCGGCTCACCACAGAACCCCCGCGCGTTCCAGGCTGGAGGACAGGCCGGAGTTTGACCTCAACTTTACGCACCAGGGAGGCGACGGCGAGACCCCGGGCCGCGAGGCGTTCAGCCCAATCGCCGTGCGTTACCCCAGCGCCACTCCCGGGAAATCGTTCAACGTAGCCGACGAAGCGGCCGCGGCGCAGGCGAGGGCGCGGGAGCTCGCGCTCGAGGCTGCGGCGGCGGCGGAGGCTGCGGCGGCGGCGAACAGGCGTTTGATGGAGGCGGAGATGAGCGTTCGGGTCGGGGGCAACCGGGTTCCCGTGTTTGACCCGAGGAACAAGTACCGCGGCACCCCGGGTAAGAGCCCGGGTACGAGGCGGGTGAACGTCAGCGGGAGCGCGGAGAAGAGGCACGGGCTCAGCTTAGTGCGCGAGAGCCTCGGGTCTTTCCTCTAGTCGAGACGCTTTTGGTTATGATGCAATATTATGACACACGTTAGACACTGATGACATACACGGATGGGACACGCGATGAAGGTGCCCCTCCTTTTACCGCCCGACGCCAACTTGAAAAACCAAAGGTGCTCACTTGAACCCCTTTTTGCCAGCCTCGGCGATGAGCGCCTCCTTCTCCTTTGCCCGGACCTTGGTGCTATCCGCCTTTGCGCTCGCCACCAGCACCATCCACTCCTCCTCCTCAGTCTCGCATTTGGACAGGTCACCCACGAGCTTCTCGCGGGCCTTCTCGGGGAGCGCATGGATCCAGTCGTTCATCGCCGTCGTCAGCGCATCGTCCTCGGCGCCGGTGGCCTTCTCCTCCATCTTAGCCGCGGGCTTGGACGCCTCCGCGGACTTGGGCTGTGAGACGTCCTTCTGGGCTTGCTTGACAAACTGCTCCGCCATCTCGTTGTCCACCTCGACGTCAAACTCTTCGTCACCAGACACCATCGTCGGGTCCTTCGACTCGGACTTGGGCTGGCCCTTCTGGGCTTGCTTGACAAACTGCTCCGCCATGTCGTTATCCATCTCGACGTCAAACTCTTCGTCACCGGACACCATCGTCGGGTCCTTTGACTCGGACTTGGGCTCGGGCTCATCCTTCTTCCCGGTCGCGGCCTCGTGCGCAGCCTGGGCGGCAGCCTTGGCCGCTGAATCGTTCTCGTCGTAGAAGCGGAACATGGTCGCGCCGTCGTTCGTGGGCTCGGAGAAGAAACCCTCGCCGGCGGACACGACGACGGACGCCCTCCTCTTGTTGGTCGCCCCCCCGATCACAACAATTTTCTGAGGGGCTCGAAGGATCGCGCGCGCGACGCGACCGTTCGAACCGGCGGAGGCCCTAACTCGGGGCGCGATGACCACGGATGCGTGTACGGCCAGCATGACGTCCTTCCTATGCGTGTGCTAAGTCTCGAGCGTGGCTGTCTCGCTCCGTTGATTGGGCGCGAATTGCATATCGCAACGGTATTTGTGAAAATATCAAACGCTGCCTGAAAAGTTAAGGTTACTTTCGTATGGGCAAAACAGGGTCCAAATCGGGCCCATATTCGAGCCGAGCGTTGCCCGGAAAAAACTTCGGCATTTGCGGGCCGCGGCCCGACGGCACTTCTCGAGGCGCAGTGGGACGATGACGCGAGGCTATATGCCCAGCGTCCGCGCGTTTGTCGCCATCGTGGTATTGGCGCTGCTCTCCCCCCAGGTCGCGAGGCCCGTGGCGGCGGGCGGCATCGTCGTGCCCAATCCCGGGGTCCAGGACCGGGTGTTGGAGGAGGTGTCGGTGTCGAGCGAGAATGGCGAAGGGCTGGGCGCGTCGACGGCGGCGACCCCGAGCGTGGCGTCGTCGGGGATGAAGATGGTGCGAAAGGCGCTTCGTCCCAAGCTCGTGGACATCAAGCTCGACGACTCCAAGGTCAACGGCGGCGCCGTCGGGTCCACCGGATCGCGGCCCGAGAGCGGCATCAAGGATCTCCCACCCGACGCCGTCGCCGTGGACGTCCGGCTGGACTACGAGGTTCCGGACACCAACATCCCGGGCACCACCGTCATGCCAGATACCCTCATCGCGTGCAAGTCCTTCCTCGTTCATCACGACAGCGTCGATCCGTACGACGGTAAGATCCAGCGCTTCCGGGACCTGGGCTCCAACGCCGACATCGATCGGAGGGGCGGCGAGGACGTGGTCGCGTCCAACGTCAACATCATCGCCATCGAACCCTTGCCCGGCATGCCCGACGTGCACCACATGCACCTGCACGTGTGTGACGACGACTCGTCGTCATGGAAGAGGCACAGGCGGTCGTTCGAGGACACCTTCGACCCGACAAACGACGAGAGGGGCGTGACCCCGGCGAAGGGCAAGAAGCCGCTCTACTGCGCTCCCCCGAGCTGGGACCCTGGGAGCGGATGCCACGGCACCGCGTGGACCTTCCTCCCCGGTCAACACGGCGTGTTGTTCCCCGAGGGCGTGGGTATGAAGATCGGCGACGGGCCCCTGGACCTGCGTCGACTGATCCTGGAGGTTCACTACGACAAGGCTAATAACTACCCGCACAGGCGGGACCAGAGCGGCATCCGGCTGTGGACGACGCCGCGGGACGACGCCATCGTGCACCGCGCGGGGGTGTTCTCCGTCGCGGACCCATTCGCGCGCCTGCCCCAGAGCCTACCCCCGGGCGAGAAGGAGGTGACGTACGACACCTTCTGCCCGCCCGGGTGCACCAAGCGGTTCGAGACGCCCATGCACGTGTTCGCCTCCATGACCCACGCGCACCTCCGCGCCAGGCACGTGCTGACCTCCGTGGGTACCCCCGACGCGAACGGCGCGGTCCCGGTGGACGGGTGGCGGTCCGTGGTGAACGACGACGGCAGCGGGACGGCGACGGGGCACTTCTCGCACGAGGACCAGAAGTTTGTCCCGGTTGACTTTACCCTCAACGCCGGTGATTCGCTCAAGACGACGTGCGTTTACGACACGGAGCCGATGGAGGAGCCCATCCCGTTCGGGCCCGCGACGACGCAGGAGATGTGCATGCAGGTGTTCCTGTACTGGCCGAAGCAGTACACGTTCCTGTGCGGCTACTACGGCGATCAGGCGTACTGGTGCGGAGATGCGGAGATGTTCGTGCCCAAGGATGGGAGCGATCGGAGGGACCACGGGGAACGGTGCTACGTCGGGGGCGGCGTCGGCGGAGCTGGTCAGAGCTGCGACGATCGGAACAAAGAGCTCGGGTTCGAACCGAAGGACGCGCCGGATAAGGACGAGAAGATCAAGTTTCTGACGCGATGAGAGGAGATAGACCCCGACGGCTAGCGTCGCGTCCTTGTTCATAGCCCAGACCAAAATATGTCTCAGCTCCTCACCTCGACCATTCGATCTCCATCCAGTCACGGCGGCACGTTAAAACAAAAAGGTCGTCAACCTTCGGGCCCGAGGTCAAAGCACCGCACGACCGTATCCGCGGCACCATCGATTGATCTGTACGCAAAAAGCGACGATGTGTGTCCTTGTGTGTTGAGTTGATCGCGCGAACGCCACCGAGAGAGCCCGGCGACCCGAGCCAACCGCGGAGAGAGGGTCCCTCGCGAGATCTCTCTGGGAAAGCTTTTGCGAGGCCGAACCGCCAAGGTTGGGGTAAGGAAGGGACACGGCCGGCCGGGAAGGTAATATGCTCGAAGCTCCCCCGTCTCCGTCCTCTCCGGCGCCCGCGGCACGCCACGCGCCGGGATTCTCGGCGCGGGAGGAGGCAGCGGCTCCCCCGGCGACGGGAGATCTCCCGCGCCCTGGTGCCAGTGCACGCGACCAGTCTGCGCTGGCGGCCGAGGCTCGAGCCGCGGCGGGAGCCTCGCCGAGCGATACGATGCGCGCGTGGACGCACGATACCGCGCTCGCCGCGCTCGAGCCCGTCGATCTGCGATGGAACGTCGACGACGATGTCCCGCCCGTCGGCCGCGGGCTTCGCAACCTCGGCAACTCCTGCTTCCTCAACTCCATCCTGCAGGCGCTGACGCACACCGCGCCGCTCGCCAAGCTCTGCCAGAGCCGCCGTCACACCACCAACTGCGCGTTGACGAACGCGAACGAACCGTGCGCCTTCTGCATCATCGAGCGGCACGTGTGTGCCGCGCTCGCGCCCAGACCCGAGCGGCCCGTGAATGGCGGCTCCACGCGTTGGACCTATGGAGGCGGATACAACAGACAAGGCGGATATAATACCCACGGGGGCAGTAACTGGTACTCGTCGCACGATGACGCCATCGCGCCCGAGGAGGTCTTCGGTAACCTCCGTCTGCTCGCCAGGCACTTCACGCGGGGCCGGCAGGAGGATGCGCACGAGCTGCTTCGTTTGTCCCTGGAGTCCATGGACGATTCGTGCCTGGCCAACTGCGGCCGGCCGTCGGCTCGAGGCAGGGGCGGGCACCGGGGCGGGCAGTCCGCCAGGGTGTTCGACCCGGAGACGGGCGCGCGGCTCGCGCCACCGACCGCGGTGGAGAGGATATTCCAGGGGAAGTTCCGGAACCTGGTCAAGTGCCAGCGGTGCCAGGGCGAGAGCAAAACCTTCGACCCGTTTCTGGACGTGTCGCTCGAGCTGCCCGGCCGCGAGGATCGATCGAGCCACGGCGGCGGTTACTACGGCTCCGGGTACCTGCGCGGCGCGGACACGACCCGCGGGAGCGTGGACTCGGCGCTGAGGAACTTCACCGAGGAGGAGAAACTCGAGGGTGAAAACGCGTACCGGTGCGAGCGGTGCGACGACCTGTGCCCGGCGACCAAGCGGCTCACCATCCACGAGGCGCCCGCCGCCCTGGTGGTCCACCTGAAACGTTTCGACCACTACGGCGGTAAGATCAACTCCCCCGTGGACTTCACCGAACGTCTGACTTTGGAGGGGCACATGTCCGAGGATGCCGCCGAGGCTGGGCCCAAGTACCGGCTCTACGCCATGGTCACCCACGCGGGCGGCAGCGTGAGCAGCGGCCACTACTACGCCTTCGTCAGGAAACCGGCGGTACCGCCCGTGACTGACACGCGGGAACGCGAGTCACCGGATGACTTCTACGGCACCGCCAAAGACGACGACGACGAGTGGTACCTGTGCGACGACTCCAGCGTTCGAAGGGTGAGCCGCTCCGAGGTTTTTCACGAGCAGGCGTACGTGCTGTTTTACGAGCGTGACGACGGCGAGGGTCCGCCCCCGCACGCGGTGGCGCCGCTGGACAAGTGGGGACCGGATGCGTTGAAAGCCCCAAAGACGGTTCGTACCCCGTCGCCCCCCGTGGATGAGGAGGATGACGGTTTGGGCTCTGACAGCGACGATCCGGTTCACGTCGGCGCCGCCATCGGACCGATGGGACCGCCGCGAGGGCACCCCGCCGCCGGGCACATACCCCACGGTCCCGACGACGACACCCGCACCGGTCGTCTCGATCCCGCATCGAAACGTCGGTCCGCGTCTACGGATGGTGCGGATGACGCCGACGGGGAGGATGAGGACGCCCCGCCGCCCGCGGGAACTCCCCCGTTGGGCGAGTCCTCCCCGGCGGGCGAATCCTCCCCGGACGAACCCGCCGCGAATAACAGCGACGACGACGAGGAGGATGCCAGAGACGGGCACCGACGGCTCGATCAAGAGGCGGCCCGGGACGAATCGACCGAGGAGGCTCCCGCGTGGGCGACGCGAGAGTCGGCACACGCGGGTAGACCCGGGGTGAAGCACGGACTGGGCGCGAGGACGATGGCGCGACGGCAGCGCCGGAAGACGGACGGCGAGGAGGGCGAGCGATGAACACGCGCACGTCACGCTTGAAACATTCTTTTAACGTAGCATTCGACGCCGTGAGCGTCTGTGTAACCATCAGCGTTTTGAACACCAATCTGCGAAAATGCCAGGCCGAATTTCGTCGCCGTCTGACATGAACAGATGAAGGGGGAATCGTGAGAAGTTTCACATTTCCGGTTGTTTTTTTCTGGGAAGGATAGGCGTATACAGTCAGCGCGGATATTCCTTTGTCATCCTCTTGGATTGGATCTCCTCGTTGCGACTCCTCGTTGCCCAGTCTAAATTGAAATCGATTGGCGGCTACACCGCGTGAACTGAAAAGCAATAATTGCCTTCGCTTGAGGGCGGCGGTTGCCATACACGCAGCGGGCGTCAGGCGGCGGCTGCGGCGAGGACCGAATCACGGCGCGAGTCTTCAGTTCCGAAGAGCTCGTCGGGATCGCGAGGAGCTAATTCCGTCCGGCGCGTCGGGCACGGTAATCGGGTTTATTCGAAACCCCTTCGCGCGTCTTTAAAGACTTTCTGTTGACGGGCGGAGGTTTCAGAAGAGAAGAAGGCTGAAGTCATGGCGCCCGTGGATCCGGTCGAGGAGAGCGAGGTGAAGCTGTCGCAGAATGCCAGCGCGAGCGGTCACGCCGAGTCCCCGAAGGGATCCCCACACGCTGGCAATCCCAATCCCGTGGGGGATCCGGTGACGTGGGCGAGCACCAACAATTTGCAGGACCTGGTGGCGCCACCCGACATGCACGCGTACAACAGCATCGCGGGGGGATCCGGGCACGCGTCCACCGCGTTCAAAGAGTACCCTAACTCAAACGACGAAGGAACGTCGGACGAGGATCGGGACTCCAACAGGCCGGGGACGTACGAGTTCCTCAAGTACAACACGAGGCATCTCACGGCGGAGGTTCTCTTCTGCGCGTCCATGGGTAACCTTCGCAGGCTGAAGATGGTGCTGAACAAAGCGGGTAAGACCATCAAGACGGAGAACTACGCCGACTACGATAAGCGCACACCTCTTCACATCGCCGCGAGCGACGGGTCGGTGTTCGTCACCAACTGGCTCCTGGAGCAAGGGGTGGACGTGAACCCCCTCGACCGCTGGCTGATGACGCCGCTGGAGGGGGCCGTGTTCGGAGACCACCAGGACATCGTGCAGATGATGGTGCAGGCGGGGGGGATGATCATGGACAGGACGACGAAAACCCTGGTGCCGCTCGAGGAGTCTCACCTCGCGAGCGCGAGCGAGGCCAAGCCCGTGCTCACCGCCGACCTGATGGCGTGGGAGGTTCCGGATGAGGAGTTGGCTGAGCGGACGGAGATTGGCGCGGGTGCGTTCGGGGTGGTGTTGAAGACGAGGTGGCGAGGGACGGTCGTGGCCATGAAGCAGCTGCACAGGCACCTGCACCACGACGAGGTGGCCAAGGCGGAGTTCCGCACCGAGCTCAAGCTCATGCGGCAGCTGCACCACCCCCACATCGTGCAGTTCTTGGGTACGTCTGTGGAGCCCGTCACGGGCCTGGTGTCGCTCATCTTCGAGTTCATGCACTTTGGATCCCTGGACCAGATGTTCCGCAAGGCGCAGGTGCCGCTGTCCAAGGGCCACGCGGTCGAGCTGGCGCTGGACGTGGCGAGGGGGATGAGCTACCTGCACGGGAGGAAACCCCAGCCGGTGATTCACCGCGACCTGAAGCCCGGAAACCTCATGCTCACCCGCGCGAACAGGCTCAAGATTGGCGACTTCGGCCTGTCCAAGACGCTGTCCGTCAGGAACAAGATGCCCACCGACATCGACCAGAACTTCACCATGACTGGCGAGACGGGGTCCTACCGGTACATGGCGCCCGAGGTTTTCAGGCACGAGTTTTACGGCCCCGCCGTGGACGTGTACGCGGCGTCGATGATCTACTACCAGCTCTTCTGCTTCCGCCAGCCGTTCTACGGTATTAACCCCGTGGATGCGGCGAAGATGGCGTCCATCGACGCGCTTCGCCCCACGATGAGCAAGAACCTCATGCCCCCCGACCTCGCGCGGGTCATCCGGCTCATGTGGGATCCAGACGATCAGAGGCGACCGACGTTCCCTCAGATCATCCAGATCCTCGAGCCACTAGCGGAGAAGTACCAGCAGGAGGACAGGGAGATCGCCGCGGGTGGAAAGTGCTGCGTGATTCAGTGACGCGAGACGCGATGTTGTCGTTGGATGGGAAAAACGCGATTTGTTTAGTCGATAGCGCGACGCTTATGAATGTGGACAGAATCCATGCTTTACAACGATGATGACAACTACACGTACCGTTCGTCACCGAACCCGATGACGACGCGATTGTTTCATTTCACCAAATCCTCGACCGCCAGTCGGATGGTCTCGGTCTTGACATTGCCCGGCGCGGCAATCACGAATCGGTTGGTGGCGACGCCCTCCTTGGTGGCTATGCTTCCGCTGAGCACTTCGCAGTTCAGATTTCTGAGCGCCGAGGTGATGGCGTTCAGGAGCCCCTTCCTGTCCGTTGCCTCCATGCTCACCACCACGCACGTGCCCGTCTTGGTCAGCGACGTCTCCACCTCGGTCGCGGTCACCTTGGCCTCAACCTTGGACTGGTCGGCGGTGAGGTACTGCGGCTTCTTGGCAACCGCGCCCTCGGACCACGAGTTGAGCGCCGCCTCGACGACGACGGCGCGCACCTTGGCCATCATGGTACCGCACAGTTCGCCCTCCTCGTCGAAGAACGAGTCGCCCTCACCGAAAGTCACCGGGCACTCTTCCGGGAGCTTGACCACGAACTTGTTCGCACCCTTTCCCTCCACGGTGGTGATCTCCGCCCCGACGACGTGGAGGTTGTTGTCGTTGAGCGCGCCGCAGACGTCGTTCAGCAGGCCGGGGCGGTCCGGCGCGGATACCATGATCTCGGCGGTCCATTTATCCTTGACGTCGACCTGGATGTCGGCATGCTCGCCTCCGAGACTGCAACGAAAGGGGGGTATGGCGAGGTGAGCCGCGTTTCCTTATTTTGTTACGGAACGAACCTAACGGAAAGATCGCGCGCGGGGCGAGCGACGGGACGCGGGTGATTGCGTGCAAATGTTGGGGGATACATTGTATCGATGGGTACGTACTCGAGGGTGAGGATCTCGTCAGCCTCGTCCCACGAGATCTCGCCGCCGCGGGCGACCACGAGGCGGCGATGATGCGCGGGTCCCCTCGTGACTTTTTGTGTGGCCAAAGGGACATGACGTGCCCCGGGGGTGCGGGGCGCGGACGCCGCGGTCGCCGCGATTGGCGAAATGACGGGCGCGACAATCGACATCTGGAAAATCTCCTGAGATTCGCGGTTGTTCTTCCGGTACCCGGAGGCGTGCGATGGACACCGGCGACGCCAAGGCTGACGCGCTTTCGTGGGTAATCCAACCTTTTGACGGCTTTTGCGCGCGGAAGGAACCTCATCCAGTCACCTCGGCTTTTTAGGTTTAGTTCGGGCAAAATCCTCGTCAGCTAGAAATCAGCCTTTGACTTTTCGGTCAGAATAAATAGTCAATTGTGGATTTACAAAGTAATTAGATGTAAAACGTGGGTACGCATCGTGCCTTTTTGGTTGGATCTCGAGTGGGCAACCGTTTGATTCCGGCTTTTCCAGCCTTGCCCCAATCCGATCGTCGGGGGCGGCGGAGGCCAGAACCTCGAGAGTAGCGTCGTGTCGACGTCGCTCGAGACCAGTTCCAGGGAATTTAAGGTGAGCGACCACCCCTGCCGTGCTTGGACCCGACCGTGTGCCATCGTCTCCCCCGACACGACCGCGCCGCGCGCCCAGACCCCAGCGCCGGGCGCCATTGGAGGCGAAATAACCCTTATCTTGAGGTCTTTGGGCCTCGACCGCGCGCGGGTGCCCCGCGTGCCGAACACCGAACAAGCGCTGACCGATCCACCCGCCCACGTCATTACCCCCACAGATGCCCGACTCCACGGACGACGAGGAGTACGAGTACGACGAGCAGGCGTCGGTGTCCGAGGACTACCCCGACGAATCCGAGGATGAGCAGTCCGAGGGTGTCGAGGATGAGGAGGAGGAGCCCGCTCCCGCGGCTCCCACCGTCTCCGCTTCCGCCGCGCCGTTCGTCCCCGCGTCGCAGGCTGCCGCCCCGCCGCCCGCACCGGCTCCCGCACCCGCGCCCGCCGCTCCAGGTGCGAACCCGACCGCGCAGGTCACCGACCCTTCCGAGATCCGGGCCCTGCAGGCTCTCAATCTCATGGCCACCGGCGTCATGACG
>Ga0115551_1002955_pt1 | contig 10178 bp, 6 predicted proteins | sample COGITO_mtgs_1103_FD_87179 | JGI IMG/M metagenome (GOLD analysis project Ga0115551, IMG submission 87179) | Pelagic marine microbial communities from North Sea - COGITO_mtgs_110321 | ecosystem: Environmental > Aquatic > Marine > Epipelagic | place: Germany:Helgoland, sampling site Kabeltonne... | reverse complement strand
TCACCAAGGGTTCCGTGTTGCTGCAAGTGGAAGCGCAAGTGGATGCGGCCATCCCAGCAGCGGCTGCGACCGTAGCACACACCACAGCGGCACCGGAGGCCAAGGCAGCCGTGCCCTCAGCGGTAGCTGCAAGAGCGCCCGCGGTGGCGGTCGATGCGCCCAGCGATACCGACTGCGACTTGTTGGTTTTGGGCGGTGGCCCGGGTGGCTATTCGGCTGCATTCCGTGCCGCCGATCTGGGCTTAAAAGTCATTGTGGTGGAGCGCTATGCCACGATTGGGGGCGTTTGCTTGAATGTTGGCTGCATCCCCTCTAAGGCGCTGTTGCACGTGGCGGCGGTGATGGACGAGGTCAAGCACTTTGATGCCTTGGGCATTAGCTTCGGCGCGCCCGAGGTGGACTTGAACAAGCTGCGTACACACAAAGAGAACGTCATTGGCAAGCTGACTGGTGGCTTGGCTGCAATGGCCAAAATGCGCAAGGTGGAGATTGTGCGTGGCGTGGGCAATTTTGTGGGCTCTCACCAGTTGGAGGTAGCTGAGACCGAGGGCTCGGCGCAGGCGTTGACGGGCGTGAAGCGCACGCTGAGTTTTAAGCGCGCCATCGTGGCGGCAGGCTCGCAGGCGATGCGTTTGCCCTTCATGCCAGAAGATCCGCGCGTGGTTGACAGCACGGGCGCACTGGCGCTCAAGTCAGTCCCTAAACGCATGCTGATTTTGGGCGGCGGCATTATTGGCCTGGAAATGGGTACGGTGTATTCGACGTTGGGTGCGCGCCTGGACGTGGTCGAGATGATGGATGGCCTGATGCAGGGCGCAGACCGCGATCTGGTGAAGGTGTGGCAAAAAATGAACGCAGACCGTTTTGACAACATCATGTTGAAAACCAAAACGGTGGCGGCACGTGCCACGGCTGAGGGTATTGAGGTCACCTTTGAGGGCGAGGGTGCGCCAGCGCCACAGACCTACGACCTGGTGTTGCAGGCCGTGGGTCGATCTCCAAATGGTAAAAAAATTGGCGCAGACGCAGCGGGTATCGCCGTGACGGATAGGGGTTTTATCGACGTTGACATTCAGATGCGTACCAATGTGGGTCACATTTTTGCGATCGGCGATATCGTCGGGCAACCGATGTTGGCGCACAAAGCCGTACACGAGGCGCATGTGGCCGCCGAGGTCATTGCTGGCGAACTACAGGGTAATGCCGAATTAGCCAGCGCGGCCTTTAACGCACGGGTCATACCGAGTGTGGCGTATACCGATCCGGAGGTGGCTTGGGTTGGTTTGACCGAGGACCAAGCCAAAGCGCAGGGGATTAAGGTTAAAAAGGGTCTTTTCCCTTGGACGGCATCGGGCCGTGCGATTGCCAATGGTCGCGATGAGGGCGTCACCAAACTGCTGTTTGATGACTCACCAGAAGCGCACGGTCATGGCAAGATTCTGGGCGGTGGGATGGTCGGCACGCATGCGGGCGACATGATTGGTGAAGTTGCGTTGGCCATTGAGATGGGTGCGGACGCGGTGGACATCGGTAAGACGATTCATCCACACCCGACGCTAGGCGAGAGCATTGGTATGGCGGCAGAGGTCGCGCATGGCAGCTGTACCGATTTGCCACCCACGCGTCGTAAATAGGCAAGGTGATAAGCGGGCTGTGCCCGCCGTTCCCTGTCTATGGTTGCTCGATTTCCGCGAAGGCTTGCTCGGCTAGCGGCGGCGTTGCCACGCGGTGGGCGGCTTCGAAGCGGCGCGTCCAATAGCTGCGACGCATGTCGCTGATCCGGACACGGGCGCCTGGCTTGGGCGCATGCACAAACTTCCCGTCACCGACGTAAATGCCAACATGGCTAAACGGGCGACGCATGGTGTTGAAAAACACCAAATCGCCTGGTCGCATGTCCGCTACGTCTATGGGCTGCGAGGCGGCAGCTTGCTCAGAGGACACGCGTGGTAAACGGATGCCAGCGGTCTGCCTGAAGACCGCTTGGACCAAGCCACTGCAATCTAGCCCCAAGCTTGTTTTGGATCCACCCCAAATATAGGGCACGCCGATGAGGCCGATGGCATTCAAGGACACCTGAGATGAGAGGCTGAGTCCTTCTTTGTTGCTGGGGTGCCAGCGGGCGATTAAACCCTTGGTGCTTAAAAACTGTCGCAGCGTGTCGGTCGGTTCACCGTTCGCGCCCCATGTCAGCTTAGGCAGGCTTGACAGGGCACACACCAAGAGCAGGGCCAAGCCCATGCGCCAGCGCGAAGTGTCTAAGGTTAGCCTGTCTCTCATACAGAAATAATAACTTAAAAAATAATTTAATCAATTACTTAGGCTGGCATTTTGATGTTTTTTGGTGGAAATGGCTCTTAGGTGAACGCCAAGGTCGGGCAGACCCTGAGCGGTGGTTGACAATAGAGGCTTATTTTGAAAGGACGCTCCGTGTTACTAGATGCAGATCAATGTCAGTTGGTGCTTATCGATTACCAAACGCGGCTGATGCCCGTGATTCACGACGGCGAGCGAGTGACCCGGAAGGCGCGGTTATTGGCACGCATAGCCCACTTGATGGGCGTTCCCGTTTGGGCAACCACCCAGCGCGCCGCGGCATTGGGCCCATTCGTGCCAGATTTGGCCTCATTGGTCACGCAACCCTTGGACAAGGTCGCCTTCAACGCCTGTGCGGAGGGGCTGCTACAGCGACTGCAACCGCCGGTAGCGCGCACGCCCGGGCATGGAAAGAACGCGCGCAGTCTACCCAAGCATTTGCGCCAGTCTGCGCCGGCTGAAGAGCCCCCTGAGATGACCCGCCCCGTGATCGTATTAGCCGGCGTCGAGGCGCACGTGTGTCTACTCCAAACCGCGCTGAGTTTGGTGGAGCAAGAGCTGGAGGTTTGGGTGGTAAGCGACGCGAGCGGCTCGCGCGATGTGCGTGACAGCGACGCCGCTTTTGACCGTTTGGCAGGTAACGGCGTTGAGCTTGTCACCACTGAAATGGCCGCGTTCGAGTGGTTGGGCGATGCTGAGCATCCCGATTTCTCAGAAGCACTTACGCTGATTAAAGCGGGTTAACAAACCGGGTTAACAAAGCGTGGATGGCATGGTACGGTAGGCATCGACCGCCCCAAGCCTCTGCACATGCCGCAGGTGTCAGTCTCCTGCAAGACAGGTCCCAATAATGGAGGCTTGGTTTATTGATTGGTCGATCGTGCGCATTTGCAAGTTAGCAGACGCCGGCGGTTACCCCCTTTGAGGCTAGGATAGACATGAGCGCTGAACGCGACTTTGCAGCGGTATACCGGGAATCCCTGGAGCAACCTGAACTTTTTTGGCGCGAGCAGGCCACCCTGATCGATTGGCAGCGCCCATTTGATGTGGTGTGTGATAACAGCAAGCCACCGTTTGCTAAGTGGTTTGTGGGCGGGCAAACCAATCTATGCCACAACGCGGTCGATCGCCACGCAGCGACGCACCCCGACAGAAACGCGCTGATTTTCGTATCAACCGAGACCGATACCGAGCGTACCTACACCTTCCGTGAGTTGTTGGCCGAGGTGAAGACCATGGCCAGTGTGTTGAAGGCGCAGGGGGTGGGGAAAGGTGACCGCGTCTTGATCTACATGCCCATGATTCCCGAGGCAACGTTCGCCATGTTGGCGTGCGCACGCATTGGTGCAATTCATTCGGTGGTGTTCGGTGGCTTTGCAAGTGTGAGCCTTGCCAGCCGCATAGACGACTGTACCCCGACAGTGGTGGTGAGTGCGGATGCAGGTTCTCGTGGCGGGAAGGTCGTGCCATACAAACCCCTGCTGGATGAGGCCATTCTCTTGGCCGCGCACAAGCCGGCTAAGGTGTTACTGGTTGACAGGGGCCTGAGTGCGATGGCGCTTCAAGCAGAGCGTGACCTTGACTACGCCGTGGTGTCAGCCGCCCACCGCGATGCGGATGTGCCTTGCGAGTGGCTGGCGTCGACTGATACCAGCTACATCTTGTATACCAGCGGTACGACAGGCAAGCCCAAGGGGGTGCAACGTGACGTCGGGGGCTATGCAGTCGCGTTGGCGGCGAGTATGCAGCACATTTTTATGGGGCAAGCTGGGGAGACCTACTTTGCCACCAGTGATATCGGCTGGGTGGTTGGGCACTCCTATATTGTCTATGGGCCACTGATTGCGGGGATGGCGACCGTTATGTACGAGGGCTTGCCGATTCGACCCGATGCGGGTATCTGGTGGCAAATGGTTGAGAAATACCGAATTTCGGTCATGTTCAGTGCCCCCACCGCCATTCGCGTTTTAAAAAAATACGACCCCGCCTTCATTAAAAATGCCGATCTTTCCAGCCTCAAAGGCCTGTTCTTAGCCGGGGAGCCGTTGGACGCGCCGACCGCCAGTTGGATATCCGATGCATTAGAACGCCCCGTCATTGACAACTACTGGCAAACCGAGACCGGCTGGCCGATTTTGACCTTGGCAAATGGTATTTCCGAGGGCAAGACGAAGTTAGGCAGTCCGGGTGTGCCCATGTATGGCTATGACGTCAGAATCATCGACGAGCAAACCGGCCAAGACATCACTGAGCCCAATACCAAGGGGGTGGTTGCCATTGAGGGGCCTATGCCTCCGGGCTTCATGCAGACGGTTTGGCAAGACGACAAACGGTATGTCGACACCTATTGGCGCAGTATTCCTGGCCGCTTGGTTTACAGCAGCTTTGACTGGGGCATTCGCGATGCGGATGGTTACTTCTTTATCTTGGGACGCACCGACGATGTGATCAATGTGGCGGGACACCGCTTGGGTACGCGTGAGATCGAAGAGAGTATTGCGAGCCATAGCGCGATCATGGAGGTGGCTGTGGTGGGTGTGGCGGATCAGCTGAAAGGACAAGTCGCGATGGCCTTTGCGGTGTTGAAGGACGCCGATGCCTATGCATCGCCTGAGGCCAAGCTGCAGCTCGAGGGGGCCCTCATGAAAGTGGTCGACGAGCAGTTGGGGGCAGTGGCGAGACCGTCGCGTATCTACTTTGTGACGTTGCTGCCCAAGACCCGCAGCGGCAAGCTCCTACGCCGTGCGATTCAAGCGGTTTGCGAGGGGCGCGATCCCGGTGACCTCACGACCATGGACGACCCCAGCGCCTTGGCGCAGGTAACCGCCTTGGTGGGCGGTAGCTGACCGAGACGGGGACTCCCCGCTAGCCTTGCTGAGTTGAGTTAGGGCGCGATAAGGGCTATGATTGACTTGTTAATCACTATATTCAATTTCGCGCATGAATGAACATAACCAAGTGGCCAATCAGCAGACCCCGGACGCGGAGGCATCTCAACCGGAGGGCGCCCGCGTTTTTGAGTTGGCGGCTGAGTTGTTCAGTGTGCTCTCAACGCCCATGCGCTTGCGTATCCTGAGCGCCTTGTGCAACGAGGAGAAGTCGGTCAGCCAAATGCTGACCGAGATAGATACCACTCAGCCCAATTTATCTCAGCACCTAAACGTACTGTACCGATGCGGCGTCTTAGCGAAGCGCAAGCAGGGAACACAGGTTATCTATCGGGTGCAAAGTGAGCAGGCGGTAACGCTTTGTCGCAGCGTTTGCACGCAAATTGCCATCGAGATGGACTCGCCGTCGGACGTCCCAGCCGACAAGCGTCTGTTGGCTCGCGTCTTTTAATTGTTACCTCAATCCGCCATCCGGTTCTTTTCACACGACAGATCTCGCCTTTCTAAGGCCTTATCTGCCTATTTGCCCACATCGGTCTATCTTTTTGGCGTCTATCGCCGATTAGGTGGCAGAATACGGGCTGCACAACGACCCTTCCTTGTCACTGTCGCATCCGCCAATCGGTTCAGCCGTGTCGCGGGAGGTTTTTTTACCCAACTTATGTTTTCCCTAGGAAAACGGAGGTCAGCGAATCAATGAGCGAGACGAACAGCGTCTATATTGCCTTTAATGGCAACTCGTACCTTTTCGGCGGTAACGCACCGTACGTAGAGGAAATGTACGAGAACTATCTCGACAACCCCAGCAGTGTGACGGATGAGTGGCGAAGCTACTTTGATGCCTTGCAAAACGTGCCGGCTGTCGATGGCTCTGATTCACGTGACCTACCCCATCTGCCTGTTGTCAATGCGTTTGCCGAAATGGCGAAGCAGGGAACGACGCGCGTGGTGCAAAGTAACGCAGACTCCCAAATGGGCAGAAAGCGCGTGGCTGTTCAGCAGCTCATCGCCGCCTACAGAAACGTGGGTGCGCGCTGGGCAGACTTGGATCCGCTGAAGATTGCGGACCGAGAAAACATCCCAGAACTTGACCCCGCTTTCTACGGTTTGACCGACGCAGATCAAGAAACAATTTTCAACACCAGCAACACGTTCTTTGGTAAAGAAACGATGTCGCTGCGCGAGTTGCTCAACGCGTTGCGCGACACGTACTGCGGCACCTTGGGTGCTGAGTACATGTACATCACAGACCAGACGCAAAAGCGTTGGTGGCAAGAGAAGCTGGAGAGTATTCGTAGCAAGGCGGTACTGAACGCTGAGCAGAAAACCCATATTTTGGGTCGCCTCACGGCGGCAGAGGGCTTGGAGCGTTTTCTCCACACCAAATACGTGGGTCAAAAGCGATTCTCCCTAGAAGGCGGAGAGAGTTTCATCGCCGCCATGGATGAGTTGATCATGCGTGCGGGTGAAAAAGGTGTGCAAGAAATTGTGATTGGCATGGCCCACCGCGGGCGCTTGAACGTGCTGGTGAATACCTTAGGCAAAATGCCTAAAGACCTGTTTGCCGAGTTTGATCACACCGCACCTGAAGACTTGCCCAGCGGTGATGTGAAGTACCACCAGGGTTTCTCCAGCGATGTGCCGACACCCGGTGGCCCTGTCCACCTGACGCTCGCGTTCAACCCGTCGCACCTAGAAATTGTGAATCCCGTCGTCGAAGGCTCTGTGCGTGCGCGCATGGATCGTCGTCATGACCCGAAAGGGGAGCAAGTGCTGCCGGTATTGGTTCACGGTGATGCCGCTTTCGCTGGACAAGGCGTGGTCATGGAAACCTTGGCATTGGCCGAGACTCGGGGCTACACCACGGGTGGTACGGTGCATTTGGTCATCAACAACCAGATTGGTTTCACCACGAGTGACCCGCGTGATAGCCGTTCCACACTGTACTGTACCGACGTCGTGAAGATGGTTGAATCACCCGTGTTGCACGTTAACGGTGATGATCCTGAGGCGGTGGTGCTGGCAACGCGCTTGGCACTTGAATACCGCATGGCCTTCCAAAAAGATGTCGTGGTGGACATCGTCTGTTTCCGCAAGTTAGGCCACAACGAGCAAGACACCCCGAGCATCACGCAACCCTTGATGTATCGCCGCGTTGCCACGCACCCTGGCACGCGCAAACTGTACGCTGACCGGCTGGCTGCACAGGGAATGGGCGACACCTTAGGCGACGATTTGGCGAAAAGCTATCGTTCTGCTTTGGATGAGGGTCGCCACACTGTTGACCCCGTACTGACGAACTTCAAGAACAAGTTCGCGGTGGACTGGGCGCCCTATTTGGGCAAGCCGTGGACAGATGCGGGTGACACCTCAATTCCTGAGTCAGAGTGGCGTCGTTTGGCCGAGCGTCTGACGACGATTCCAGACCACATCACGCCACATCCGCTGGTTAAAAAAGTGTACGTCGACCGCGCAGCCATGGGGCGTGGTGATGTGCCCGTCGACTGGGGGATGGGCGAGCATATGGCGTTCGCGTCACTGGTCTCTAGCGGTTTCCCTGTTCGCTTGTCTGGCGAAGACTGTGGTCGTGGCACCTTCACGCACCGCCACTCGGTTATTCATGACCAAGGGCGTCAAACACGCCTCGAAGACAACGCCTATGTGCCCTTGGAAAACGTGTCCGAGACACAAGCGCCGTTCGTGGTGATCGATTCCATTTTGTCTGAAGAGGCCGTCTTGGGTTTTGAGTACGGCTATGCATCCAATGACCCCAATACGCTGGTTATTTGGGAGGCCCAGTTCGGTGACTTCGTGAACGGTGCGCAGGTTGTGATCGACCAATTCATCGCGTCAGGCGAGGTGAAGTGGGGCCGTGTAAACGGTATCACGCTGATGTTGCCGCATGGGTACGAAGGACAGGGGCCTGAGCACTCCTCGGCGCGCTTGGAGCGTTTCATGCAGTTGGCTGCCGACACAAACATTCAGGTTGTTCAACCGACGACGGCAAGTCAGATTTTCCACGTGCTTCGTCGACAGATGGTGCGTGGTTTGCGTAAGCCGCTGATCATCATGACGCCTAAGAGTTTGTTGCGAGCCAAGGATGCAACGTCACCGATGTCGGAGTTCACAAGCGGTATTTTCCAAACCGTGATCCCCGAGACCAACCCGGCGGTTGTGAAAGCTGCGGCCAAGGTCAAGCGCATCATTTGCTGCTCTGGCAAGGTCTACTACGACCTCATCCGCAAGCGCGAGGAGATGGGCGTCAAAGACGTTGCCGTCATTCGGGTGGAGCAGTTGTATCCGTTTCCACACAAGGCGTTCGCGGCAGAAGTCAAACGCTATCCCAACGCGTCTGACATGGTGTGGTGCCAAGACGAGCCACAGAACCAAGGTGCTTGGTTCTTTGTTCAGCACTACATACACGAAAACATGCGCGATGGTCAGCGACTCGGCTACGCCGGTCGTGCGGCCTCGGCCTCACCCGCTGTGGGCTATGCGCATTTGCACCAAGAGCAACAGAAGGCCCTTATCGAGGGGGCGTTCGGCAAGCTCAAGGGCTTTGTGTTGACGAAATAAGCTGAACCGCATTGATCTAGGTCGCCCATGAACGCGCAACGCCGCGGTCGTGGGCCCTAACCGAAAAGAATTCAAGGAAACTGAAGATGGCAATCGTAGAAGTCAAGGTCCCCCAACTGTCTGAGTCTGTTGCTGAAGCGACGTTGATGACGTGGAAAAAGAAGCCGGGCGACGCCGTGGCGATGGACGAAATTTTGATTGAGGTTGAGACCGATAAAGTGGTCTTGGAAGTGCCCGCACCGGCTGCGGGTGTGATGGCGGAGTTGGTTGAAGCCGATGGCGCAACCGTCGCCTCAGAGCAGGTGATTGCCCGCATTGATACCGATGGCGTTGGTACTGCTGCAGCCCCGGCAGCGGCGGCAAGCGCGCCGGCGGCAGCAGCTGCTCCCGCATCCGCGTCTGCATCGGCACCCGCATCCAGTGCGGCATCGACCAGCAAGGCAGGCGTGGCGTCCCCAGCCGCGGCCAAGCACATGGCCGACAACGGTATGGCCGCCGGCTCGGTTGCAGGAACGGGCAAAGACGGTCGCGTGACCAAGGGTGACGTGTTGGCGGCTGTGGCTGCGCCCAAAGGCGCTGTCACCTCCACCGCATCTATTCCAACGGGCATCCCCCAGACCGCTTTGCAACAAGTCGCCACCTTAGCGCCAGACCTTGGAGACCGTCCTGAGCAACGTGTGCCCATGACTCGTCTGCGCGCGCGCGTGGCCGAGCGCCTCTTGCAGTCGCAAGCGACCAACGCCATCCTGACGACTTTCAACGAAGTCAACATGGCGCCGATCATGGAGTTGCGCAAAAAGTATCAGGACAAATTCGAAAAAGAACACGGTGTTCGCTTGGGCTTCATGAGCTTTTTCGTGAAGGCAGCGGTTGCCGCGCTGAAGCGTTACCCCGTGTTAAACGCCTCTGTAGACGGCAATGACATCGTGTATCACGGTTACTTTGATATCGGTATCGCTGTTGGCTCGCCGCGTGGGTTGGTGGTTCCTATTTTGCGTAACGCAGACCAGTTAAGTTTTGCCGACATCGAGAAAAAGATTGCCGAGTTTGGTAACAAAGCCAAAGAAGGTAAGTTGGGTCTGGATGACATGACGGGCGGCACCTTTTCGATCTCCAACGGCGGGGTGTTCGGCTCTATGCTGTCAACGCCCATCATCAACCCGCCGCAAGCCGCCATTTTGGGCGTGCATGCGACCAAAGATCGCGCCGTGGTTGAAAATGGTCAAGTGGTTGTGCGCCACATTAACTATCTTGCAATGAGCTATGACCACCGAATCATTGACGGCCGTTAGGCGGTACTTGGTTTGGTGACGATGAAGGAGGCACTTGAGGATCCTTCACGCTTGTTGTTCGGTATTTAATTAGAGAGCGGAAAATATGTCACAGAACTTTGATGTC
>Ga0115551_1002940_pt1 | contig 10208 bp, 8 predicted proteins | sample COGITO_mtgs_1103_FD_87179 | JGI IMG/M metagenome (GOLD analysis project Ga0115551, IMG submission 87179) | Pelagic marine microbial communities from North Sea - COGITO_mtgs_110321 | ecosystem: Environmental > Aquatic > Marine > Epipelagic | place: Germany:Helgoland, sampling site Kabeltonne... | reverse complement strand
GCCATTCTATCAACGCCTCGGGAACATCCCGCACAAGCGCCATACGCAGTTCGAAAAACCGGACGGTTCCCTCCATCACGAGCAATTGTTTGGAACCATTGGATTTGTTGGAATGAGCTCATTGCTCTATCACCTTCGCCGACCGACGATGGTAAAACGCGTGGGCAAATCCGTCAACGTGGCACCGAAGCCGGCGGTTGAAAACAACTTATTGAGTCGAAAGCTCGAGGGTTTCAAGGTGACGCCCAAACCAGGGTACCTGGATAGCCGGACACCCGTGCTGTTCAATTCGGATGTTACCATTTTGCTCGCGGCGCCCACCTCGAGCATGGTCGATGACGCGTTTTATAAAAATTCAGACGGCGACGAAGTGGTGTTTGTGCACGAAGGCAGCGGCGTGTTGCATACGATGCTCGGGAAAATTCCATTTGGCGCAGGTGATTATTTGGTGATCCCAAGAGGCATCATTCACCGTTTTGTATTTGCATCGAGTGCCAATCGACTGTTTATCACGGAATCTGCACACCCTGTTTACACTCCAAAACGCTACCGCAATCATTTTGGACAATTGCTCGAGCATAGCCCATACTGCGAGCGGGACATGCGTCCGCCGACGGACTTGGAAACATTCGATCAAGTCGGCGAATTCACCATTCGAATCAAAAAACAAGGCCAATTGCACGACTACGTCTACGCTTCGCACCCGTTTGACGTGGTGGGTTGGGATGGTTACCACTTTCCGTACGCCATGTCCATCAACGATTTCGAGCCCATCACAGGGCGCGTGCACCAACCCCCACCGGCCCATCAGCCATTCGAGATCGATGCCTTTGTAATCTGCAGTTCTGTGCCGCGGATGTACGATTATCATCCCAAGTCTATCCCTGCGCCGTACAACCATTCCAACATCGATTCGGATGAGGTATTGTACTACGTAGAAGGTGATTTCATGAGCCGAACCGGCATTGATCGTGGCTACATTTCGCTGCATCCTGCAGGCATTCCGCATGGACCGCACCCCGGGACTTACGAGGGAAGCATCGGCAAAACGAAAACGGAAGAACTCGCCGTAATGGTCGACACGTTCCGTCCCTTGCAAGTGACCGCTGAAGCGCTTGCCATTGAACACGATGATTACCATCAATCCTGGTTGGACAGTGATATGAAAGATTGATCCCATTCCCCCTCCCCATGCAACACTCCCCCTCCACTCCTCTCGAAAAGGTTGTTCCTGAAGCTGAAGACTTTCTGCCTCTGCTCGGGACGGACCACATCGAATTGTATTGCGGCAATGCCAAGCAAAGCGCTTATTACTACATGATGGCCTGGGGGTTTGAGCCCGTGGCCTATTCAGGACTTGAAACCGGTCGCAACGATGCGGTTTCCTATGTGCTTCGTCAAGATAAAATCACCCTTGTTCTGACTTCTCCGTTGAGTGCTGATGGCCCCATCAATCAGCACATCAATCAGCACGGTGATGGCGTAAAAGCAGTGGCTTTGTGGGTAGATGACGCCGAAAAAAGCTGGAAAGAAACGACCGCCCGCGGAGCAGTCAGCGTCTTCGAACCGGAAACACAGAAAGACGCGAATGGTGAAGTTGTGCTCAGTGCCATTGAGACCTATGGCGATACGATTCATGTCTTTGTGGAGCGAAAAAATTACACCGGCCTCTTTTTGCCCGGCTACCAGCCTTGGTCCCTCGAAACAGAGGTCAAGTCCGTTGGCCTCAAATATGTGGACCACATGGTGGGCAATGTCGGGTGGGGGGAAATGAATACCTGGGTCGATTTCTATGCCCGAGTGATGGGATTCGCACAACTGATTTCATTCGATGACAAAGACATTTCCACCGAGTACACCGCCCTCATGTCCAAAGTGATGTCCAACGGAAATGGGCGCATCAAGTTTCCCATCAATGAACCGGCGGAAGGAAAGAAAAAGTCCCAGATTGAAGAGTACATAGATTTCTACAACGGTTCTGGCGTGCAACATATCGCCGTGGCGACATCGAACATCATTGAAACGGTGACCCAATTGCGGGACCGAGGAATTGAATTCTTGCGTGTGCCCAGCGCATACTATGACACCGTATTGGATCGTGTCGGGGAGATTGATGAAGACCTCGCTCCACTCAAAGAACTGGGCATCCTGATCGATCGCGATGACGAAGGCTACCTCTTGCAAATCTTTACCAAACCCGTGGTGGATCGGCCGACGATGTTCTTTGAAATCATTCAGCGCAAAGGGGCCAAATCGTTCGGAAAAGGAAATTTCAAGGCCTTGTTCGAAGCCATTGAACGAGAGCAAGAGTCGCGTGGTACCCTCTGAAAATCTTCATGAAAGAACCGCTCCTTCGCATTGACGACCTCACCATCGCATTCGGCAATCAACCCGTTGTGCATGGCGTTTCGTTTGCAATCGACCGCGGGAAAACGGTTGCACTTGTGGGCGAGAGTGGATCGGGAAAGAGCATCACCGCCTCGGCAATCATGGGGCTATTGCCCCCCAAAGCCCGGGTGGCTTCAGGCCGCGTCCAACACGTGCCGAGCAAGAACATCTGGGTCGCCCCCAACAAACAACCTACTTCCCCCTTGGGTCGGGGATTAAGCATGGTGTTTCAAGACCCCATGTCTTCTCTCAACCCCTCGATGCGCGTCGGATGGCAGGTGGCTGAATCGCTGCTCGTTCATCAAGGAATGGACAACGCTGAAGCCAAAACCCAAGCCATCCAACTGCTGGAAGAAGTAGAATTGACCGACCCCTCCACACTCTTTGAGCGCTATCCCCACGAATTGAGCGGGGGACAAAAACAGCGGGTAATGATTGCGCTGGCCCTAGCCGCTAACCCCGAGCTTTTGATTGCCGATGAACCCACCACCGCGTTGGACGTTACCGTGCAGAAAACCGTGTTGCAACTATTGATTCGGCTTCAGCAAAAACGCCATTTGGCCATCCTTTTTATCACGCATGATTTGGACGTGGTTCGAGACATCGCAGACGATGTGATGGTGATGCAACAAGGGAAATTGGTCGAACAAGGAAACGTCGAATCCGTGATGAATCGCCCCGTACACCCCTATACAAAGGCGCTCATCGCTGCTCGGGACATCCCCAAGCGGACCATTGGTTCACAACTGGGGCCTGTGCTGCTCAAAGCATCGCACGTCACCAAATCCTTCCCCCTGAGGCAAAATTTCTTGGGCAAAACCGTGGAACACCTGCATGCGGTCAACGACGTAAGCCTCACCTTGTGCGAGGGAGAACGCGTGGGACTCATTGGCGAAAGTGGTAGCGGAAAATCGACCTTGGGCCGAACCTTATTGGGACTTACAGCGATGACTTCGGGCACCGTCCAATTGGATGGGGTTTCTGTCAAGCATGGCCACGCCCAGTCCATGGGTCATGTGCGGCGCATCGCCCAACTTGTCTTCCAAGATCCCTACAGCGCACTGAATCCCAAAATACCCGTAGGAAAGGCCATTGCTGAAGTCTTCACACACCTGGGAATGGAAGCGAAAAACGCCATCGACCATACGGTAAAGCTTCTCGAAGAAGTAGGCCTTGCGGCAGAAGACTTCCAACGATATCCTGGCAATTTCAGCGGAGGACAACGCCAGCGATTGGTCATTGCACGAGCCCTCGCGGTTGAACCAAAATTGATGGTCCTCGACGAAAGCGTTGCCGCCTTAGACGTTCAAATCCAACGGGACATTCTGGACTTGTTGGCCAAAATCGGGGATGAACGCAAGCTAACCTACCTCTTTATCAGCCATGACCTCTCCGTGATGGCCTCCTTCTGCAATCGGTTGCTGATCATGCACCACGGGCAAATCGTGGAACGCGGCGAAACCGAGGACATTTTGGCCAATCCTCAGAATGAATATACCCGACAATTGTTGGCCAGTCGACCGGGGAAAGTTCCGTTGACAACTGCCTGAATTTCGCCCCCAAAGCGTGCCGGCATTTCGTAATTTGGAACTCTTAAAATGCATTCGACACAACCATGCCCGATTCGCTGATCATCCAACACAAATCCGATGGTATTTTGACCATCACCATTGAAAGGCCGCAGGCACTCAATGCCCTGAACGCGGAAGTCATCAAACAGTTGGCCGAAGCCATCGATAGGGCACAAACCGATTCGGAAGTAAAAACCATAGTGATCACGGGGAGCGGTGATAAAGCATTTGTCGCCGGTGCAGACATCAAAGAATTTGCGGATTATTCGGGGAAAGAAGGGAAAGCGCTCGCGCAACAAGGGCAAGATTCACTCTTCAATCGCATCGAGCGCAGCTCGAAGCCCGTCATTGCCGCGGTGAACGGTTTTGCCCTCGGTGGCGGTCTTGAACTCGCCCTAGCGTGCCACATTCGCATCGCTTCCGACAATGCTCGAATGGGATTGCCTGAAGTTTCGCTCGGCGTGATTCCCGGATACGGAGGGACGCAACGACTGCCACAAATCGTCGGCAAAGGAAAGGCAATGGAGATGATATTATCCGCCAAAATGATGGGTGCCAACGATGCCGCTGCTTGTGGACTGGTCAATGCGGTGGTTCCCCCAGGCGACCTGCTCGAAACCGCGCACAAAATGGCCCGTTCGATCATGAAAAACTCCCCAAGAGCGGTCGCTACAGCCATCCAAGCCATTCTCGCTGCATATGAAGATGGCATCAATGGTTTCCAAGAGGAAATCAACTGCTTTGGAGCTTCCTTCGAAACAGATGATTTCAAGGAAGGCACGCAAGCATTCATCGAAAAGCGGAAACCAACATTTTCTGGAAAATGAACGCTCCTGCAGAAGTCTTTATTCAAAACCGCTCGGGGCACCCCTTGCCCGCATACGCGACCATCGCCAGTGCTGGGCTTGATGTCCGGGCGAAGCTCGATCAAGCCGTGGTCTTGCAACCGGGCGAATGGAAATTAATCCCAACCGGGCTCTTTGTGGCCTTGCCCGTGGGAACAGAATTGCAAGTGCGTCCCCGCAGCGGGTTGGCCTTCAAGCATGGCATCACCGTATTGAACTCGCCCGGCACCATCGATGCAGACTACCGAGGAGAAATCGGGGTACTGCTCATCAACCACGGCGCCCGACCGTTTACCGTTGAGCACGGCGAACGCATTGCGCAACTGGTCCTGGCTCGGCACGAGCAAATCCAATGGAAAGAAACTGAGAACCTGCCTTCCTCAGATCGCGGCACGGGAGGTTTTGGAAGCACCGGCACACGATAATATTACCATGAACATCATCATTCCCATGGCCGGACGCGGCAGTCGCCTCCGCCCTCACACCCTCACCATTCCGAAGCCTTTGGTGCCTGTTGGCGGGAAGCCTATTGTAGAACGGCTCGCAGAAGACATCGTCGCCATGAGCACCGAGAAGGTGGAAGAGATTGCATTCGTTATTGGTGACTTTGGCGAGGAAACGGAGCAACAATTGCTGCAAATCGCCGAGCGACTCGGTGCAAAAGGGCACATTTGTCACCAAGATGAACCGTTGGGAACTGCGCATGCCATCTTGTGCGGTCAACAATGTCTGGAGGGTCCTGTGGTCGTAGCGTTTGCAGACACTTTGTTTCGAGCCGATTTTCAAATTGATCCCGAAGCGGATGGCGTGCTATTTGTCAAACAAGTCGAAAACCCCAGTGCCTTTGGCGTGGTCGTGACGAATCAGCAAGGTGCCATCACAGATTATGTGGAGAAACCGGAATCGTTCATCAGCGATTTGGCGATGATCGGGATCTACGCTTTCCGAGACGGTGCGCGACTCAAGGATGAACTGCAACGGCTCATTGATGAAAATATCATCAAAGGAGGCGAATACCAATTGCCCGATGCCTTGCGCAATATGACGCAGGCTGGCCTGCGCTTCGAGCCCGGTGCCGTGAGCGAATGGATGGATTGCGGGAACAAGGTGGCGACCGTCGACACCAATCAACGCATCCTGGAACTCACCAAAAATGAGTTGACCCTGCCCGAAAACGCCATTGTTGAAGACAGCTTAATTTTGCCTCCCTGCCACATTGGAGCAGGGGCGGTCATTCGCCATTCCGTTATTGGCCCGCACGTCAGTGTCGGAAATGGCACGGTGATTGAAGATTCAAGCATTCGCAACTCCCTCATTCAATCGAATACCACCATTCAAAACAAGGTGTTGAATGGATCGATGATTGGCAATCACACTACCATCGCCGGAAAAGCGGACGACATAAGCCTTGGAGATTACAACGCCATCTGAATCACAAAACGGAACCAACGCGAACCGGCCCTACGATGAAACTCCTCCACTTACTCCCGAACAAAACGCGACTGTTCAGCCATTTCAGTCTGGTGACAGCCGCTGGGCTTCTGGCCCTAAGTGGATGCGGGAATAGGGTTGATCTGCAAACGCTTCCGACCTATCCCGAGGATTTTCAACGCACCTACTTCGATGCCCAAAATCATCTGTTCAAAGGTGACTTCGACTTGGCTTACACCGGATTCTTAGCTTGTTTGGAGCTTCAGCCCGAAGAAGCATCATTGCGGTTTGACTTGGCAAAAATTGACTTGGAACGCGAGCGCTTCGATGCCGCCATGGATCACTTGAATGCCGCCTGTGAAGCTGACAAAAATAACCGCTGGTACCGCGAATACCGAGCTAAGGCTGCGTTGCCCTTGCTTCAGTTTGATGATGCCTTGGCCGACCTGACCTTTGTGCAGGATCAACGCCCCGGTGATCTGGATTGGACACTCCAGTGGTCCTTGGATTTGGCCGATGCAGGAGCTCCTGAACAAGCGTTGCGCCTCTGTGAGCACTACGAATCACTCGCGCCGGGAGATCCCGAAATACTTCTTCAGAAACTATACTTCCTCGAGTTACTCGAAGCGTACGAGGAAATTTACGAAGGCCTCGAATCCGCTGTGATCCAGCATCCTGATGTGCCGGAATTCAAAATGCAGTGGGCACAAATGCTTCAAGCCACTGGACAATCTGAACTGGCCATGAAGGTCCTGAAGGCCTTGGCCGAGGAAGACCCCGCCAACGGCATGGTGCAACTGGAGTTGGCTCAATTGTATACCGAATTCGACGACATCGAACGCGCCCAAATCGCCTTGGCCAATGCCTTCGCCTCGGAAGAGGTTTACGCCGAAGAAAAACATGACATCCTTGTTCAATACCTGCAAATCATCGCCCTTTCCGAGGCCAATCCTCAGGTTGGCATGGACGAGAGCATCCTGAATGCCCTCGAGGAATTGCTCGATATCGCATTGAATCGGCATCCTGATTATGTCCCCATTCGCATGGTGGCGGCAGATTTCGAACAATCACGAGGCAATGCTGCAAAGGCACAAGAGCATTTGCAACGCGCTGTAAAAATCAATCCCGGAAATCGCTTGGCTTGGTCCAACTTAATTGCCATCGAAGCGAATAGCGGAAAGGTTGAACGCATGGCACAGCATGCCTTGGATGCCATGGAACGGTTTCCACTTGACGTTGAATTTGCATTGATGACGGGTATGGCCCATTTGGACCTCAAGGATTATCCCACCTCGGTGGATGCGCTTGAACGCGGTCTAGGGTTGCTTGTGGATGATCCGGAATTGGAAGCGCGTATCGCTGCAATGCTCGGCGATGCCTTGCACGCCCTGGAAGAAGATGATCGCGCTGCCCAAGCTTACGAGCGCAGCCTTTTACTGAATCCCGATAACGCCATGGTTTTGAACAACCATGCGTACTATTTGGCCTTGTCCGGCGAAGGCCTCGAACGCGCGTTGGAGTGCAGCACTCGGGCACTGGAATTGAGCCCTTCCAGCGCCAATCTCATGGACACCCACGCTTGGGTCTTGTACAAATTGGGTCGATTCGCAGAAGCCCAGGATTACATCACGCAAGCGTTGATCTCCAGCGCGGAATCGGGACCAGCCTTCTTCGAGCACGACGGTGATATCCGCGCTGCCATGGGAGACCAAGAAGGCGCCATCCATTCGTGGAAACGAGCCCTGGAAATGGGCGGCGATGCCAAATCACTCACTCCCAAAATCCAGCAGAAGTGATGAAGGTTCGTTGGCCACATATTCTTTCCCAGTGCCTCCTCGGGATATTCATCGCGGCGAGCTTGACCAGCTGCTCCAATGAAAAGCGCTTGGCCAAGGGAAAACCGCTCCGAAACCTGAACGCCAATCAGGTGCTCACCAACTACGACGCGGTTGAGTTCCAATGGGACTGGATTGGGATGAAAATCAATGTAGAAGTGGATGCGCCTGAAGGAAGTCAATCCTTCAAAGCAACGGTGCGCATGGCGAAGGATAGTGCCATTTGGATGAGCATTTCCCCTGCACTTGGCGTAGAGGTTGCCCGCATACTGCTCTCGCCCGATTCGGTGCAGTTTTTCAGCAAGATTCCCGGAAATAAGTTCTTCTACACGGGCAATTACGAAGCACTGAGTGATTGGGCGGATACCCCGCTCGACTTTCGAGATATTCAATCCATTTTGGGAGGAAAACCCATGGGGTTGGACAAGGAAAACGGGAAATACATCGCTCGCACCGATGCGCAACGGTATGCCTTGACGGGCAAATACAAGCGACCGGTCAAACGCGTCATCGGCATCAATGACAATGCGCTGTCACCTGAGGATTCGCTCAACATTCAAATGCCTTTGAGGCGTTATGAACGACTGCGAAATCGATCAGAAGACCAAGACCTCTTAATTCAACGTCATTGGTTTGATGGCTTAACATTCGATCCCGTGCAAGATCAATTCAATGACTTGTACTACCAGCGGTCGTTGACCTTGAACCGTTCCGAATTCGAGGCAACTGAAAACGGGCGTTTTCCGCGTGCTTTCGATGTGTTGATCCAAACCATAGACGGCGATTTGACCTTGGATTGGGACATTTCGCGCATTCGTTTTGGACGCGCTTATGATTTCCCGTTCACCATTCCTGAGAATTATGAGCAACGCACAGGGTTCTGAATTCAAAGGCGCGGTTGGAGTCGGTTTACATCCGTTCTCATGGCTGGCATTCTTGCTGGCTCTGCTGCTCGGGACATCCGCATCTTTCGGGCAAAACAAGGCCGCACTTCAAGCGCAACGTGATGCCCTTGAAAAGAAGCTGGCCACCACCGAGCGGTTGCTCAGTGAAGCCGCCTCCAACAAAAATGACGCACTCGTTTCGCTCCGCCTGATCGATGAACGCATGCTGCTGCGGGAGCAACTCATCAACCACCACCGTGCCGAGATCCGATCAATCGAACGATCCATGACCAGCACGGACAGTGAAATCCGCACCCTTGAAGGACATGTGTCGGCATTAAAAGATGAATACGCCCGAATGATTCAGGCGGCTCACAAACAATCGTTGGCATACAACCCTTGGCTCTATCTCTTCTCTGCCGCAGATTTCAATCAAGCTTCCATCCGATTTCGCATGCTTCAGTCTTACAGCACCTTGCGCAAGGATCACGTCGCACAAATCGAATCCGCACAAATCGACCTTTCGGACAACCGTGCCAATCTCGTCACCGAAAAATCCGAAATGGAAACCGCGTTGAAAGACGTGCGGAACGAACGGAATGCCTTGGCCAAAGACCGCGAGACACGGGCGGGAATTGTGCGCGATCTCAAAGGAAAGGAATCCCGTTTGCGCGCAGAAGTCAAGACTTCCAAAGCAGAACAGAAGCGCCTAAACGAATCCATTCGGAAAATCATTGAAGCGGAATTGGCAGCTGAGCGCGCAAGTTCCGCCGGTGAATTTGCCCTTACTCCTGAAGGGAAAATAGTTTCTGCGGCCTTTGAGAGCAATCGAGCCTCCTTGCCGTGGCCCGTGCTGCGAGGCATCATCACCGGTAAATTTGGGAAACAGTCCCACCCCACCCTGCCGGGAATTACGTTTGAAAACAACGGCGTGGACATTAGCACCGAAGCTGCGAGTTCTGTGCTCGCAGTATTCGCTGGGAATGTGTCGAGTGTGTTTCCAATCCCTGGAGCCGGAGAAACCGTCATCCTTTCCCACGGTGCTTTTCGAACGGTATACAGCAATCTGGAAGGCGTCCGCCTCAAGAAAGGCGAGCGCATCGAAGCCCGCGAAAAGATTGGAACCGTTCGCCCCAACAATAGTCAAAACGTCCTGCACTTTGAAGTGTGGAAAGTCGCGGGAACCTCGCAAACACCTCAGAATCCATCGGCATGGTTGGTCAAGCTTTAATTCACACATTTAGGGGATTGAAT
>Ga0115551_1002936_pt1 | contig 10219 bp, 10 predicted proteins | sample COGITO_mtgs_1103_FD_87179 | JGI IMG/M metagenome (GOLD analysis project Ga0115551, IMG submission 87179) | Pelagic marine microbial communities from North Sea - COGITO_mtgs_110321 | ecosystem: Environmental > Aquatic > Marine > Epipelagic | place: Germany:Helgoland, sampling site Kabeltonne... | reverse complement strand
GTTCGCCGGGCAAAGGATTGCAGGGAAGAGAAGGATATTAATTCAATCCCTCCATCCACCGGTTTCATGGATAAACCAAACTGATCATTCGCGACCGATAAAAAACCATGACTGCAGCCTAATCGATCAAATACCTCAGTCAGGGGAGTCTTTCGAAAAAAGCCCGGCTTTTCCCTGGCGTAGTTTTCCAATTGTTCAAGGTCAAGAAATTGATCCCAGGTTGATTTCTGGGTAAACAAGGGTTCGTCAATCACCTCGACCATGTCATGCCCGAGCAGAGAGGAAATGGTATCCGGATCGAGCCATTTATCCACCACACATAGACGCCCGATTTTCCCATCCCGATAAGCACACCAGGCCAGGCTGTTTGAACGTACCCTGTTCTTTATTTCCAAGTCCTCCTGCAAAGCAAGCCACTGGGGTTCCTGCTGTCCAAACTCCCCGACCGTGACCATTACCTGCTCCCCACAATCCGCCACACCGAAATGTCTCCAGTTTTTATTTTCGGATACTTTGAGTATAGGATTGCCCCCCTCCCCAACCGGATCGAATCGAAAATCCGGTTTTTCCTCAAGCACACCCATTCGCTCCGGTTTGGGAAGATCAAAGAATTGAAAATTATTTTCCGGCATGTAGCCACCGCCTACAATTCCACGAATGTCCTTCATTTTGAGAAATTCTTCAATATATCCATGAAATAAACTATCCGGTTTCTCATTGGCAAAACCCTTGGCCTCCCCAATCATTCCATTATTCACAATAAAGGTAAGGTGTGGTTTTAAACGGGTACCGGATGGATGGGGCACGGGCTCCCTAAGGGAATACATTACATCTGCTTGCTTCCCCCCTTCATTTCCGCAATGATGCATGGCAATAGCCTCCTGTTTGGATCTGCCCTCAATAATTTTGTACCATCCCCATCCATCGGGACAGGAATAGACCAATTGCCCATCCGTGCAAAACCTGCTAAGTCTAGAATTATCCAATAATTTTACTTCAATTTTTCGAAAATCTTCCAGAATTTGTCTGGCCGAACGGGGAATTGATTTCCCCTCAATCAAATCATAAAAGGGATAATCTTTCATCGATGGATGGGAATAAACTTCCTGAATACCATAGAAATGCTCCCACACCTGCTGGGTAAACAAGTTAAAATCTTCCCGGATACGAGCTCCTGTCCATCCTTCCAGCTTACGCTTTCTTTTCTTCTTCCATTTTATGGTATGAAAATTCGGATTCCCCCGGTTTTCCACCAGGGCAAGTCTTTGTAGGATTGAAAGATACCATACAATTCGATCGTCTTTGCATAGATATTTGAGTGCCCATTTAACAGCATCTTTGAAAACAGCTTTTTGATCGCCCAAACGGACTGAGGTTCCCAAATCTCGAAACATGGACAAATATCTCTTTTTACGACTCAACAATATAGAATAACATAAAAAAATTTATTCCACCAAAAAATTTTGGTTATTTTGCTCAATCTAACTTCTCAAAATTAAGCCAAGAGATTTTTATTTATCAGTCGGGGAGAGAAATCGTACTGACCCGGGAATTATTCTCCGGGTAGATATCAGTCTGTCCGCTTAGCCGAAGCTGCGATGAAATCCTAACCCCTTTGCCTGATTCCCCGCTTCCATCCAAAAATAATTTTTCACTTCTCGTTTCCCCGGGATCTAAATTATTAAAAATATAATTTTTCACCACTCCCCGGTATTCCACCTCCAAACTGACATTGTTAAGCCAAGCGGTTCCCTGATTTTGAACGGAAACCAAAAAAGGAGTGGTTCCCCCTTTCATTTCCTCGGGGTCAAAATAATACCCGACAATTGCCCCGTCATATAGGTTAGGTACATTCCGATTTTCAATTCGGCCGACATTTAAAATTCCATTCCCAGTAAACTCATCAAAGCCTGGTTTTTCGGATTCATTGGAATATTTGTAAAGCAAATCGACTACCTGATCACTCGAAAGATTTGGATTCCTGGAAATTTCCGATGCCAGTGCTCCGCTTATAAAAGCGGTGGCAGAGGATGTGCCACTGAATGAAACGAGGGCCTCGTCTTCCCAGGCCGTAAACACACCCACTCCGGGGGCGGCAATATCAACGCCTTCTCCATAATTAGCGAACGAAGATTGCCTGCCATTTGCATCTACTGAGGTAACTCCGATCACATGATCAAATTTAGCCGGATAGGAGACTCCGCTGACTCCCTCATTCCCAACTGCCGCCACCACCAACGAACCTTGTGCCCGAGCATAATCAACCGCATTTTTAAGAACTATGCTTTCCCCCGTACCCCCAAGACTAAGATTGATCACTTGAGCCCCCCGGTTGGCCGCCTCTACAATACCCTTGGCAACGGTAAAGGAGTCTCCCTGCCCCTCCCCGTCCAGTACCCGGATGGAAAGAAGTGAAGCGGAGGGTGCAATCCCCATAATACCAGAATCATTTCCAGAAATGATCGATGCAATCGCAGTCCCATGCCCCCGTGAACTCGCTCCATCGCCAAGCAGGTCAATCTCCTCAATGGAAACCCCATCCAGATTGGAGTGACTTAAATCGATCCCTGAATCGAGAATGGCCACCTTGACCCCGCGTCCCCAGTCATTTCGTTCCTCGGGTACGCCAATCCATTCGTCCGCATTGGCTCCAAAGCTTTTCTCCCCTTCAAGAAATTCGGCACGCGGTAATTCGGGTGATCGAACCCGATAGTTATAATGGGGTTCTTCCTCATTTTCCATTTTATCAAAATACCGGGATGCTTGATCCAGATCCAATACACGTAATCGGACGGTTTTTAATTCTGCTGAACGATCTCTCACCCTAAATCCATTCGCTTCTGCCTGTGCCAAGAATGTTTGCATGGACTGGGTGGTTGCGAATCCAAGGGTCAAGTCTTCAAGAATTGGTGAATCCACTAACATACTCAAATCAAGCTCCCGTTCAATCTGGGAGGGTAAAGATATTTCCACATTAAGGTCTTTTATTGGATTGGAAAGAGGAACCATTTCCTCGGGAAGTTCTGCTGATTCTTGTGGGTTGAGAGTTTGCACAAACTCACTAGAGTCTTTAGTAAAAGACTTACCTAGTTTAAAAACTAGAAATATAAAAAGTAAGAGACCGAATCCAATTAACAAACGATTGAACATAATTTTTAATTTTGTCATTCCCCGACTGGGTCGCAAGGAGATTTATGGTTTGATTCCCTTTATTTCATGACTGACTTTATTATTGTTGGCCATGGGCTGGCGGGTTCCGTCATGGCACATCACCTAATTGAACGAGGGCAAAAAGTGCTTGTCCTTGATGCCGGGCTCCCACATTCAGCAAGTGCGGTGTCTGTGGGATTGGTTAATCCATTAATCGGTCCCAAGCTTAATCCGCCATTTATGATCAGGGACTGCCTAATGGAAAATGAATTGTTTTTTCGACAATGCGAACGGTCCTGGGGAAGTGATTTTTACCGATCTATCCCGCTTCATCGGCTATTTATTTCAGAAAAACAAAAAAAATCCTGGAAGGAAATGGAAAAGAATCCCGATTTCTTTCTATTTCAAAATGGACAATTGAATTCTGATCAATATCAAAAGATAGGGATACAAGCACGGCTCGGTGGAGGAATTACAAAGAATGCATGGCAACTCGATGTATCTCGTTTTCTCAAAGCAAGTAAAGATTATTTAATTGCAATCAAGGCACTGAAAAATTCCTCTTTTGAATTTAAAAGGAAAGAAAACTTACAAAAAGTTATTTTCTGTGAAGGCTTTCGTGTACTTGAAAATCCTTGGTTTAAAGGACTTCCTTTTGCCCCGGCACGGGGAGAAGTGCTGTCCGTTCAATCTGGAATTAACCTGGCCCTCAGTAATGGATCCTGGCACCTGCCGGGTTTCGCAGATTATGCCCACATGGGGTCCACATGGGATCACCAAAACCTACTCTCCGGTCCAACGGAAAGAGGGAAACAAGAAATATTGGATAAATGCAATTTTGTAGATTTAAAAAAAAGCGATTTCCCCCAACACTACAGTGGTGTGCGCTCTGGCACGAAAGACAGGCACCCTATTATTGGAGTTCACCCAGTCCATAAAAATTTATTTCTTTTTAATGGCTTTGGATCAAGAGGAACTTCAACGATTCCACACTATGCAAAAAAAATGACTGATTTTCTTTTGAAAAATAAATCACTTCCATCCGAGGCGAACTTAAACCGTTTTATATAATTTACAATCGATGAGAATAACTGAAAAGGCACACGCGGAACTAGACAAAATTCTTCAGCGCGGTGATTTAGCAATAGATGCCACATTGGGCAACGGATACGACACTCAATTTCTTGCCCAAAAAGTCGGGACATCCGGACATGTGTTTGCATTCGATATCCAAAAAGAATCAATAGAGCAAAGCACTCGTTTTCTCGGAGAAAACAAACTCGAAAACCGGGTCACTTTTTATCTATCCTGTCATAGTAAAATTAAACAAAATTTGCCCATTGAACTTGCGGGTAAAATAAAGACAGTCACCTTTAACCTTGGATATTTACCGGGGGGAGATAAAAAAATTATCACGAAACCAGACACCACATTGTCTGCCCTTAAACAGGCGCATCTTTGCTTATCTGATAATGGAATAATTTCCCTGATCTCCTATCGTGGACACGAGGGAGGAAGGTGTGAATTCGAAGAAATCGAAAAACTGATAAAACAGGAACATTGGCCGGTCCAAAAAACACCCGGTAGTGAAGCACCGGACTCACCCGTGCTCTTTATTATTGGCAAAGCTTAAAGGGGAGCCGATGGATCAACATCTAATTCGTAATCCACATCCTCACGACCAAAGCCAAATAATTTATGAAATTCTTTTTGATATAATTCGAAACTAGTTTTTTCATACAGGTTTTCTGTATTCACAGTTGGCCAGATATCAATGATCTTTTGTTGTACAGATGGCTCCATTTCCCAATCATCTAAACGTATGCGGTTTTCTTGGTCCACTTGGGTTTGCCCCTCTCCGTAGAGACGATCCTTAAAAAGACGGCAGGTTTGCTCGATGCAACCCTCATGGGTCCCTAATTCCTGCATTATCTTGTATAGGATCGATACATAGAGAGGAACTACCGGAATTGCTGAACTTGCCTGCGTTACCAGTGCCTTATTGACTGATACATAGGCTTTTCCTGAACCCGCATTTTTCATCTTTTCGGTAATCCGGGCCGCGGTGTTTTCAAGATGTAATTTAGCACGACCAATTGTCCCATTTCTGTAAATGGGTTGAGTCACCTGTGGCCCGATATAGGAGTAAGCAATATTTAAGCAATCAGCAGATAGTAAACCTGCATCGAGAAGTGCATCGGTCCAGGCTTCCCAATCTTCTCCCCCCATGACCTTTTCTGTTTGAAAGATTTCATCTTCATTTGCGGGATCAATTGTTACTTCCTTCACTTCCTTGCGATCGGTGTCTAAAGTTTTATTCTTATAAATTGCACCGATTGGTTTTAAACAGGCACGGTAGTTTGTACCATCAACCGGATCAGTTCGACGGGGCGAAGCAAGGCTGTAAATAACGAGGTCAAAAGTACCGCCAAATTCCTTCGCTTTTGCGATTACCTCTTCTTTAATTTCGTTTGAGAAAGCATCTCCATTCACATCTTCTGCCTTTAAACCTGATTCACGGGCTAACTTACAAAAAGCTTCAGAGTTGTAATGACCAGCACTCGCGGTGCGTTCGCCTGCAGCCGGTCGCTCAAAATAAACTCCTAAAGTATCCGCACCACATGAGAAAGCGGCGGAGATTCGGGAAGATAATCCATACCCAGTCGAAGAACCAATCACTAAGACTCGCTTTGGTTTCCTGTCATCGGTAACGAGTTGCGTCTTGGCATAGGTGGCTTGCTCGCGAATATTTTCCAAACAACCAACGGGGTGAGAGGTAATACAGACAAAGCCTTTAATTCTTGGTTTTATAATCATTCAATTAAATGTAAAAGTGTTGTGAAAAGTATGCTATGTTAAAAAGGGAGTATTTACATACCATTGTTTGATCGATAGTAGAAGATCAATATTTCCTCATTCATGTCTTATCAAAAATCCAATTACAAAAAACTAACCTCTTTTAACGAAAGAAGGCTCCTTTCCGAATTTCTTGAACTCCCTTTAGGCGAAGATCTATCGAAACATCGCGAGCCTTTAAGTATGAAAGATTTAGTCGAAAAAACCTGGTCCAATTGGGGATTGGGTGAAGAGAAAACTCCCGAGCAATCAATATCTGAAAATTGGTACAAAATTGTGGGAAGAAAATTAGCGATGAAGTGTGCACCAGAAAGTTTAAACAGTGCCAGCGGTATTCTTTATATCAAGACTTCAGGTGGACCCGTTAAACAGGAACTTTCTTTTTCTAAAAAACAACTGTTGATCAAGATTAGAAAACTGGAGGGTTGTACCATGGTTTCCGATTTAAAATTTACCTAAGTTTTTTGATCAAGTCTCTTGCAAATACTCTTTTACAACATAATTCTTAGAAACTCTGATAAAAATTAATGCGGCAATAAAAACCAAAACGGTCCAAAACCAAAATTCGGAAGAACCCGGTAATTTGGATGAACCGTCCTCATTAATAATAAAAAATTTCACTGCCGATGTGAAATAATTCCCTAACGATACAGTTAGTAAAAAAATCGCCATTACGAAAGATTTCATTTCCTTAGGTGCTTGAGTATAGGCAAATTCAAGACAGGTAATAGAAACTAGCACCTCCGATCCCGTCAATAGTAAGCAGGCCAATATTTGCCATCCCATATTAGGGCTTTCTCCCAGGTCGATTCGTTCCTGTAACAACGCGACAAGAGTAAAAGCAAAACCCATTACCCATAACCCAAAACCAATTTTACGAAGAGGTGTCACCTCGAAGAATTGGGAAAAGAATGGATAAATGATATACGAAAATACTGGGATCAATAGTAATATAAATAACGGATTCCAAATGGCTGAGACTTGTGCGGCAAGCATTTCGCTGCCACCAATTAAGGGAATCCAATCTGGTAATACTCGGTCCAAACTTCGGGCCTGTATTTGCCACAGTGTTCCAATCTGGTCAAACAGTGCCCAAAAAATAACTACAAATGCAAAAATAGAACAAAGGCGAAGTATTGCACGTAAATTCTCACCAGAAAAAGTTTCCTTAAAATAAATTTTTCCTCGCGGTGGAATGTGGGCAAACTGTTTTCGACCCAGCCAAAAAATAAAGGTCGCAATTGCCATCAAAATTCCTGGCAAACCAAAAGCATAATGAGGTCCAAAGATTGGCTCATTTACTAATTTCTCCCCTACCCAGGGTTCCACGATTGGATAAATTCTTTCGCCCAGTGAACCGGCTTCTCGTGTCGCCTCAAGAAGGAAAGGAGTCAGTAAACCGGATAAAAAGGCACCGATATTAATTGAAAAGTAGAACCAACCAAAAACCTGGGTCAATAAATGATTATTTCGTATATTAAACTGATCGCCCACATGAGCGGAAACACAGGGTTTAATTCCACCCGCCCCTACTGCAATCAAAACTAGCCCGGCAAATAACAAAGTTCGTGTATCCCCAAGAATTCCCATCATGGCGAGGCAACCATGACCCAGGCAATAAAAGAGTGAAAGTGAAAGAATGGTTCGATATTTCCCCCAGAATGCATCCGCTAAGATACCACCAATCAGGGGAAAAAAATAAGCAGATCCAACAAATAAATGAACCCACGCTTCCGCTTCTTTTTCCTTAAAAATTGCAGACTCTCCGTTTGGTTGAACCAGATAAATTGTCATGTAAGCCAACAGGACACTCCGCATTCCATAAAAAGAAAATCTTTCGGCTGCCTCGTTTCCAATTATAAATCCAATTCCTGATGGAAGCTTGGATGTTTTTTGGGGAGTAACTCGGTAAAGGCTCATCAATTAATTCTGTTGAATCCGGTCCTGCTGTTTTCTTCTTTTTGCCTCTTCTTCAAGATCGTCCATCAGTTTATTTTTTTCGTCATCTGAAACGGGGGTCTCCTGTGTTGCATGTGGTTCGGACTTACCTTGCATCATGAAATACCAGACGATTAAGTTGATACTCGCTCCCATGATGCAAAGAAGAAACAACCATGTATTAAAAATCGAGGTTTCCAGTAACTGACAAATCGCCAAAGCTGAAAATAAGGAAAAATTAATCGCAAAGAGAAATTTCACGCGATTAGTATTTGGTTGGAGTATGTTCATTGATGGATATTGTAATTTATATTTAACTACTTATCTTTACTGACATAAAACCTTGCCAAGATCACTACTTTTTAATCAAACTTAACTATGCGATTTTTTAAAACACTTATTACTTCATGCATTCTCTTCCTACAATCCTGTGAACAGTTGGAACAAAGCACCGAAACTGAGGACCAAAACAATACTACAGTAGAAGATAATAATAACGAAAACGTAGCACAGAAAAAGACCGAAGAACCGAGTAAGAAAGAATTACCAGAAGCAAAGAAGCCCAAACCTGTTGAGAAAAAAGTGAAGCCAAAAGATTTGGCAAAAGTGAAAGCACCCTCCACGCCACAAAAAGCAAAGTTTACTCCAGAATTGCTCTCCGCGGTTAAGAATTGGAACTTAATCCCGAAGTCAGTATTCCCTCTCGCAAACGTTACGATTAAAAAAGAAGTTCAATTTACCGCCTACTCCTCAAGTGGACAAGCGATCGGATCCTCTATGCTACCGGCAGGGAAAGAAGTATTTGCGATCGGCCATAAAGGGAGTCTTCTTGCCGTATCTCCCTCCAAGAATGGATCGATGCGAGGTACTATTGCGATTGATTCAACTGATTTTAAAGATGGAGTGGCTTACTTATTCGAAATGAGAAAAAGGCAAAGAATTGCCTATGCCGAAAGAAAAGCAAATAAAACTAATCCTGCCTTATCTAAAACTTCTTCTCCCTCCAAAACAAAGACAGCCCCGAAGGCCAAACCGAGCACACCTCTGTTTGAAGACCTGCCATCTCCGGGAGATTATGGACATGGGAAATTTTGTATCTGTTCGGATTGCCGAACTAAAAGACTCGCACAAACTGGCTCTATTAAATAAGGAATAATTATGGCAATTGGATCGAAAAAGAAAAAGAAGAAAAAAGAAATCGAGATAGGCGACTTTGTACGCGAAACCGTTTCCTCAAAAGGAAAAAAAAGGTGTGGCGAAGTGTTGATGATCCTACAGGATAATCCTGGTGATCCAACGCTGGAATGCGTTGAAGTTCATCCCGATGAACTCACTCCGTTAGTGAAGGGTTCTGATGGTATGAAAACTTTTAAAACCAAAAGATCAAAGCTCAAGCACTACACCCCAAGGAAGCAGCTTTTTTCTAAAAAGGTTTTCGAGAAAGGAGATGTGATTCGACATAAAAGAGGTGCAACTATTCGTTATGGCAGAATTGTATGTTTCGTTCATCCCGATGGTTTGTATTCAACATCCCATGAAGAAGGCTACAATGGAAAAGATCTCTTGGAATGTGTAGAGATTGAAAAGAAACCAGGATTACTTCAGGTTATTGCTCCAGATGGTGAACCCAAGCGATTTGAAGCACAGGGGAAGGATTGCAAAATAATGAAAGTCATAACCGTTGATTCCAAAGGTGAAGAGACCACCATGCATAAGTTAGATATTCCAGACGAGGAAGAATTTTAAGGATTATCTTCTTTTGTAAAGTACTCGTCTAATTCATATTTCCTGATTCGCACCGTCTTACTTTTTTTTAGTTTGTAAGCACGGAGTAGTATTCGATCTCTTATTCCCGCCTTCGTTTCGAAGGAAAATGCAACTTCATCTCGACTCCATCTTGCAAAGCACCACTTGGCATGATACCCCTGAAGCACATAAGATACTGCTTCTGCACGGGTAAGAAAATACTCTCCATCAATCTTTAAAACCATTTAAATCAAAATTATTTGGGTGCCAAAAAAAACCACAACTCGAAAGCTGTGGTTTAATTTTAAAATTAATAATTTTCAGGAATCATAATCCCCTTTTTTAATCTTCTGACAGGTTGCGGGTGATACTCCAACCTCATCGGCAATTGCTTGCAGTGTAAGACTTTGCTCTAACAATCCTTTGACTTGTTGAACAATTTCAGGAGTGATCTTGGTACGTTTTCCTTGAATTCCAAACCTCTCATAAAAACTTGCCTTTGCAATGGGCGGCAATCCGTTTATGTAGC
>Ga0115551_1002930_pt1 | contig 10225 bp, 8 predicted proteins | sample COGITO_mtgs_1103_FD_87179 | JGI IMG/M metagenome (GOLD analysis project Ga0115551, IMG submission 87179) | Pelagic marine microbial communities from North Sea - COGITO_mtgs_110321 | ecosystem: Environmental > Aquatic > Marine > Epipelagic | place: Germany:Helgoland, sampling site Kabeltonne... | reverse complement strand
TGCGAGCGTGGAGTGAACCGTCGCCATCTCCACCCACGCCGACGCGGAGCTCCGCTACACGCGCGCCGCTCTCTTTCTGAAGGACGCGTCGACCGCACGTGGGATGCCAAGCGCGCGCCCGGAGGCCTTCGCGCTCGCGTCGTGGGGAATGATGAAGAAATCTGACGGATAAACTTTAAATGGCCGAGGGAAATGTTACGCGCCAAGCTCACTTCGATGGGCGCGGAAGGGATGACGACGGTTTGGAGGCCGAGAGTCAGGATAGCCGTTCCGGATGTCGGCGATGCAGAGAACACTGATACACGGAGAGAGGAGTTGACCAAGAAGGGCACGAAGCGGAAGAGAGCCCCTCCAACAAAGGGGCCGTGCGAGCACGGGGTGAAGCATCGGTCGAGCTGCAAGGTGTGCCGTGCTTGTCCGCACGGTCGTGTGCGCTCTACATGCAAGGAGTGCGGAGGGTCTGGAATTTGCGACCACGGTCGTCGGCGCTCTCAGTGCAAGCAGTGCGGTGGGTCACAAATCTGCGAGCACGGTCGTCGGCGCCGTCAATGCAAGCAGTGCGGTGGTTCATCAATCTGCGAGCACGGTCGTCGGCGCTGTCGGTGCAAGGAGTGCGGTGGGGGATCAGTATGCGAGCACGGTCGTCGGCGCGATATGTGCAAGGAGTGCGGAGGGTCACAAATATGTGAGCACGGTCGTCATCGCTCTCAGTGCAAGGAGTGCGGTGGGTCACAAATCTGCGAGCACAGTCGTGAGCGCCATAATTGCAAGGAGTGCGGTGGAAAGGGAATATGCGAGCACGGTCGTCGGCGCAGAGAGTGCAAGGAGTGCGGTGCAAAGTAGACTACTTTTAGTTCAGTCACAGCCTTTCAACGCGGCAATAAGTCACAGGTGCCGCAATCTCCTCATCTTGCGAGTATCCTTCTCTCTCTCTAGCTATCATCCCCGGGCACCGCAATCGCCAACGCGTGCTGATACCCCGCCACCGGCGAAACCACCCGAACACGTTCCCCACGCCTAACCCCGAGCTTCACCTCCACCTTGTACGGCTTATCCCCAGCCTCCTTACCGTCCACGCCCATCTGACCCGATTTCCCGTCGCCCCACCCGAACAAATCGCCGTCCTCGGTGGACGCAAGTGTGAAGTACTCTCCGCACGCCACGTCGTACACCCCACTCGGCGCGTCGGGGACCTTCGTCGGCAAACCCTTGACGTCGCCGCCGCCGAGTTTGCCGCAGCCGAACGCGATCATCGCGCCGGTCGTCGTCGCCACCGCGGCGTGGCATCGACCGGTGCTGATCGCCGCGATTCTCACATTTGACCCGAAGTCGACTTAGCCGGGCGCGAGCGCGGATTCCGCGTCCGATACGATCCGCCCGAGCGCCTTCTCGCCGTTGGGTTTGTACGCGTTACCCAGACCAGAGGCGTACCCGTCGAACCCGGTGTCGCACGTGTACAGTTCGCCGTCGTCGGTCAGCACCGCCATCTGGACGTACCCAAAGGTCACCGCGACGGCCTTCGCGTCGATCCCGGTCACCAAACGGGGCTTGGCGGCCGACGTCGGATCGCTGAGCAAGGATTCGCGCGTCATGTTACCACCGCCCGATCCGCACAGGTTAAGACCCCACGTGACCACCTGTCCGTCCGCGAGGACCGCCGCGGAGGCGTATCGTCCAGCCGCGACGGCGGTCGCGGCCGAGCCGAAGGAGGATAAATCGACAAAATTCGCGACTCCGCTTCTGCAAGCGGCGCCGCCGACGCATTCGTCGCCGGCTGTGTACTCGACCCTTCCTTCCCCGCCGCCCACCGCGTCGCACGCGCAGCTCCCGCCGCTGTCGCACACGCACCCGTCGCCGTCGGTGACGCCGTACGTCCCGCGTCGCCCCAGTTGCCCGCGGTCGTTGAGCCCGAACGTGACTATTTTACCAGACTTCGTCAACGCACAGCTGTGGTACCGACCCGCCGCGCATTGAACGATGGGTTCGTCGTTGGGGATGGGCACGCGGCCGAAGGCGTCCATGGCGCCGCCGCGGCCGAGCTGCCCTGCGTCCTTGACGGGCGGTGAGCCGTGCCCCCCGCCTCCCGCGCTGTCGTTCCGCCCCGCGGTGTAGAGGAAGCCGGCGCTCGTGACCATCAACGAGTGCCCCGACGCGGCTGCGTAGATGGCGGACTCGGTGGTCGGGTCGAAGGTGCCTTCCGCGCGGCCGGGCGGGGTGGCGGCGGAATCGCTCGGGCGGCCGACGCGGTCGCCGCCGATGCCCCACGTGTAGAGCATCGATACGGGTCCGGGCGTCGTGTTCGTGGATGTTTCGTCGGGCGGGGTGGCGCCCGCGTCGGCTTGTTGAGTGCCCGCATCGCTCGGCCGCTCCATCGTGGTTTCATTCGTCGTCGGCGTGGACTCGACGGGCGGGAGCTCCACGTTCTCGATGTCGTAGTCCGCCTCCGTCGTCTTCTTCGCGTCGTCTATCGGAACGTCTGTCTTCGGAACATCCACCGGATCCGGCGACTTCGGAACCTCCGCGTCGTCGGCGGGCACCACGATGCCCGTGCCAAAGTTACCCCTGAGCTTGTGAGCCGACCCGCGCGTGTCGTCCCTCTCACCCGCGGCGGCGGCTCGCGTCGGGTGAGCCGAGCCGTGGGGCTGATGCACGGGCGCCGTCTTGCCGCTGCCGCTGAAGATGGACGGGATCCACAGCTCGGCGCTCGCGGTCGTGGCCAATAGCGCCGCCGCGAGGCCGAGCACCCAAGCCCACCACCATCGCGCGGTGCTCATGAGATCTGGCGTTCAGCTCGATCGCTCCCGTCGCAGAAAGCGCGCGCAAATTTGAACTGTTAGCCTCACTCCGAGGCCGCACTCCGGGAGGGTCGCACGGACCATGGAGCTGGCGTCACGAGCGGGCTGGGGCGTCCCTGTGGGACACCCGCGCGCGGCTCGGCGCCGCGCGCGGCCCGCGTCCACGCCGCTGACCCGCACCCGCGGCGCACGATCTTACCGAACCATGACGGCACGGACGGCGTACGCGTCTCCCTCGGACGACTCCCCAGGGATGAACTCCACGGCGCCTCCGAGCGAGATGGAGATGGACTCGCCGGAGATGAACGGCGTGCAGAACAACGCCATCGACGGCACCGGACGAGTGTCCGGTGTTCCGTCGTACGCGGACTGGTGGACGAGGGCGGACGCGGTTGCCGCCGCGCGCGTGGCCGCCGAGAAGGACTACGACGAGGACGAGTACGAGCTCGCGCAGGCGATGCGCTCGCTGTCGCCCGCGGACGCGGCGAGCCCGTGGTGGGAGGTGATCGAGCTCGCCGCGACGTTCGGCGCGGCGGGCGGCGGCATCGCGGCGGTGCTCATGCAGGAGGCCGCCGTGGCCACCCTGGTCGCCGCGCTTCCCTTGGTCGCGGCGGGCGCCCGGCGACGCAAAGATAACGTCCGATCACGCGTCGCCGCAGAACGGCTCATGGAACTCCGCGAGGAGACCCGCGCGATGGCCCGAAAGGCCCAGCGCGACGCCACGCTCGAATCCACAGCCACTCGCGCGGCGAACGCCGTCGTCCCGCGAGTCTCCGACGTCGTCCAGGGCGCAGTCTCCGGCGTCCGCAACGAGATCAGATCCGACCTCAACGACGTCGCCATCAAATCAGTCGCGCTCGAGGAACGCATGAAGGCGCTGGAAGCCGCCGTCGCCGAGCAGACCTCGTCCGCGCGCGCATCCGCGCGCGAGGCCGGCAGCGTCGCGGGGATGCTCGCGAGGGACGTCGCCGCGGCTCGGGTGGACGCGCGCGAAGGTATCCAATCCCTCGCGGTGGAACTTCGAAAAGCGACCGCCGTCGCCGACGACGCTAAAGGCGAGGTCATGAAGGAGCTGAACACGCTCTGGCAGCTCATGGAGTCCATCGAGTCCGAAGCCGACGGGGTGAAGCTGACGACGGATGGATCTGGGACGACGCTGGCGGCGCTGATGGAGGAGGTGAGAGCCGCGGGGGCGGCGGCGATGGCGGCGAAGATCGCCGCCGAGGAGAGCCTCAACGCGTCGGACAGGGCGCCGTCCGCGGAGAGGCTCGAGTCCGTCAGGGACGCCGTGAAGGAGGCGCTGGATGAAGCCAAGGAAGTCTCCGTGTCAGGGGCTCCACTGGACGAGACGAAACTCGCGGCGGCGCTCGAGAACGTCGTGTCCAAGCTCAAGACGGCGGACGAGTTGCAATCAGAGTCGCGATCGATCTCACCCCCCGGCGGCGTCGCCGGCGTCACCGGCGTCACGGTGACGGCCAAGCTCGACGCGGAGCAGTGGTCGCTCCTGGGCGAGCGGCTCACGCAGCTGGAGGAGGCGAGCAAGGATGCCGCGGCGGAGGCTGCGCAGTACGCGGGCAAAGCCGTGGGTCGGATACGAGCCGGTCTTCGCGAGGACTTGGTCGGCGTCAGCGAGACGCTGGCGACGATCGCGACGCAGGCGGCGACGGCGAACGTGGCGGCGGAGCGTGCCGACGTCCGCGGCTGGCGTGAACGGGGCTGTCGCCGACGGCTTGGCGCGGATCGAGGCGGCGAGCTCCTCATTTGAACCGTCCTCCTTTGGGGTTGATTCCTCCGGGACGAACGACGCGAACGATGACTTTCTTCCGCCTCCCGACCTCGACGGCGTGGACCTCGAGGCGATCGGTTTCAACTCACCCGCGTCAGCCTCGATCGACCCTTTCGAGGACTCACTCGGTGGCGGCGGCGGCGATTCCCTGTTCCAGACCACCGAGGCGCGCGAGGCGGTGTTCATCGGACGCGACGAGGCGACGCGGACGCCGGAGGCGGTGAAGAAGCTGCGAGTCGTCGAGACGCGGGAGCAGGAAAAGCAGCGAAAAGCGTGGGAACGCGCCGAGCAGGCGTACGAGTCCGAGGGCGGGAAGAACGGGGCGAACGACGACGACGACGACGCTCCGATTAACGCGCGGGCGGGCGTGACGCAGGAGGACGCCTTTGACAACATGCAGCGGCTCCTCGCCAACCGGCAAAAGAAGGACAAGAAGGATGACAAGAAGGATGTCAAGAAGGATGACAAGAAGGATGTCAAGAAGGATGGGAAGAAGGATGACAAGAAGGATGGGAAGAAGAGCGAGGGGCCGCGCGCAAAGGCGGCGGCGCTCAAGGAGAAACCCGACACGGAGGAAGCCGCGGCGGCGGCGTCGTTCGAGGCTGGCAAGGAGGCGGCTCGTCGTTTAAAGGCGAAAAATGCGGAGGTGACGGAGAAGAAGAAGGCGAAGGAGGGCGACGCCGACGCCGAGGCGGAGACGGGGAAAACAAAGGCGGCAAACGAAGCCGCCGAGGATCGGACCGTCGAAACGGCCGAAACGGTCGAAACGGCAGAGGAGACGGAGCCACGAGACGAGAGCCAGGCTGATACGGTCGACGATGAGTCGCGGAGCTTGGGCCAGGCTGACGCGGCGCGACGCGCGCTCGCGTCCGTCGCCGGCCCGTCGAGTGAGTCGAGCGAGTCGTCTACCGATACCAACTCTGAAAGTTCTCCAGAGTCGGTCCGCGAGGCGCTCAACGAGGGCCTTTCACTCCTCCGCCGCGCGCGTGAACTCGCGCGCGACGCCGGTGACTCACCGGCGGCGATGGTGGACGCCGACGACGAGCTCGCGGCGGCGGTCACCGCGCTTCAAGCCGCGTCTTCGGCGGCGGATGCATTCGCGTCCGTCGACGACTCTGGAGCCGAGGAAGACTCTGAGGATGATTCACCGACTGCGAGGATCGACGCGGCGGCTGCGACCGCCGCGGCTGCCGCCGCCGCGGGTAACCTCGCCAACGCGCTGCTCGCGCGCGGGCGACTCCAGCGTCGCCTCGCGAACGCTGCGGCGCGTGAGGAGCAGCGCGCGGCGCGGTCAGGGATCCGCGCCGGCGTCGACGGCGCTTGCGATTTCCACACCGAACTCGCCGAGGAATTTCTCGTGATGGCGGGTCGTTCGTTCAGACGCGCGCTCGTCACTTCGGACGGCCCGGGGATCGAACCTGCGACCTCACCGGGCGCGACACGCGCGCTCACCGGCTGGGGCGCCGCGCTCGCGCTTCGCGGGCGTATGGTGTTCGAGGCTGGGGATCCGGAGAGTTCCGCGGAAGCCGCCGCGTTGGCGCTCGCGGCGTCTGAAAAGTACAGAGCCGCGTTGAACACGCCGTTTGCCCGCGAAGAAACGGCTCCCGAAAACGGCTCCCCGGGTCCGTCATTCGATGCGTCGCAACGCGCGGGGACGCTGATGGACTGGGGCGATGCCCTGCGGCTCGCGGGGGAGGCGACGCGTGACGCGGAGCGCGCGGGGTTAAGGACCGAGGCGCCCGCGTCTGATTTCTTTGCTCAGGCGATCGACGCATTCGAGGATGCGATGAAGTGCGACCCGGAGGGGTGCGGGGATGAGGCTGGGCGGCTGGCGGCGGCGTGCGAGGACGCGATGTACGAGGGGCGAGGGGGGAGGGGTCCGTCTCAGGGTGCGCCGCCGTCGCCGTTCCCGCCGTACGAGCCGTGGCGGTGAGGAGAGCGGGCGCGTGTGTAGTGCCAATAAGTTATGGAAATACAAAAGCTGAGAGCGAAACTGAACTGAATCGATGTCTGAAAGGGTTTGCCGCCGACAATCGGCACTGATCGTGGGCGCGACGATGACGGAGGTCATGGCCGCCTACGGCGACGGCATCGCCGCCGCCGCCGGTACCTCTGGATCCCGCGCCATCCACGTGTACCCGGTGTCGAACTACACCTTCGGCAGCAAGGCGTCCAAGCCGGACAAGGACGCCACCGTCGCCGAGGCGATGATTCGTCTAAAGGACAAATACGAACGGGAGGGGATGAGGCGGACGGTGGAGGCGATCTTGCTGGTGAACCAGCACGATCACCCGCACGTGCTGCTGCTGCAGCGGACGATGCCCGGCGGCGGCGTGGAGTACAAGCTGCCCGGCGGGCGGCTCCGGCACGGGGAGGGCGAGGTCGCCGGGCTGCAACGCAAGCTCCACAATAAACTCTCCCCGGCGGAACAATCACTGCGCGTGAGCGATTGGGAGTGCGGCGACTGCGTGGCGAGGTGGTGCCGCCCCGCCTTCGAGCCGAACTACTACCCCTACCTCCCCGCGCACGTCACCAAGCCCAAAGAATCGCGCACGGTCTACATCGCGCAGTTACCCGAGCGATGCAAGTTCGCGGTGCCCAAGAATCTCAAGCTCCTCGCGGTGAGTTTATTTTAATCTTCGTATCATATGGGCAATTGCACTGACGACATGTTTTATTCACAGGTGCCCCTCTTCGAGATGTACGCAAACGAAGCCAAGTACGGCGGCTTAGTGGCGGCGGTGCCGTACCTCATATCGCGGTTCCACCTCAACCTCGAGTCTAAGCAGGATAAGTGATAGGTATACGTACGGTGGGGGGTATGGGGTAGTAGTCTAGCATCGTCTCTACGCGGGAAGTTAGGGTTGAATTCAATCGCGATGATAATAATCTTCTCGCCAGAGTCGACGCCGAGTCATCACCGGTCTCACATCCAGCCGCTGATCAACGGGGCATCGTCACTATCCCCCGGCGCCTTCTCCCCCGGCGCCACCGTCGGTAACCTCGCCGCCAGCCGCCACCGAGCGTTCGGCAGCTTGAACGCGTGCTCCAACACCCACACATCCTGTTAACAAAAAACACGACGTCAGTCCCCTAATTGCCCGTACGATGACTAAAATAAACTCACCTCAACCGGGACGTACTTGTCCGGATCGCCCGCCACCAGCCGTCCTTTGCCGTCGTACGCGGCGTACCTCTGATAACTCTTGAACCCCACCGTGATCTGCGCGAACGCCATCTGGGTATCGTTCGGGTTCGGGAAGATCATCCGGCCCTGCAGCGTGGCCGGTTTGTCCAAATCTCTAACTTCCCATACGATGCGTCCCCACCCCGCCTTCTCGCGACTCTTCGCCTCGCGCTTGATCTCCGTCAGCGCCTTCTCGGTGACGAGGTGCCGGAGCGGCGTGACGTGTTTCTCGGCGATGAGCTGGCTGATCTGTCTGTACAGCTGCGACGCTTCCGCTTTGAAATTGTCGCGGGTAAATCCTTTGATGGACTGGCACTGTCCGAGCGTGAGGACGTCGTGCATCGGCCTGGAGACCATGCGAACCAGGGCTTTCCATCCGGACGTGCCGAGGAATGACGACGGCGACGGCCACGGCCGAGGCCCCCGGTACGGGTCCGCGATGACCCCTGGGGAGAGGAGGAAGGCTCGGATGCCGCTTGCGCGTGCGTTGTTGAAGTTTGTGGGTAACGTGGCGCCGCGCGGGACGCCCTGGGGCTTGGGCGTCTCGCTCGCCATCCCCCGGCGCTGCGTCGTCATCGCGTGGTGGCTCGCGTGCCGCGGCGCGCTCGTCCACGATCGAGGCTCGGTCGGCGGCGCGGGGTGGCGACGCGTGGTGCCGGTGAGCGCGGCGAACGATGGGGGCGCGATCGTCGTCGTCGTCGTCGTCGCCGACCTCGGACCGGCGGCACGGGCGCTTCCCGGCATCGCCGCGCGCGCGAGCGTTCGAAGCGCGTTCGTGTGTCTCATGGTATCACCCCTTCCGCGCCGCGCGTCACCTCGCCGGGTACGCTCGTGCGGTCAGCTATGGCGGACCACCTGCCCGTCCGAGGAAAAGACCTCGAGCTGACACAGCTGGCAACAGAAACAGCCGACCTCCCCGCCAAAGGTCGCCTCCCTCGCGCCACAGACGACCGGCGCCATGTCGGACACCGAGACAGAGGCGGAGGCCGTCGCGAGGCACATCGTCGAGGAGGTCGCCGCGCGCGCCGCATCCTCGGGCGTCACATCCCCCGACGGATCGTGGGTCGACGTGCGCAGCGCGGGGTCCAAGTCCTCGGGCGGCTCCCCCCAGGCGAACGACGACGAAAGCCACGACCCTGGGAAGGGACAACGAGCCCGCGGAAGCGACGGCGACGGCGACGCGGGGGGAAGGGACCGGGACGGCGCGCGCGTCGCGTCGATCTTACCCGCGCTTCGATCGTACGCCGCGTCGCGCCTCCGCGCGCTCGCCGACCGCCTCCAACGCGCGGACGCCTCCGACGACGACGAGGGCGACGTCTACGCCGAGCTCGCCGAGGCGTCGCGGGCACTCGCCGACCGCCTCGCGCGTCGCACCACGCGCGTCCTCGCGGAGGCGTACGTCGCGTGCTCCACCGGCGCCGCAACCCTCGCTCGCGCCGCGCGCGGCGGAGGGATCGGCGGCGGCGGCGGCGGCGGCGGCGGAGAGGACTCGAGCGCCTCACCCGAGCAGAGGGCGCTCCTCGGCTGGAGCCTCCTCGCCGCCTTCGTCGCGCTGTGCGTCTGGTGCCGCCGAGCTGGTCGAGGCGGCGGCGGCGAGCCCTTGCCCTACTGCGACTGCGGCGCGCTCTGCAAGCTGTGAGCGGCCAAGTGCGCATGTGTGCGTGCGTATGCGTGTGTTGAGAGAGCCGTGAAGAGAGTGAAGCTCCGACTGAACCGGTGAATACGAAACGAAAAGCAACAAAACTCTTCGAGGGTTCAACGTTAACAGTGCGCTAATAGGCGTGTCGATCCTAACCCCTAACTCCCTCATCACTTCTCCTCGAGGTCCACTGCGAACAGGTCAGAGCCCGTCGCCTCCCTGCTGTCGTCACCTTGGGCCCAAGCCTCGTAGTCGGTCTTGAGCTGAAGCAAAAACCGCGGCACCACCTGGTTCACAACCTGCCCAACCACAAAGTTCCCCGTGCGCTCCGTCGCCTTGACCGTGAACGGGAACCACTTGGGCACGAGTAAGTACACCGTCACCTTGGTCTCCGAGGCGATCTCGCACTGTCCAGTCCCCGGGTTGCACCGCTCGTTCCATCCCACGCGATTGACGGAATCAATCTCTGTAAACAAAACACGACGTCATTCTAATTGCCCATACGGGAGTTAAAATAAACTTACCGAACATTCCGTTGATGCCCTCCACCACGCGGCTGCCGTGGATCTCGGCGCTCACCACGCGGATCACGCACCCTCGCCTGCGTGAGTGACGTGTGGGATGTGTTTAGGGTTAGGATTGGTCAATTGGGTATTCATCGACGGGTTCGTACGGGCACGCGGGGGTTGCGGGGAAGCGATGACCGGGGAGATTGTGAGTTCATGTAATGTTATGGTTCGCGTGTAGCACTCACCCGTCGGGCCTGACGTCGACTCGCGCGGTTAAGACCGGCTGCAGCTTGAACCCTAGGAAGTCGA
>Ga0115551_1002926_pt1 | contig 10229 bp, 11 predicted proteins | sample COGITO_mtgs_1103_FD_87179 | JGI IMG/M metagenome (GOLD analysis project Ga0115551, IMG submission 87179) | Pelagic marine microbial communities from North Sea - COGITO_mtgs_110321 | ecosystem: Environmental > Aquatic > Marine > Epipelagic | place: Germany:Helgoland, sampling site Kabeltonne... | reverse complement strand
GCCGTTAATCCCGCTGTGCTTGCAGCAATCGCGAGACTGAGGAGGGTCTTCTTAACCATAGGTCTACCTGTCTTCTTATATTGTTATGATTATTGTTATAAATCAGAAATGGCCTCTTAGCCTATTTCTAACAGATACCACGACTATAAACGGCTATCTAATCAACCTCATCACTCTTTAGTATGATTCGCGAAGGTTATTATCCGAGTTTTTGTTTCAATACGTAACAAACTAGACCACATAGTCGATTTTACTTCATAAACGCCGTTTTTTTGATCAAAAACTCTAGATGATGACTGTTATTTGATCAGTCTTTGTCCTTATTCGACTCAGAATTATTTATTAAAAATGTGAGGATTAGCCGTGACTACTCCGAAAGCTCTAGATCGCATATAATAACGCCTTTGTTTTATTTTCATTTAATTTAATCCTTTGGGGAAACAGAAATGGCTAAGCAAGATAACGTTGTCATCGTAGGCGCTGCACGTACACCAATGGGCGGCTTCAATGGTAGTCTGAGCTCCGTAAGTGCAACAGATTTAGGAGCTATCGCGATAAAAGAAGCGGTATCTCGTGCAGGTATTGATGCTATAGATGTTGAAGAAGTGGTTATGGGTAACGTATTACCTGCGGGTCTTAAGCAAGGCCCTGCTCGTCAAGCAATGCGTAAAGCGGGCTTGGCTGATGCAACAGGTGCTACTACGATCAATAAGCTTTGTGGTTCAGGCATGAAAGCTACGATGTTTGCTCATGATGCGATTAAAGCCGGTTCGATAAACATCGCTGTATCGGGTGGAATGGAATCTATGTCTAACGCACCTTATATATTAGAAGGTGTGCGTACGGGTTTACGTATGGGGGCTGGCCCAGCTCCGCAAGATCACATGTTTCTTGATGGTTTGATGGATGCTGAAACAGGTCGTTTGATGGGGTCTTTCGCTCAAGACGTCGCGACAGAAAAGGGCTATACCCGCGAAGAGATGGATGATTACGCCATCATGTCTTTGACTCGTGCAAAAGCCGCAATCGAAGCCGGTTTGAATAACGCAGAAATCGTTCCGGTAACGGTTAAGTCGCGTAAAGGCGATACCGTTGTTGATAACGATGAGCAGCCTTTCAACGCAAACATCGATAAGATTCCTAGCTTGCGTCCTGCGTTTGCTAAAGACGGAACGATTACCGCCGCGAACGCGTCTTCAATCTCAGACGGTGCTTCTGCATTAGTGTTGATGCGTGAAAGCACGGCAGAAGAAAAGGGTGTTACACCTTTAGCCCGTATTGTTGCTCACAGCACTCAATCACAGCATCCTTCTGAGTTCACTATTGCACCGTGTGGCGCAATTGAAAAAGTATTAGCTAAAGCTGGCTGGACTAAAGACGATGTTGATTTGTTCGAAATCAACGAAGCCTTCGCGATGGTTGCGATGATGCCGATTCGTGACCTTGGTTTGGATATCGAGAAAGTAAACATTTACGGTGGTGCTTGTGCACAAGGTCATCCTGTAGGTTCTACTGGTTCTCGTTTGATCGTTACCTTGATTAATGCGCTTAAAAATACAGGTGGCACCAAAGGTGTTGCGGCTTTATGTATTGGTGGTGGTGAAGCGACTGCAATGGCAATCGAACTGATTTAATGACGACGCTATAAACTGTTAATAGAAGGCAGTGGTTGTTCATTAAAATCAATAGTTACTAATAAAGCCGTTGCTATCTCACGATACCAGCGGCTTTATTTTGGAGGGCGTAAAATGCTAGAAGAAAAAGACGTGATGAAAGAAGCTGATATTGTTAAAGGTAATGAAGCAGAAGAGTTTATTAAGAAAATCGTCGTGAAAGTTATATTCACGACTTTTGTGATAGTAGTTGGTGTGGGTATTGCAGTTTATTACACCAGTGGTGCTGTTTAGTCAGAAAACGGTTACTCAGCTTCAACCTATAAACCAGGATAAGAATATGACAGTAGAGCCACTTTCAGAACGTATGCACAATAATAAACAACACTGGCAGCAGGTGGGCAGTGAAATTTTACAACACTATGGCTGTGAAGAAAGTTATACCGGCATTGGTCGTTGTATTGATCTTTGGAAGCAGCAGGCCGATCTTACAGAGCGTAAGTATAAAGAAACCGAAGTATTAGATGGACTGGGTTTTCTTTTAGGTGAACTGTGTATTTTAGAGTTTGGTGGTGGTTGGGTATGGATCACTGATGAACATGGTTCAACGCCTGCCATCTGTCATCCCGGAGCAGAAACCGTGAGCTATATTGTTGATTCTATTTCTCGCCGTCTGCGCGATGAAACCTGTGCAGAAGACGAAATTCCTACCATTGTTGCTATGTACGAACGCAGCCAGTTCAACCAATTAAATTAGCTGAATTTCATCTTACTAAAATCTAATAGATCGTCATGAATAAAAGAATAGCCGAGCTGTTCTTTAACCTTCTCATTACTGATGATTTTTCCTACCGAATCGGTTTGGCCTGAAAATACCGGCTCATGATCCCCTAGATGATTGAGCGCGGCTTGATAAAACTCACGGCGAGTCGGGTGCTGAGAGGCACAGGCATTAAATACTTCGTCCCAGCAATTCTGTTTGATCACAGCATTGATAATCCCAATACAATCATCGCGGTGAATCATGTTGACTCTCGCATCCGGATTTTTAATAGTTTTGCAATAAACCGCATCATCATCTGTTGTTGCTAAAAAGAAACGGCCAGGGTGACGCTGATAACCAATTAAGCCCGAGAAGCGAATAATACTGGTTTTAAAATTCGAGTTATTTTGAAATAAATCTTCTATTTTTAGTAATGGGCACTCGACTAAGGCCGCCGTATCGTCTTCTGTTACCGCAGCGGAATCAAGCTTGGCCGAGTTTTTATAAACAGAAGTCGAACTAATAAATAAAACCTGCTGAATTGTCGAATTTTCAATTTCTGATATCAACTGAGTGAACGCTGCAACATTTTTTGAGGTAATGTTGATAATCAGAATGTCAGCCTGCAAGAAATCATTCTCGTGGGTGTTTTTACGAGAGTCCAATACTTCAATATCATAAGCATGGGCTTCAATACCTGCTTTACGAAGTTGAGTTAAGCGTTCTTGGCTGCGTGAGGATGCCTTAACATGAAAATTGGCCTTGCTCAGTTCAATCGCCAGTGGTAATCCTAACCAGCCGCTGCCTAAAATGCTGATACGTTTCATAGTGTTTTAACCTTGATGCTTCTATTTATAGTAATTAGCCTGTCTAACAGGAGGTTACCCTTGCCTTTCAAAAATTGACCTTTACAATCGCGGCTAAAGTGATCATACCCAATCAAATTAGCGAAGTCGTGTCATGAACCGTAAAAAGAAGATTAATAAAATTTTAGGCAAAAAGATGAGAAAGGCGAATGCTAAACTAGCCCCTAAAGACACTAAGCCTGCTTATATTTCTAAAGCAAAACGGGCAGAAGCAGAACTTGCTGCAAATCAGACAATGGATAATGAATCGGCATAAGTCGTTCTTATTTCGTAGTAGATGCTTTATTATGCCCTCATCCCAGGGGGTGGCGAGCTAGAGCAGTATGTGACGAAAGTCATCATGTTTTAATAAGCCTGAGATGCAATGCAAACTCCTTGAACCTGATCCGGTTAATACCGGCGTAGGAATGGGCAGTTGAATTGATTTGTACTCATGTAATCGACACTTCACGCTTGCTACGCTCGACCGGGCCTTCTCTTATTTTTGAGGCAGACCTAACTAATGAAAACCCTACCTTTATCCCTTGCTATAGCCTCCGCTATTAGCGCTTCTATGTTGGCTAATGTCGCCATTGCAGAGCAAGCGACTAAAACCGTTGCGCTTGACGTTGTGACGGTGAGTGCAGATTTCCGTGATACTAATGTTCAAGAGTTACCTGAAGCGGTTACTGTTATTGGTGCTGATAATATTGCAGCACGTTCTGCTGAACATTTGGAGCAGGTACTTAGCCTAGCCCCTAACGTTAATTTTTCATCAGGATCATCCCGTGCACGTTATTATCAGATTCGAGGCATTGGCGAGCGTAGTCAGTTTATCGATCCTGTAAATCCTTCTGTGGGCCTGATGATCGATGGGATAGACATGACAGGTCTAGGTGGCGCGGCAACTTTGTTAGATGTTAAACAAGTTGAAGTATTGCGTGGCCCTCAAGGGACTCGCTTTGGTGCTAATGCATTAGGCGGGATGATCAATATACAGAGCAATGCCCCAACAAAAGATACGGAAGGTTTTGTCGCAGCAAAAATTGGTAATTATGGCGCTCATGGTCAAAGCGGTGCCATCTCTGGGAGTCTTTCTGAAAATTTACAGGGGCGTTTAGCTGTCGCCAGTTTTAAAACCGACGGTTATATGAAAAATGATTTTCTCGATCGTGAAAATACTAACAGTATCGACGAGGTTGTTTTACGAGGAAAGCTTGCTGCACAGTTAAGTGAAGATACCGACCTGAACTTTTCTTATTTTTATACCGATATTGATAACGGCTATGATGCATTTAGTCTAAGAAATACTCGTAAAACTTATTCTGATAATCCCGGTGTTGATGCTCAAGAAAGCCATTCGTTTGCACTGGACCTAAAATCAAAATTATCCAATGCGGTTAATTTTGAAGCTCTGCTGGCAACTACGAAAGCGGATGTTGAGTACAGTTATGATGATGATTGGTCATATGAAGGAATCAAGCCAGGTTGGGAATATAGTGCCTTTGATCAGTATCTGAGAGATTATCAGCGTAACAGTCTAGATTTACGATTACTCTCGGGCAACGAAGGTCGAATCTTTGCGGATAGTACAGATTGGGTTGTGGGGATTTACGGATTTAATCGTAGTGAGGATTTATCTAGAAGTTATATCGAAACAGATACAGGTACGAGTCGCGCAGATAAAAGAATAATAAGTGAATTGAAAAGTGAATCTCTATCCGTTTATGGCGAGCTATCTACGAGTTTATCTGATTCGCTCCAACTGACATACGGTTTACGTATTGAGCGCTGGGGGACGGATTATGAAGAAAATCGGATAGCTTCAGAAGATAAGTCCGAGGTTCTCAAGGGCGGCAAGATTACTCTGGAATATTTAATTAATCCTAAGCACTTGGCTTATGGTTCATTGTCGAGAGGTTATAAGGCAGGTGGTATTAATACCGATCCTGAAATTGATGAAGAGAACAGAAAGTTTGATACTGAGTTTAATAATACTCTTGAATTAGGTCTTAAGTCAGAGCTTCTGAACGATGACCTTAAGACTCGAGTTGCTGCTTTTTATGTTGATAGAAAAAACCAGCAAACTAAAAATTCTTTCTTAGTTTTGGAGGGTAATAATCGTACATTTAGAGACTATGTTGGCAATACTGATAAGAGCAGAAACTATGGGTTTGAACTTGAATCTAGCTGGGATCTTTCGGAACGTTTAAACTGGCAATTTAGTTATGGTTACCTGATTACGGAGCTGGGTGAGTATACCTTCGAGTCAGAATACTACGGTGTGTACGATCAAAAAGGTCGTAAGCAAGCTCATGCTCCTCGATACAGTGCTGCAACCGCATTAAGCATTGGCATTACTGATAATCTAGCATTTACAGTAGAGAGTGAAGCAAAAGATGAGTTTTATTTTTCAGACAGTCATGATTTAAAATCAGAAGCATATGTTCTTTGGCATGCTCGAATTGCCTATGAAAAACCAAGTTATAGTGTTGCTGTTTATGGGCGTAACCTGACTAATCGTGATTATGAAGTAAGAGGCTTTGGCTTCGCAAATAATCCAGAGGATGAGTATGCGGCATTCGGTCACGTACAGTATGGTGAACCACGTTTAGTCGGTATCGAAGGACGTTATAACTTTTAAGTTAGTTCGATTTTATGGCGGTTGCGAATAGGTAAATACGTAACCGTCTAATCTTTTAAATAATGATATGGAGATAAACATGGAACTATCAGTAGAAATTAGTAAATACCCATTGTCTGAAGACTATATTCCGGCAATTAAAGATTTTATCGAACGCTTACAAGCAACAGAAGGTTTGAGTGTGTTGGGTAATACCATGAGTACCCAAGTATTTGGCGATTACGATTTAGTCATGGATACATTAAAAGAAGAGATGCGCCGCTCTTACGAGCAGTTTGGCAAAGCCATTTTTGTCTGTAAGTTTATTGGTGCTAATTTAGATCCTGCATTAAATCCACATGGCGATCTTTAATCGCCTAATTTCTATTCAGATACATTCAGAAAGGATGACATTTTAGTGGACGCATTTTACCAAGGTATTATTACCGCTGCTCAGGCCATGAGCATTTGGGAGGTTGTCGCCGTAATTTTAGGTGTCGCTTATTTAGTATTGGCGATGCGTCAAAACATTTTTTGCTGGTATGCCGCTTTTGGTAGCACGGCTATTTTTAGCTGGCTATTTTGGGATGTTAGTCTGGTAATGGAATCAGGTCTGAATGTCTATTATCTGATTATGGCTATTTATGGCTGGTGGGTTTGGCGTGGTAATACTCAGACAAGCTCAAAAACCGTCGAGATTAAAACTTGGTCGTTATCGCGTCATGCTCTAATCATTGTTGGTGTCATATTAATAAGCCTTGTCACAGGCTATGGCTTAGAAAAAAATACCAGTGCCGCATTACCTTATTTAGATTCATTTACGACTTGGGGCGCGGTGATCACGACTTACATGGTGGCGCAGAAAGTATTAGAAAACTGGTTGTATTGGTTGGTGATTGATACTGTCGCCATTTATTTATATATTGATCGAGAGCTCTATCTAACGGCCCTACTCATGGCCGTATATGTAGTACTAGCGGTACTGGGTTGGTTTATGTGGCTAAAAGAATATCGTCAACAAAATGAAACTTACTCAGTTCAGACAGCGGTATAAAAATGACATTAACGGATGTATTAGACGATTGGCCGCTCTGGGGAATATCAAAACAGCCGATCAGTGCCAATCAAATTTCGATACTTGAAGGCGGATTAACAAACCGTTGTTATCAGCTTTCCCTTGAAAGTGGTGAGTACATTATTCGTATCAGCGCAGCCAATACGGCCGAGCTAGGTATTGATCGTAATGTCGAAAAAACGATTCATCAGTTAGTATCCAGCTTAAATTTTACCAGTGCAATTCGTTATTGCGATGACGAAAATCGATACTTGATTCGAGATTACATTGAAGGTGAAGTGCTGTCTTATAATGTAGAAGACATGAGTCATAATACGCTGTCCTATATGGTTGAGCAGCTAAAAGCGTTACATCAAGTTCCTGTCGAGATTGATCTGCCCGTGGTTAATATTAGTGAAAAAGCTGAAGCGTATTGGCAGATGTTAGCGACGCAGCAACCTAATAATGAAATATTGAAAATGAAACCTCTTATGCAGGTCGCGATGAGTGAACCGCCAGCAGGAGACTTTTGTTTATGTCATTTAGATCCAGTATTAGCAAACTGGTTGTATACCGCCGAAGGATTGCAGTTATTAGATTGGGAATATGCGGGTCTTGCTCATCCATTGTGGGATTTAGCGGCTTTATTTCAGGGAATTAAGCACTCATTTCAACAATTAGAAAAAAAATCAAAAAAAAATAGTCACTCTGAAATCGAACAAAATTTAGAAAATAAAATTCTCACCTTATACGGCGTATCGGACCTAGTAGCGTGGCGCAGAGCCTGTATGCAAATGGAATATTTGTCGTCACTTTGGTATCAAGCGCAAGCCAAAAAAGACTCATACTAAGGAATTACAACCCGCAGCTCCCTTGTTCTAAGCTGCTCAGATGTTAGACTTGTTTGCAATTGAATGATCATTCAGTGGAATAGAAGTGTAACTATGGCTAGAGTCGGAACAGAAAAACAACGTAAAAAAGAGCTAATTGAAGCCACTATAAAATCAATTGAAAACCATGGTTTTCAAGGCACTACGATTCTAACCATAAGCCGCCAAGCGAATCTATCGGCGGGAATTATCAGCCATTACTTTGGCAGCAAGCAAGGTCTTATTCTTGCGACCATTCGCCACCTCTTAGAAGAATTAAAGCAGGGTTTATTACAGCAAATTGCCAGCTGTGAACAACCACTTACTCCAGAATTAAGATTGCACATGATCGTTGATACAAACTTTGCTTGTTTTCAGCAATCCACTTCCGTGACCCGAACTTGGTTATGTTTTTGGGCCCAAGCATTACACGATCCTGAACTCGCGCGTTTACAAGCCGTGAATAGCAAACGCTTACTGCAAAACTTACTGTACTCCTATCGCCAAATTATTCCGAATAAAGAAAAAGCGTTTTTAGCGGCCAACATGACGGCGGCTATGATTGATGGACTATGGTTAAGAAGCAGTTTGAGCAAAACCAGCCAAGACGAATTTAAAAAAGCTGAGCAAGTGTGTAAACAGTTCATCTCAGCACAATGCCAGTTGGAAAAAACAATATGATTTTAAAAAACTTTATCAATGGTGAATACCTTGATAATGCGAGCGGCAAAACATTTGACGTTATTAACCCTGCAACGGGTGTATTGGCGTATCAAGTTGAAGTCGCTGATGAAAAGATCCGCTCTGCTGCGATTAAAAGTAGCCAGCAAGGTTTCGAAACTTGGTCGGCAATGACAGGGTTCGAACGTAATCGTATATTGTTAAAAGCGGTTGAATTATTACGCGAGCGTAATGACGAGCTGGCTAAAATAGAAGTGATCGATACGGGTAAGCCTTGGCAAGAAGCTTCGGTAGTGGATGTTGTAACAGGTACAGATTCTATCGAATACTTTGCCGCACTGGCACTTAGTATTGAAGGTACGCAGCAAGATTTAGGGGGTGATTTTTATTATACCCGTCGTGAGCCGTTAGGTGTTTGTGCAGGTATTGGCGCGTGGAACTATCCACTGCAGATTGCCTGTTGGAAAGCTGCCCCTGCACTAGCCTGTGGCAATAGCATGATTTTTAAACCGTCAGAAGAAACGCCACACGGTGCTTTAAAGCTAGCCGAAATATTTTTTGAAGCGGGTGTTCCAGCAGGCGTATTCAATGTCGTACAAGGTGATGGTGAAGTCGGTGCTTGGTTAACTACGCATAATGACATTGCCAAGGTGTCTTTTACGGGTGAAGTCGGCACGGGCAAAAAAGTAATGGCCGCCGCCGCGACTAACTTAAAAGACGTCACCATGGAACTCGGTGGTAAATCTCCACTGATCGTATTTTCAGACGCCGATATTGATGATGCCGTATCTGCAGCTATGCTAGGAAATTTTTATACCCAGGGTGAAGTGTGTACGAATGCGACGCGTATTTTTGTGCAAAAAGATATTTATCCGAAATTTATTACACAGTTAAAAGAGCGTACGGAAAAGAATATTATTGCTGGTGATCCTATGGATCCCGAGACTAACTTTGGTGCTTTAATTTCTAAAAAGCATCAGCAGTTGGTTTTAAGTTACATTGAAAAAGGCATCCAAGAAGGTGCCTTTTTATTGACTGGCGGTCAGGCCCTGCAACCACCAGGAGTTGAAGGTGGCTATTTTGTTGCACCAACCATTTTCACTGACTGTACCGATGATATGACCATCGTTAAAGAAGAAATCTTTGGCCCCGTTATGTCAGTATTAACCTTTGAATCAGAAGAAGAAGTTATTAAGCGCGCCAATGGTACAGAGTTTGGTTTAGCGGCGGGTGTATTTACTAATGATATCCGTCGTGCGCATCGAGTGGTTAAGCAACTGGATGCTGGAATCTGCTGGATTAATGCTTACGGTGCATCACCTGCCGAGATGCCAGTAGGAGGCTATAAGCTTTCCGGTATTGGTCGTGAAAATGGATCGTCCACGATGAATCAATATACTCAAATAAAATCTGTCTATGTGGGCATGCAGCCACTAGAAAGCCCTTTTTAATGATTGCTGTGATGATGCTAGCTGTGATGGTAATAGAATGAAAAATCAAATGAGTGATCTAACGTACGATTACATTATTGTTGGTGCCGGTTCGGCAGGCTGTGTGCTTGCTAACCGTTTATCTGAAGATCCTAAAACGTCTGTTTTATTATTAGAAACGGGCGGTAGTGATCGCAGTATTTTTATTCAGATGCCAACGGCTTTATCGATTCCGATGAACACCAAAAAATACGCATGGCAGTTTGAAACAGAAGAAGAGCCGCATTTAGATAACCGAAAAATGCATTGTCCAAGAGGCAAAGTATTGGGTGGCTCATCTTCAATCAACGG
>Ga0115551_1002923_pt1 | contig 10239 bp, 10 predicted proteins | sample COGITO_mtgs_1103_FD_87179 | JGI IMG/M metagenome (GOLD analysis project Ga0115551, IMG submission 87179) | Pelagic marine microbial communities from North Sea - COGITO_mtgs_110321 | ecosystem: Environmental > Aquatic > Marine > Epipelagic | place: Germany:Helgoland, sampling site Kabeltonne... | reverse complement strand
GTATAATTGCAGCTCTGATAGGAACAGTTGGATGGTTAGTGATAACTTACGTAGTCGGGTAACAGAAAAAGCCTCTCGATTATTAAACAAAATTGCAGATGAACTTCTGAATTCAAACCCCAATGCAATTTTTCGTAACGGTGATAGCATTATGGCTTTTGCTGAATATGAAATAGAAAAAGTTACTCCACAGGAATATAAAATTTACAAAAACGAAGTGTATGTGACAAGTTGCAGTACTATTAGGATTGCACTTAGTTACTGTATTTTAGATAAAAATAAAATGCAAATAGATGCAAAACACCTGGTTGCTTTAGAAGATAAACTATTGCACAGACAAAACGAAATGATGCATTATAGACATGTTATAACTAGTAAGCACACAGATGATTTTCGTAAAGAAGTTGGATTACATAGATTATCAAGTGCAAAGTATGAGTACAATATATTACAAAAACAATTAACGAAAACTATAAATGTAGCTAAATACTGTCAACAAAAAGGATTTGACAATGAAGTTATTTGATTTAAATGTGCCTCAGACGAAACAGTCTAAAAAGGTTCTAGAGAGCTATTTTGGAAATAGTATTGATTTTTCTGCTTTAAAACCTAAGGCAGCCAGTGATATGTTAACAAAAGTTCGTGGATTGATCTATGAGCACCGTACAACTAAATCAGTAGTACAAAGCGAAAAGGACACCGCATATATGAAACTTATCGTCATGGAAAGAGGTTTAAGTGCTAGACTACGTGAAGCAGATGTAAAACTTGAACCACAAACTGGTGCAACAAAAATCACTGCCAATGGACAAAGCATTGGAACCACAGATATGGCTACTGCAAACCAATTCAAAAGTGATGTTGACTCTGGTAAAATAAACCTTGATGATATGGACGAAGGCAAAGAAGATTATAGTGCAAAGAAAGCACGTGCTGGTAAAGACATTGGCAAGCCTGGTAAAAACTTTAGTAAAATTGCTAAAAGTGCTGGTAAGAAATACGGAAGCAAAGAAGCAGGTAATAAAGTAGCCGGTGCTATACTTGCAAAAATGCGTGAAGGTTACACACTAAGAACCAAGTCAGGACGTTATCTAACTGAAAGTGAAGTCCAACAAGCACAGGTTGTTTTGGCCGCACAGGACATGGTAGACAGAATGCAGAAAATGTTAGAAGATGTAACATCAATGCAGTTTAAAGATTTACCTGCACTAGCCGGAAGTATACAAACAACAATAGGCACTACAGAAGCACAAGCATTCAACGATGCAGCTGGACAAAGTTTAGCAGTACTAGTTGATGCAATACAGGCTTCAAAAGTTGAAATGGAAACTGCACAAGGAACACTAACAGGTGTTGCTCCTGTGGTACCAGGACAAGAAGAAGTTGCAGGCACTCCAGCAATAGATGAGCCAGTAGCAGATCCACTAGCACCTGCTCCAATTGATGCAACTGCAGACGTAAATGTTGATGCAGAAGCAGGCGGTGAAGCAGTTGATGTAAATGTAGATGTACAAGATGGTGCATTAGGAAGAGCGAGAAGATAATGAACGCAACAGAATACAGAGCACTACAAGAAAAATTAGATCAGATAGCACAACCTCTCAAAGAAGAGTTCAAAGATGAACGTCTTGAAGATATTATATATCAATATGTCGACCAAGATGAAATGGATAGCAGTGTCTTAACATTTGATGGAAACAGATTGATAAGTGATATTGTATCTGAAATACTCGAAAAAGACAATCCAGGTGCAACAATAGAAATTTCTTAACAGATGCGTATCCTTGAGTTTACAAGTAGATCAGATAAGCCATCTGCACAACAATTAACTGCACTAGCAGAATATCTACTGGGCAGAGCAGACGACGAAGATACTCAACATACTGTGCCTATCGAAGTTTTTCTAAGCATGGCACACAACATGGGTGTGAACATTACTGATCAACAACTTAGAACACTAGCAACAAAAGATCCACTTAAAAATATAATCTCAAATGTTGATGCTGATAATATAATACTAGTTGGTGCTGGCGTAACTGGTGAAGAAGGTGCAGATACAATGACTGTTGATCAATCACAAGACATAGTTGCTGGCATGGCAGATGCCGCAAATCCACTCACATAAAACACTAGTCACTTTTGGTGATAGTTGGCCACAAGGTGGCGAACTTCAAGAAGATCTCGGTCAATATCCCTATGGTCGCCAACTTGCTGATCAGTACGGATACAATTTTAAAAACTATGGTTCGCCTGGTGCAAGTATCGAAGACATGGTATTACAACTAATAGAATCAAAGTTAGAAAATGCTACTGCAATCTTTTTTTTGACAAATCCTGCAAGAAGTATGCATTGGCCGTTAGGTATGAGTTGGAATCATCAAAGCGATGAAAGAAGCCATTGGCCTGGCGATGCTAAAGATTTTGTGAAAGAAATAAAGTTACACTTTCATGATGACGACAGAGATAGTATCAGAGCAAACATGGCAGTAATAACACTACAACAGATGTGTAAAACTCTAAACATTGATGATTATTATTTTGCAGGTTGGGTTAGACAAACAGATTGGCTACCCGGTGTAAACACAGACAAAATATACAAAGGTGGTAACGAAACTGCCGCAGACTGGATTGGTGCAACTGATCACAATGGAGAACATTTACTAGGTGTACAAGACAATGAGTATATTCGTCCAAATTTTGCTCATCCTAATCATAATGGGCATGCTCTAATTGCAAAAAAACTTGCAGAATGGATCAAACTATAGTATAATAGATAGATGCTTATAGAAAAATTTCAATACAAAAATCTCTCACGAAAACAAGTCGACGGCAAGCGACTGTATTCTACTCCTGATGGCAATGCCGTGCCTAGTGTAACTACCATACTTGGTGCTACACAATCAAAAGAAAAACAAGAAGGTCTGGCACGTTGGCGTAAACGTGTAGGAACTGATCAAGCACAAAAGATAGTTACTGAAGCTGCCAACAGAGGTACACGAATGCATACCTATTTAGAAAACTATTGTATTGACGGCACTATTAAAGAGCGTGGCAACAATCCGTTTAGTTGGCAATCACATGCTATGGCACAAGCAGTAATTAAACAAGGATTGTGCAACGTAAATGAAGTATGGGGTGTAGAAGTACCTATGTACTTTCCAAACATATATGCTGGTACCACAGACTGTGTTGGAGTACACAATGGCGAAGATGCAATTATGGATTTCAAACAATCAAACAAGCCCAAAAAAGCAGAATGGATTGAAGACTATAAACTACAACTATGTGCATACGCTGAAGCACACAATGAAGTTTATGGAACAAAGATACGTAAAGGTGTTGTGTTAATGGCAGTGAAGCCAGCAGTAGACGAAATGGGACATTTAAAAGAAGATCCTTTATATCAAGAATTTATTGTTGAGGGTGATGACTTTGAGTATTGGCGCCAGCAATGGTGGAAGAGGGTTGAGCAATACTATATCTCAAGCTAAATACACGTAATCGGAGTTAACAAATGGCAATAGTACAAGTATCACGAATTACCAACCGAAAAGGTCTGAGTGAAAATTTACCTCAACTGGCAGGTGCTGAATTTGGTTGGGTAATTGATGAAAGAAAATTATATATAGGTAATGGTACAATAGCTGAAGGTGCACCAGCTATTGGTAACACAGAGATACTTACGCAGTATAGTGATATACTTGTTATAGCAAGTGCATATACCTATAAGGGCGAACATGGCGGATACACTGTACAAACTGGTCCAACTGCAAGCGATCCAGTAACACAGACTGTACAAGCAAAATTAGACAACTTTGCAAGTGTACTAGACTTTGGTGCAACTGGCGATGGTACTACCGATGATACAGATGCAATCAATAGAGCATTATTCCAGTTGTTTTGTAGAGAAACAAATCCAACCATTAGACGTAGTTTGTATTTTCCTGCAGGAAAATATAGAATCACACAACCTATTTTAGTACCGCCTTTTGCATTGTTATATGGCGATGGCCCACAGAGTTCAAGACTCTCAATGGATGTAGGTAGTGATAGTTCTTTTGGTGCATATGTGATACAAACTGCTGATAGTTTACAACAAACAGGTGCAAACATAGGAAACAACAGTGCAACTGCTCCTCAAAACATTGTGATAAATGGTTTCACATTTGAATCAAATGAACCTGGTGTTGACATGATGCTAATTGATAGAGCAGATGGTGTAAGTGTAACAAATTGTAATTTCCGTGGAAATCTTGCTACTCAGCCATCTAATGCTAGTGATGATGTAGCAGGTGTCCGTTTTGACAGCACTACTGCAAACACATGTAAACAAATTGAATTTAACAACTGTAAATTTTCAAGATTTAGTTATGCCATCAACACCGACGAAAACATACAAGGTGTAACGATACAAAATTGTCAATTTATAGATATGTATCAAGGAATTCTATTAGGTACTGGCACACCTGACAACGGTGGACCAGAAGGTGTAAGAATTGTACAAAATTTATTTGATAAAATAGCAAAACAAGGTATAGACATCGGAGCTGTTGCATTTAATGTAAGTGCCTATAATATTTTCCTTGATGTTGCAAACGATTATCTTGGTGCTGGCAATCAAGCCGCTCCAGTTATTGAAATCAATGGTAATAATAATGTATCCGTTGGAGATATGTTTGAACGTAGTGATGTAGATGCTAGGACACAACCTAGGGTAAAAAACAACAACAAAGCATCCTATGCTCTCATAAATGGTGATGAAATCAAATTTGGCACCTACCATAGACTTGCAGGAGTGAGCTCAGATCTGTCAGTGCAAGCAAGTGCAACAACTATTTTTACTGTGAACACTGCTGATGCAACTGCATTTAATGTAAATTATCAGATGAAAGAATCATCGACTAATGTGTTACGTTTTGGAACTTTGCGAGTAGTTGGGCAAGACACAGATGATAGTGCTGGAACACTAGCATACGTGGATGATTACAGCGAAGACAATCCAAACAACTTTGTGCTAAGTGCAGTGCAAAGTGGATCAACTATTAGTGTTCAATATACTAGCACAATTGCAAATACTTTTAAATATTCAATTGAACATTTCAGTGTTTAATTATGTGGCAAAGCCATCCTGAACAACGTTTAATCGCATGGGTAAACCTACGTGATGCGTGCAAAGACAACCCCAAACTAGAAGACATGATAACTAAAATACACAATTGGTGGCAACAAGCACCAATGGTATTGAGATATTTACACACTGACCTGATCGACGAATGGCCTGATCCTTGGGAATTGATTGCCGAAAACACCTATTGTAGCCTTGCAAAGTGTTTGGGAATGTGTTATACTGTTCGTATGTTAGATAGGCAAGATATACACAACCTTTGTATATCAGAAGTTAATAATAATGATTATATAGTCCAAGTTAACAATGGATTATATACAATGAATTGGAACGTAGATAGTTTAGTAAATATGACACTTGAAGATAAAAGTAAAATAACCAAGAACATAGACTCTGCTATGTTTGTAGACAAGATTCGATAGAAAGGCCCCCAAATGACAATTCAGGTTACCAAACGAGACGGAAGTAAAGAAGCATTAGATATTGATAAACTACACAAAGTGGTTTGGTGGGCAACAGAAAACATAACAGGCGTAAGTGCAAGTCAAGTAGAAATAAGCAGTAATGTACAATTCTACGATGGCATTACCAGCACAGATATACAAGAAACACTTATCAAAAGTGCGGCTGACCTAATTTCAGAAGAAACTCCTAACTATCAGTTTGTAGCAGGAAGACTTATAAGTTATCATATTAACAAAATGGTTTATGGCGAATTCAAGCCTTGGCATGTTTACAAACTGGTTAAAGAGAATGTAGAACGTGGATTTTATGATCCTGAGCTACTTACAGAATACACCGAAGAAGAGTGGAACACTATCAACGGTTGGATAAAACACGATCGCGATGAACAACTTACCTATGCGGCCATGGAACAGTTTCGTGGCAAGTATCTAGTTCAAAATAGAGTTACAAAAACATTATATGAAACACCACAGATGTGTTATATGCTGATTGCATGTACACTTTTCCAAGACTATGATCGTAAAACCAGACTGCGTTGGGTGAAAGATTATTATGATGCTATTTCAACACACCAAATAAGTTTGCCAACTCCAGTAATGGCTGGTGTACGTACACCACAAAGGCAATTTTCTAGTTGTGTGCTTATCGAAGCAGATGACAGCTTAGACAGCATCAATGCAACTGCAAGTTCAATTGTAAAATATGTTTCACAAAAAGCAGGCATTGGTATCAACGGTGGACGTATAAGAGCATTAGGTTCCCCGATACGCAACGGTGATGCATATCACACAGGTGTTGTTCCATTTTACAAAATGTTTCAAGCGGCCACACGCAGTTGTTCGCAAGGTGGAGTGCGTAACGGAGCGGCAACACTTTATTATCCACTGTGGCATTTGGAAGTTGAAGATTTGCTTGTGCTTAAAAACAACAAGGGTACAGAAGACAACAGAGTCAGACACATGGATTATGGTGTACAGTTTAACAAACTTATGTACGAACGTTTGATGAGTGGTGGTGACATCACACTGTTCTCTCCAAATGATGTACCTGGATTGTATGATGCTTTCTTTCAAGATCAGGACAAGTTTAGAGAACTCTACGAAGCCGCTGAACGTAAAACAAGCATACGTAAAAAGAAAATCAGTGCCACAGAACTTTTTAGTGCGTTTATGCAAGAACGTAAAGACACAGGCAGAATATATTTACAGAATGTGGACCATGCAAACGAACATAGTAGTTTTAAAACAGATGTAGCACCAATTAAGCAAAGCAACTTGTGTTGCGAAATTGACTTGCCGACTAAAGCATTGAATGATGTAAATGATCCAGAAGGTGAAATTGCCTTATGTACATTAAGTGCAATCAACTGGGGCAGTTTTACAAATCCAGAGGACATGGAAAAGGCATGTACTCTTGCAGTGCGTGGACTTGATGCGTTATTAAGTTATCAAAACTATCCAATCATTGCCGCACAGATGGCAACAGAAGGTAGACGTCCGCTTGGTGTTGGTATTATTAATCTTGCATACTTTCTTGCAAAAAATGATGTCAGTTATAGTGATCCAGATGCACTTAAACTTATTGACACTTGGGCACAACACTGGAGTTATTACTTGATTAAAGCCAGTGCTGATCTTGCAATTGAATTTGGAGCATGTCCAAAGAATAACGAAACAAAGTACTCAGATGGCGTGTTGCCAGTAGACACATATAAAAAGGATGTTGATGAATTAGTAGTACATGTAGATGCAGTTGACTGGACAGGTTTGAGAAAACAACTTAGAGAAACTGGAATACGTAATTCAACACTGATGGCACTTATGCCTGCTGAAACATCAGCACAGATTAGTAACAGTACAAATGGTATTGAACCACCAAGAGCATTTGTAAGTATCAAGCAAAGCAAAGATGGTGTACTTAAACAGGTTGTGCCAGGGTTTGCACGTTACAAAAACAAATACGAACTATTATGGGATCAAAAGTCTCCTGAGGGTTATTTAAAAATAATGGCAGTATTACAAAAGTATATCGATCAAGGTATTAGTGTAAACACATCTTACAACCCTGTACATTATGAAGATGAAAAGATTCCAATGAGTACAATGTTACAACATTTATTACTATGTTATAAATATGGACACAAACAACTCTATTACTTCAACACATTTGACGGTGCAGGAGAAATAGACATAGACAAAATGAACGAAACACAACAACAAGATATTACTATCGAAGAGCCAATGTACGAAGAAGCCTGCGATAGTTGCACAATATAGGAACGACAATGAGTGTATTGAATACAGCCAATAGAGACCATACGACCAGTCTTGCATTTTTAGATCCGGCAGGAGGAGTCGGCATACAACGTTATGATACATTGAAGTACAGACAGTTTGATAAACTTACTGACAAGCAGTTAGGATTCTTTTGGAGACCTGAAGAAGTAGATGTACTGCGTGATGCAAAAGACTTTAAAGAGCTTACTGCTAATGAAAAGCATATTTTTACTAGCAATCTCAAAAGACAAATACTTTTGGATAGTGTGCAAGGTAGAGCACCAATTGAGGCATTTGGTCCTATTGTGAGTTTGCCTGAGTTGGAAAACTGGATTATCACTTGGACGTTTAGTGAAACAATACATTCAAAAAGTTATACACACATCATTCGTAATGTATATGCAAACCCAAGCAAGGTGTTTGATGAGATGATGGACATACAGGAGATTATTGACTGTGGAGAAGACATCACTGCATACTATGATGATTTAGTAGAAACTTGCAGTTACTACAACCTACTAGGTGAAGGTACACACACTGTAAACGGTAAGAAAGTTAAAATTGATCTATACGAACTTAAAAAGAAACTGTGGATCTGTTTGGCCAGTGTTAACATTTTAGAAGGTGTGCGTTTTTATGTATCCTTTGCTTGTAGTTGGGCATTTGCAGAATTAAAGAAAATGGAAGGCAATGCTAAAATTATAAAGTTTATCGCACGTGACGAAAACGTACACTTGGCAAGTACACAACAACTACTCAAATTATTACCAAAAGATGATCCTGATTTTGTAAAAATTGCAAAAGAGTGTGAACCAACAGTGATAAAAATGTTTGAAGATGCAGTTGATCAAGAATGTGCATGGGCAGATTATCTGTTTCGAGACGGTTCAATGATTGGACTTAATGCACAGTTACTTAAAGAATATGTACAATGGATTGCACACAAACGCATGACTGCGGTAGGAGTACCGAGCAGTTATAAAGGTGCAAGCAACCCACTACCATGGACACAGAAATGGATCGCTGGTGGCGATGTACAGGTTGCTCCGCAGGAAACAGAAATAACCAGTTATGTAAATGGCGGAACAAAACAAGACGTTGATAACAATACATTTAAGGGGTTTAGTTTATGAGTGTAACTGTGTATACAAAAGACTTGTGTGGCTATTGTGATGCGGCTAAAAGTCTTCTAAAAAGAATGAATGTTAGATTTGACGAAGCAAAAATTGGAACTGACATAACCAGAGAAGAGCTTCTTGAAATTGTTCCAAATGCACGTACTGCTCCGCAGATTGTAATAAACAATAAGATTGTCGGTGGATACGATGATTTAGTTGATTATATTGAAAATACAGGGTGGAATGGTTCTGGCTACTAAGTAGTTGCATGGATTATAATATATGGAATAAGTGGGATACCCTTCAAACAGTGATGCTTGGTGAATGCTACTCTCCAGAATTCTTTCGCGATATAAAAAATAATAAAGTTCGATCTGCACTACAACGCATTGCTGACGAAACACAAGAAGACCTTGAAGGGTATCAAAGGATCTTAAAAGACTTTGGTTGTACTGTTTTGCGTCCGAAACTTGATTCCAATGATAGTATAATGAATTATACTGATAACGGAAAATTAACATCAATACCACGTAGTCCGTTACAACCAAGAGATTGTCAGTTAGTAATTGGAAATAGTTTGTTTTATACTGGCAACGATCATCCAGGAATAAAACAATCACTCGATGATTATAGTAAAAATTTCAAAAATATAAATGCCCCACTGAGCGAAATATCTTTCAACGGACACAAAGGAGAAGGTGCTCCTGATTGGCCATCGTATACAGATTATGTACAAAGATTTGTCAACAAACAACCACTAAGTGATAAACCTGATATACACAGTGAACTTGTAAATATACATAATGAAGAACCACCTATGCACTTCGCTATGCCTGCTCCATCGATTACTGTAGTTGGAAGAGATATATACATTGATGTCTGGGGTGAAATGTCTCCTATGTTGATTGACTATTATTGTAAAGAGTTTGCAAAAATGTTTACAAATTTTAAAATCAATGTACTAAACATTGGTGGACATAACGATAGTTGTTTTCATACAATCAAACTTGGTGCAATATTAAGTCTTAAAGAAATACAAACTTACGAAAATACATTTCCTGGTTGGGACGTATGTTATCTACCTGACCAAAGTTGGCGCAAAGTTCATCCATTTCTTGAAATGAAAAAGAAAAATCAAGGAAAGTGGTGGGTGCCAGGCGAAGAAAACAATGAAGAGTTTACAAACTTTGTAGAAACATGGCTACAAGATTGGGTAGGTTATGTGGAAGAGACTGTATTTGATATAAATGTGCTT